>WNFM01020236.1_pt3 | contig 14657 bp, 10 predicted proteins | sample 5400271 | NCBI WGS metagenome assembly WNFM01 (sample SAMN13153352, study PRJNA577476) | soil metagenome | isolation source: 60 cm saprolite on Douglas fir-dominated hillslope | place: USA:California | collected 2013-09-17 | reverse complement strand
ACGAACATGGTGGCGGTGTCGAAATTGTTGGCCGAGTTGATGATGATGGCGCCGAGGCCCGAGATGGTGGTGAAGAACTCCGCGATCACCATGGCCACCACCGCACGGCCGACCGCAAGGCGGATGCCGGCCATGATGTAGGGCAGTGTCGCGGGCAGAATGATCCGGCGCAGGATGACGGTGTTCGGTGCGACGAAGGACTTGCCGACTTCGATGAGGCTTTTCGGCACGGCGGTGACGCCAAGCCAGGTATTGATGCAGATCGGGAACACCGACATCAGGAACACCACCGCGGCTTTCACGGCAAAGCCGAGGCCAAGCCACAGCACCAGGAGCGGCACCAGCGCCACCAGCGGCATCGCGTAGCCGGCCGTCACGTAGATGCCCAGCGCCGCCTCCGCGACACGGTAGCGGCCGATGACGAGACCGAGCGGCACGCCGAGCAGGATCGCAAGGCAATAGCCGACCACGAAGGGCCGCAGGCTCTCGAACATGGCGGCCGCCAGCTTGCCGGACCGGGCGAGATCCCAGAAAGCCTCCGCAATCGCACTGGGGTAGGAGCCGAACACCGGATTGATGTCGCGGCCGAACCATTCCCAAAGCAGGGTCAGCACCGCCACCGACGACAGCGTGATGATCCATTGCGGCACGACGCGCCGGGCGTCGCCGGCGACGTCCTGGCCTTGCGCTTGGGTCTTGCTATCGACGATCTGCGCCATTGTTGTTCCTGTTCGGGCAAACCCTGCAGTGTCATTGCCCGGCTTGACCGGGCAATCTAGTACCCACGGGCGGTGGTTACTGGATCGCCCGGTCAAGCCGGGCGATGACAGCATAGTGCGAACCTGATCGAAAAGTGCTCCAGGATCAATGCACTGTGCCCATCCCGTCCGGCATGGCGTGCAGCGCTGTCCACACGTGATATCGCGTTTCGGCGAACTCCTTGGTGCCGCGTGTGATCCCAAGATCGCCGCGCGGTCGCGGCAGTGGAACCTGCAGGATCTCCTGGATGCGGCCCTCGCGCATGATCACGACACGATCGGCGATCAACACGGCTTCGTCGAGATCGTGGGTGACGAACAGAATGGTCTTGCGCGTGCGCCCATGGATTTGCAGCAACTCCTCCTGCATGGTTTCACGGGTCTGGGCGTCAAGTGCCCCGAACGGCTCATCCATCAGGAGGACTTTCGGATCGATCGCCAGCGCCCGCGCGATGCCGACGCGCTGCTGCATCCCGCCGGACAATTGGTGCGGGCGGCGGTTCTTCGACGTCCCCAGGCCCACGAGATCAAGGTATTTCTCCGCCGTATTGCGCAAAGCGCCGCCGCGCATGCCCTTCATTTCGAGCCCGAACATCACGTTCTGCATGGCGGTGAGCCAGGGCAGCAGCTCGGCATGCTGGAACACCATGCCGCGATCATGACCGCAGCCCTTGACCTCGCGCCCATCCACCGTGACGCGGCCGGCGGTCGCAAGCTCGAGACCCATGGCGATGCGCAAAGCCGTGGTCTTGCCGCAGCCCGAAGGGCCGATCAGCGAGACGATTTCCCCGTCCTGCACCGTGAAGCTCACCCGCGACAGCGCCTGCACGGACTGCGCCTCGTTGCCGACCCGCAAAACGAAACGTTTGGAAACGTCGATGAGGCTGACCTCACCCATCACGGGTTCTCCAGGGCGAAGTCTTTGGTTCAATAATCGGTCTATATTCACAGGTGTCATCGCCCGGCTTGACCGGGCGATCCAGTAGCCCGCAGCGCCTCGGCTTTATTCGGCACGCTGCGGGATACTGGATGCCCCGCTTGAAGCGGGGCATGACAGCTATGATGCTTGTGGCAATCAACGTGTATCCGCTCGCGTTCATTGTCACTTCGCCAGCAGCGCGAGTGCCTGCTCCCGGGCGCTCTTGTCGATCATCTTCTCAAGGTCGCCCGGCCGCGCCAAGCTGCCGGAACCGACAAGCTGCCCCTGCATGAATTCGAGCTTGTCGAGCGGGATCGGAAGATCAGTCCCGATCACCTTGGTCCGCACGGCTTCATCGAACACGAAGGCGGGCCGCGGATCGTCAGGCTTGGCGCCGGTGATCTCGCGGGTGAGGCGGATGGTGTCGTCGCGATGCCTCATGGCAAAGCGCAGCCCTTCGATCTCGGCCGCAATGAACTTGACGGCATCGTCGCGTCGCCCCGCAAGGGACTTGCCGGTCATCTCCAGGCAGATGCGTATGAAATTCGGCATCACCTCGATTGCCGGCATGAGATCGCGGATGCCGTCCTTGCCGGAAATCGGAACGAACTCGTTGGTGATGATGGCGCCGTCCACGACGCCGGCAATCAGCGCCTTGTAGCGATCAGTATCCGACCCCATGGCGGCGAACCGGACCTGCCCGACCGCAATGCCGGCCTTCTCGAACGCCGCCCTGGCAAAAATCTCCGGAAAGCTCCCGGGCGTGGACACAGCGACCGACTTGCCCTTGAGATCGGCCATCGAGGCAATGTTTGGACGCACATAGACGCCGTGCGGCGCTGCCAACCAGTTGCAGCCGACGATGCGCACGTCCGCGCCGCGCGCGGCCGCCATCATGGCGCCGCCGGCACCGCCTTCGTAGCTGTCGAGTTCACCTGCCAGCAGCGCTTTGAGGGCGATGGCGTCATTCTTGAGTTGAACAAAATCGAGCTTGAGGCCGAGCTTGCCGGCGAAGTCGCGCTTGCTCGCCATGTAAAGGATGCCAGCGTCGCTCTTGGCCTCGATGATGCCATGGCGCCAGATCTTGAGATCTTGCGCCGACGCGCCACCGGCGAGTGCGGCCGTCACCGCCAGCATCGCGGAGAATCGCACTACCCTTGAGCACCTGCAGCGTGTCATGCTCGCACTCCTATGGCTCTCACTGTTCCCCATCCTTGCGGAAAGACATTTAACGACCCTACGCATGCCGGTACAATCGCCGATTTCAGCGCAGAGTGAGCCTGGGAGCATTTCCCGATGGGTTGACACCCTCGGTGCTGTCATCGCCCGGCTTGACCGGGCGATCCAGTAAGCACTGACCGGGGTTAGTAGATTGCCCGGTCAAGCCGGGCAATGACACTGGTAGGATCCGTCTAAACAGGAAATGCTCTAATACGCAGCGATGAAGGCAGTCCCAAAGGTAACGGTTTCGCCGCGGCGTTATCGCCCGCCCATGCCGGGACGATTCAGGCCCAATTCCGGTTTTCATCACGGCAAGGCTGGACTACTGTTGGCGGACAGAAGCTCCGCGAAGTGAGCCGGGACGTCGGTGCACCGATTACATGCGCCATCGGACGGATTAATGAAAAGGCAAGGGAAGCAATCATGGCCCAGAAATTTACCCTCAACGTCAACGGCAAAGACCACGTGGTCGATGCCGATCCGGACATGCCGCTGCTTTACGCACTGCGTAATGATGTCGGCCTCAACAACCCCCATTTCGGCTGCGGCCTCGCTCAATGCGGCGCCTGCACGGTCCATCTCGACGGCCAGGCGATCCGTTCCTGCGTGACGCCGGTGTCGGCGGTGGGCAACGGCAAGGTGGTGACGCTCGCCGGCCTCGGCACGCCCGAGAAGCCGCATCCGCTCCAGACCGCCTATGTGGAAGAGCAGGTGCCGCAGTGCGGCTACTGCATCAATGGCTGGATCATGACGGCCGCCGCCTTCCTGCGGGACAAGAAGAAACCCAGCGAGGCGGAGATCAAGACCGCACTCGAAGGTCTGAAATGCCGTTGCGGCACCCATATGGGCATCCTGCGCGCTGTCAAGCGCGCCGCCGAAATGATGGGTTGAGGGAGGACGCCATGACAAAATTTGAAAAACCTGCCGCCTTCTCCCGCCGCGCCATGCTCAAGTCGGGCGGCGCGCTCGTCGTTTCGATCGGCACGCCGATCAGCCTCGACACCGTGCTGGCCGTGAGCGAAGCCAATGCCCAGGGCGCTGGCCAATTGGCCGCGGCCGTCAAGCCGCCGCTCACCCCGGACCAACTCTCCTCTTACATCGCCGTGAACGCCGACGGCACCGTCGCGGCTTTCTTTGGCAAGATGGACATGGGCCATGGCATCACCGTCGCCATTGGCCAAATGGTGGCCGAGGAACTCGACGTCCCGTTCAAGGCGGTCAAGGTATATCTGGCCGACACCGCTACCAGCGTGCACCAGGGCGGTGCATCGGGCTCGACCGGTATTCAACTCGGCGGCAAGCAGATGCGCGTGGCGGCGGCCGAAGCCCGCCGCGTGCTGGTGGAGATGGCGGCCGAGAAGCTCTCCGTACCGGCCGACCAGCTTCCGACGCCGCCAAGAAGACGTCCTACGCGGAACTCATCGGGGGCCGCTATTTCAACGTTCCGCTCGCGTGGAACAAGCAGTACGGCAACACGCTCTACGCACCCGGCAAGGCGCAGCCGAAGAAGCCGAGCGAATACAAGATCGTCGGCAAGCCGATCAAGCGCGAGGACGTGGCCCCGAAGGTGTTCGCGCAGGAGGACTTCTGCACCGACGTCAAGCTGCCCGGCATGGTGCATGCCCGCATGCTGCGTCCTGCGGTCGCCGGCAGCGTCCCGGTGAAGGTCGATGAGAGCTCCATCAAGGACATTCCGGGCGCCAGGGTGGTGTGGCAGAACGGTTTCCTCGGCGTGGTGGCGAACAAGGAGTGGGACGCCATTCAGGCGATGCAGAAGCTCAAGGTGGAATGGTCGCAGGTTACGCCGCCGTTCCCGCCCCAGGCGTCGTTGTACGACCACATCCGCAAGTCCACAGTGCGCAAGCGAACCGTGGAGAAGGAGAACGGCAACATCGACGATGCCTTCAAGGCCGCTGCGAAGGTAATCGAGGCGGAATACGAATGGCCGTTCCAATCCCATGCCGGGATGGGGCCAGCCTGCGCATTGGTCGAGGTCAAGGACGGCTTCGCGACCTGCTTCACGGGCAGCCAGAAGACACACTTCGTTCAGTCCGGCATCGCGGCGACGCTGGAACTGCCGCTGGAGAAAGTCCACGCCAAATGGGTGACGGGCCCGGGCAGCTATGGCCGCAACGACGCGGACGACTGCGCCGCGGATGCCGCCGTGCTGGCCAAGGCGGTCGGCAAGCCAGTGCGGCTGCAATACATGCGCGAGCAGGGCACCGGTTGGGACCCCAAGGGTCCGGCGTCGGTCCACAAGGCACGCATGGCCTTCGACGCGGCCGGCAACATCACGGCCTACGAGTTCACCAGCAAGGGGTTCTCGCGGGTCGATGTCGACACCAACGGCGGCAAGCCGCAAGACACCCTGGCGGGCCATACCCGGGGCGTTGAGCTTCATTCCGGCGACGGCTTCGGCGTGCCGGCGGAATCCTACGAGTTCGCCAACAAGCGGTTGGCATGGGAGACCATCCCGCCGCTGCTCGACCGCGCTTCGCCCCTGCGCTCGTCGCATCTGCGTGATCCGGTCGGCCCGCAAATCCACTTCGCCAGCGAATCCTTCATGGACGAAGTGGCGGCGGCGCTCAATCTCGACGCGATCGAGTTCCGGCTCAGGCACCTCAAGGAGTCGCGTGATATCGCCGTCGTCAAGGCGGCAGCCGAAAAGTTCGGCTGGCAGCCGCGTCCGTCGCCGCAGCGCCAGACTGGCGTGAAGGTCAATGGTCGCGGCATCGCTTATGCGCAGCGCAACGGCACCCGCGTGGCGGTGATCGCCGAGGTGGAGGTCGATCGCTCGTCCGGCAAGATCTACGCGCGCCGCTTCGTGGTCGCCCACGACTGCGGCCAGATCATCAATCCGGACGGCCTTGCCAAGTGCATCGAGGGCAACATCGTGCAGGGCATCAGCCGGACCCTGTGGGAGGAGGTCAAGTTCAACGACAAGGCCGTGACCACGGTGGATTGGATCAGCTACCCGATCCTCGACATCACTGAAACCCCCGAGAAAATCGAAACCGTGCTGATCGACCATCCGGAGATCGCCCCGTCGGGCGCCGGCGAACCGTCGATCCGGCCAGTCGCCGCCGCGATCGCCAACGCGATCTTCGACGCCACCGGCGTGCGCATGCGCCGCGTGCCGTTCTCCCCGGACCGGGTCAAGCAGGCGATGGCCTGATCGGCACGCACGATAGGGCGGTGATAAGGAGGGCCGGCCCGCGGGGCCGGCCCTTTTCATTGCGGCGCAATCATGGTTGATGCCTCGCCATCATTCGGAGGCGAGCGCCAGAAGCACGGCTTCACCTCGCCCCGCTTGCGGGGCGAGGTCGCCCCCACCCTTCCCTCCCCCGCTTGCGGGGGAGGGAAGGGAGGGGGCGGGTGAGGGGGCCTCTCCGCGAGTCCGAGCTCGTGGAAAGGCCCCCTCACCCCGACCCTCTCCCCGCAAGCGGGGAGAGGGAGAAGAGGCGCTGTGCCAAATGCGATCCGCTCCTCTGATTGATGGTTCGACGACAGACGACGAGCACGGAGCACATGGTGGACTTACTCGAAGCCGCAGTGATCGGCACCGGCTGGTGCGGCGGCATCCGCGCCGAAACATTGGCGCGCTCGGCGCTGTGCCGGAAGCTGCACATTTGCGAAATCCGCCCGGACCGGCTTGCGGAAGTCAAAGCCCTCACCAACCCGGCAACCGCGACGCTCGACTACCAGGACATCGTCCGCAACCCCGACATCAGCGTCGTCTATATCTGCACCACGCCGGAGCACACCCACTTCCCGATCACGCGCGACTGCCTGCGCGCCGGCAAGCACGTGCTGCTGGAAAAACCGATCGCGATGGAATTGTTCGAGGCGGACGAGTTGATCGCGATCGCCAAACGCACCAACGTCAAGTTTACCATCGGGTATTCACAGCGCTTCAACACCAAGATCGCCTACGCCAAAAAGAAGATTGCCGACGGTACGCTCGGCAAAATCGTGTCCGTGATGGTGAGCCGGCATATCACCCGTAGCCTCGGCAAAAGGATCGCCGGCCGGACGCGCCTGTCGCCGGCCGCGATGGAATCGACCCACGATCTCGACTTCGTGTTCTGGCTGCTGGAGCCCGCAAAGCCCGCGCGAGTCTACGCGCAAGGGGCGTATGGCTTCATGAAGGACGTCAACGGTTCGTTCGACATCATGTGGAGCACGGTGACCATGGACGATGGCACGCTGGTGGCCATCGGGGGCGGCTGGAACCTGCCGCCGAGCTATCCGAACTACTGTGCCACCTGGATCGAGATCACCGGCACCGAGGGCTCGCTGTTCCTCGACGACACCCAGCGTGACAACTGGCTCAACACGGTTTCGGAAGGCACGCAGTTTCCGATGTCCACCATGCCGGGCGAGCAGGTGAATCACGTCTTCGCCGGCCAGATGGGGCCGGAGACGCTGCACTTTCTCGAGTCGGTAATGCTCGACCGCCCGCCCATGGTGTCGCCCGAAAGCGCGCGTCGCGTGATGGAATGCTATCTGGCGGCGGATTTGTCCGCGGAGTGCGGCGAACCGATCGACATTCCGATGAACAACCAAGCGCTGGCGGCGGTCCAGGATTTGTACAAGAAGTTCAGGGCGCCGGTGTAGGGTGGGTGCGTAGCCCGGATTGAGCGCAGCGAAATCCGGGAGAGGCCGTCCCCGCATTTCGCTGCGCTCAATGCGGGCTACGGTTCATCACTGGAATGACGAGCCTCGGGCTTCACAAAATAAAGCTCACCGATCCCATCGCTCCCAGTTCATGCGCATCGAGAATTGCACGCCGCTCGGCGATCTTCAGGACGCCGCCGATCCGGCGCAGCTTGTGGCGATAGTGTCCGACGAATTCCCGCACAGGCTCGCCGCGGCGATAGCGGTAGATCGCAAAATTCGCGGCGATCGATATGTCGTCGCCGTCGACGCCAGTGATGCGCACATTGGTGATGAGCCGCCGCGTGCGCGACGGCGGATATTCGGCGTGGCAGTTGGGGTCCTTCAGGCGGATCACGCGCTCGCGCAGGCGCACGATGTCGTCCGCGATGGTGAACAGCGTGAAGCGATGATCGGCGTCCGGCTTGTCGTTGGGCGGCACATAATAGGCCGCGTCATCGGTGAGCAACGCCAGCCACTCATCGAGTTTCCAATTATCGAGCAGATCGGCCTCGCAAAACAAAAAATCCTCGATCTCGGCTCGCGAAACCGTCGCGGTCTTCGCCCCCACCCTACCCTCCCCCGCAAGCGGGGGGGGGGAAATCGATTTGCCCTCCCCCGCTTGCGGGGGAGGGGAGGGTGGGGCGCGCGCCTCCATCAGCTCATTCCAACGCCGCCAGAACACGCGCAGATGCTCCTCGTCGGTGTTGGCCTGCGCATCGTTCTTGCCCATGCCGCGCGAGAGATCGTTCCACGGCACTTCGCGCCAACTCGCGTAGCCCTGCTGGGCGTTCTCGAGCGCCGCCACGTCATCCGGCGTCGCAAAGCCGCCGGGTCCATAGAATGTCAGGAACGCGTGGAGCCGGCGCGCCCGCTGCGCCTCGGTCTCCTCCACGGGGCCGAGCGCCCACGCGGTCACATGCATGAGATCAGGGGCCACGGCTGTGAAGTTGCGCACCGTCACGGATGAGCCGTCATTGATCACGAGATTGGGGAAGACCGCGAGATTGCGGTTGGTGTCGGCGATGCGGGCCGCGCGCGCCTCGCCGAGGCGGGCGATCAGCTCCGCCTTGATGGCCTCGATATCGGCCTTGGCGTCCTCGCCATACACCGAAATCCACCGCGCCACCGGACGGCCGCGGTAGTTCGGATTGTCGGTGGTGAGGTGGCCATTGCCGAGGTCCTTGCCGAGGCCCTTGGTGGGCAACAACAGCGCCGAGCCCTTGGGTGGGCTCATGTTGACGCCGGAATTGCGCATGTAGTTGAGCCAAGTGGCATGGGTGGCGACCAGATGATAATCGTCGACGCTGTTCTCGACCAAAAGCTTCCAGTTGGCCTTGATGTCGTATTCCTGGACGCCAGCAATGATCTCCATGCGGCCGGAGGGCGACTGGTCGACCACGAGATCGATATAGGCTTTCGCGCCGGCCAGATAATTTTCGAGATCGACGGCGTCGCGATCGAAATTCGCGAAATAGAAATCCTTGTAGGATTCGAGCCGCGGCACATGCGCGAGGCCCATGACGGACTTGTTGAAACTCGACGGGTAGGATTCCTCGTCCGGCACGCCGCGCAACGTGCCGTCGGTGTTGTAGGTCCAGCCGTGATACATGCAGTAGAAATTACGCGCATTGCCCTCGCGCTCGCGACACACGATGGCGCCGCGGTGCCGGCATGAGTTGATCAGGCAACGTACCTGGCCGTTGCGATCGCGGCAAAAAATCACCGGCCGGCCGGCGACGGAACGCGTCTTGTAATCCCCCGGATTGGGCGCCTCCGAAGCGTGCCCCACATAGATCCAACAGCGATCAAACACGGCGCGCTGCTCACGCTCGAAAATCTCGTGCGACACGAACACCTCGCGATTGACCGAGAAGGATAAATTCTCGCGACTCTCGCGCACCAGCGGGCGGCTGTCGTGGCCCCCAGGGGCGGTATATTGATCGTTCATCGGAGGTATCCTCCTGACCGGCCAAATCATACAACAGACCGCGGGAGACTGCAGACCATCGTGTTGGTACTGAGCTCCTTTTTTCCTCCCGCTTGGCTTCACCTCCCCCCTTGTGCGGTCGAATGCGCACTTCTTCGCGAGGGTGTAGCCATGCCAGATACTGATCTATGCATCGAGGCCGCGACGCATGGTCAGGGCGCCGGGCGGGCTTTCGGAAGTGCTATAGCCTTTCCAGCCGCCGAGCCGCGCGATGATCCAGGCGGCCCAGGCGAGGGTCGCGGGTGGATGGGGATTTTTCTGGCGGGCGGTGCGTCCTTCATATTGGAGCTGGAGCACGGTGAGGAGTTCGATCTGGCCTGGTTCGAACAGGTCACAGGCGGCCTGGGGCGCCCGGCCGTCGCGGGCACGTACGAGTTGCATGACGCGGCACGCCGTCAAGGCGGTGAGGATCGCGAGTTTCATCAAGGCGTCGGCGGTTTCCAGTTGGCTGGATTCGATGTCGAAGCCCTGGCTTTTCATCACCCAGAACAATTGCTCGATGTTCCAGCGCAGGCGATACCATCCGACGATCCGCAGCGCTGCCGTGACATCCTTGACCTCGTGCGTCGTCATCAGCCGCCAATGGATGGGCTTCTCGCCGGGCGGCGCATCATATTCGCAAACGTCGACCACGCGCAGGGTCACCTGCGGCGGCGCTTCGCACGCGCTCAGATGGGCCGGACGCGCGATCGTCACCTCTCCAAAGCGCAGTTCGAGCTTGGCGGTCCGAGCCTTGCGCTTGCCGCCTTGGGCTTTCAACGTCAACCGAAAGCGGTGAACCACCGGCAGCGTCGTCATGGCGGCAAACAACAGTTGGCCGCTGGTCAGCTTGCGGTCCTGGGAAATGCGGATCAGAAGGTCCGAGTGGGCAGGCCGCGGCTGTGCAAATTCCTCATAGATATCGCCTTCACGGTCCTGAACGTGGGTGATGTGTGCGGCCTCCTTGAGCACCTGCTCGGCCGTCTCGACACCATGCAGCCACCGATAGGACTCTTTCTCCTCGATCGGGCGCTGGCGGCGGTTGACCGTGGCTCCCTCACGGCGAACGTACACCTGCGCCCCGACCAGCCCCAGACAATGATGACTGTCGGCATCGATCGCCAGGGTCGGATGCAGGAACAAGCCAAGGTCGGTGCCGTTGCCGACCGTCCCCAGGCCGCGGGTGCGGCCAGCATGGCGCTGATAGTTCAGTTCGGTGGTGTCTTGGATTGCCAGGACATGGCGCCCGGCCGCGCGTCGCGCGGCTTCCTTGCCGCAATGATCGAGAATCTCTTCAACGCTCACGGCCTCATTCCGCAACCAACGGCCGAACCCGACTTCCTCGGCGCGATCGCATGCCAGTTCACGCAACCGGACGGTGAGATGCTCCGCCATCCGTTGCGCCAGCAAAGCCCCTTTTTTGCAGCCGTTCGTCTCCGAAGCCGCCAACCTCCCAGCAACAAAATTCCATGCCGACCTCCAGAATCAGTCGGCAAACAGAGAGTCACACAACCATCGACCAACGCAATGTTCTTGCGCTATCTGAGTCAGTCGGTCGCACCAGCCACCTGTGTGCATAGATCAGCTGTAGGGGGGAGGTCGCCGCGCTCTTGCGCGGCGGGAGGGGGTGACGCGCAACAATCGAGACGCCGCGTTTGCTGCACCGCTGTCACCCCACCCCGGATCGCCTGAAGGCGATCCGACCCTCCCCCTTCAGGGGAGGGTGGAGGCCACCGCGATTTCCGTCATGAGCAGGGCAACCGCACATGGCGTCACCTCCCCCTGGAGGGCGGAGGTCGCCGCGCTCTTGCGCGGCGGGAGGGGGTGACGGCGGCGCAACAATCGAAACGCTGCGTTTGCTGCACCGCTGGAGGCATTCGCCACGTGTCGGATGCCGCGCCATTGCGGGAGCAGACTTTGGAAAGGCGAATTCCCTGTTCAGCTAAAGAATTCCCTGCTCGGCGCAAAAAATTCGCTGTTCCGCGCCGAACAGGGAATCCTTCGTAGAGCCTTGATATCGCGTCGCGAAAAGGCCGCGCCCCGGTCAAAACAGTCGTAAATCGGCCGAAAAATTCAACGATGCCCTGTTAAATTCGCTGTTCTCAGGGAATTGGCCCGGTGCCGCGACTCTAACGCCTCTTATCCGTCATTCCGGGGCGCGCTCCTGAGCGCTTGTCGAAGGATGCGCGAGCCGGAATCCATAACCCCCGACCTGTGGTTATGGATTCCGGGCTCGCGGGCAAGAGCCCGCGCCCCGGAATGACGCTGTTGGGATGGAGCGTCAGCGCCGCAATACAGCCGAAGTAGCGGTCGACGCCCATCATTCTGCCGGCCCCGGCCGAGGCCCCTCAAGCCAGAGGGGAACCCCACGGCGCGCTTCACACTGCAACCTGATGCTTCAGCATGATCTCCCGCCCCTCTCGCGCCGATGCCTGGATGGCCAGCGCGACTTCCAGCGTCGCCTTGCCCCAGCGGCCATCGTGCACGGGCTTTTGGCCGGTGCGAATTGCCGCCGCGAGATCGTCGAGAACGTTGCCGCGTCCGCTGAAGCGCGGACCCTCCGGGAGAACAATCTCGCGCCGGCCGTCCTGTCCATAGAGCCAGACTCCGTCGGCGGAGCCGCGCAGCTCGCCGCGCGCGCAGGTCGCGATGGTGATGCCGAAATGCGGCTGGTGGGGCGGTTCGCCATTGTAAGCCGCCCCGTAGGCGTAGTTGGCGGTACCCAATTCGGTCTCGTCGCGTGTGCGGGCCACAAGGGCGCGCCGCGCCGNNNGGAAATCCAGTCATGCAGTTCATCGCTGTCGAAGAAATCATAGCCGTCATAGACGAGCGACGCCGCGGCGCCGTCTTGGAAGGCGCCGTCGTGGAACGCAAGGAATGCGACCGCGTGGCCTTCCGTGGGCCGCGCCGGGTCGAGCCCTCCGGCCTGGGCGCGCACGCTCTTGACCAGGCCGCCGCCCAGGAGTCGCACGATGTCGATCTGATGCGGTAGCTGGTTGAACAGGATGCCGCCGCCGCGCGCGGTGTCGAGCTCTTCGGGGCGTCGCGGCCGGTAAAGATAATTGGTGTAATTCCACGACGCGATCATGCCGAGGCGGCCGAGTTCCCCGGAGGCAATCATTGCCCGCATTGCCCGGACTGCCGGATCGAACGCGTGAGTATGGCCGACCACGAGGCGAACGCCCGCCTTCTCGACCGCCGCGATGATGGCATCGCAGTCAGCGAGCGTGAGGGCCATCGGTTTTTCCAAGATGATGTGCTTGCCGGCAGCGGCCGCGAGGCTTGCATGCTCAACGTGGAGCTGGTGCGGCGTCGCGATGTAGACCGCGTCAATGCTCGGGTCCTCGCACAACCCATGAATGTCCGAATGGATATTGGCCTCGAAGTCCCGTGCGAAGGCCGAGCGCGGCGCGCCCTTGGGCTCCGCCGCGGCGGCGAGACGGAAGCCAGGGTGGCACGCCACCGCCCGTACCATAACGGCGCCGGCCATGCCGAGACCGGCGATACCCAGCCCGATCGGTTTGTCGTTAGACGTTAAGTCCTGGGCCATCAATCGGGCTCGCCTTTGCGGGTTGCGGCTTGGATGGCGGCCCAGATTCGCGCCGGCGTGGCCGGCATATCCATGTGTTCGATGCCGTGCGCCGACAAGGCGTCGACGACCGCGTTCATGATGACCGCAAGGGCCGGTGTAATGCCGGCTTCGCCCGCGCCCTTGACCCGCAGCGGATTGCCCTTGGTCGGATCCTCCGCAAGATCGACCTTGAAGCTCGGCATCATGTCGGCGCGCGGCATGGCGTAGTCCATGAAGCTGCCGGTCAGCACCTGTCCGGACCCGCCATGAACCTGGCCGTGCAGGATCATCGGATTGATCGGCTGGCCGCAATCGTCGACCGAGCAGTAACGCGGCAGCGTAACCGCCCCGGTCTCGGGATCGATCTCAACCTCGCAGACGGCCGCGCCGGTCGGGTATGCCGGAATGCGTCCGGTGAAGCGCGCCTCGCTCGTCAACGGCGCACGCAATTGCGGCGGCAGCGCTTCTTCGGTTGAGAGGGCGCGTGCAATGTCGAATATATCGAGCCGGCGGTTGGAGCGTGGTGATTCAAAAAATCCACCCTCGAAGTTCACGTCACCTTCGGCGCAGCCGACGAGCGCCGCGAAAACCCGGCATGCCTGTTCGATGATGCGGTCCGACGCCTCGACCAGCAGCGTGCCGGCGAGCCGCATGGAGCGATCCGAATGGGTGCCGCCGCCCGCCGGCACGATCGCCGTGTCGCCGGTAACGAGCTTCACCTCCTCGGGCGTGATGCCTAAACGATCGGCGAGCACTTGCGCGAAGGTCGTCTCATGGCCCTGTCCGCTCGATTGGGTGCCGGCAATTGCTTCGACTTGGCGAGTTGGCTGCACCGTCACCCGGACATACTCGCTGGGCTGCCCGACCGGGGATTCGACGTAGTTCGCAAGGCCGATGCCGGCGAGTTTGCCGCGCTTTCTCGCGTCGCGTCGCCGCGCCGGAAAACCATCCCAATCGGCCAGCTTGACGGCGCCGTCCATGTTGGCGCGAAAATTTCCGCTGTCGTAGATGAGACCGGTCGCCGACCGAAAGGGAAGTTGCGCCCGGCGGATCAGATTACGTCGTCGCAGCACGATGCGATCCATGCCAAGCCGCTGCGCCGCAATGTCGATGAGCCGCTCGATCACAAAAGTGGCCTCCGGGCGGCCGGCGCCACGAAATGGCGCGGTCGGCACCGTGTTGGTGAGGGCACCGCGGATGGCCACCGTCGCCACCGGAATGTCGTAGACCGTCGGGGTGACCCGATAGGCATTGGACAATGGAACATAAGTCACCGGATGGCCGCCGACATTTCCCGTCATCACAATGGCGAGGGCGAGAATTTTTCCGTCCGCCGCGAGCGCAAGGCGTCCCTCCGTAACGATGTCGCGGCCCTGGTAATCGGTGAGAAAGGCCTGCGTGCGGTCGCCCGTCCACTTGACCGCGCGCCCCACTTGGCGCGCCGCCCAGGTGACCATCACCTGCTCGGGATAGATGTTGTTGAGCAACCCGAACGCGCCGCCGACGTCATGGGTGATGGCACGCGCACGCTCGGGCGGAACCCCGAGGCACGCCGCGATCGTG
>WNFM01025564.1_pt2 | contig 14658 bp, 21 predicted proteins | sample 5400271 | NCBI WGS metagenome assembly WNFM01 (sample SAMN13153352, study PRJNA577476) | soil metagenome | isolation source: 60 cm saprolite on Douglas fir-dominated hillslope | place: USA:California | collected 2013-09-17 | reverse complement strand
CCGTCGGCTTGTCGTTCAGCCCGTACTGCGTGGGATACGGTGGCCGCTGCTGCGGCATGGCGCGCTTGCCTTTGATGATCTCGAGCATAGTCGTCTCTTCGCCCGCCATGAAGCCGAGATCAACGCCGACCAGCGTGATCGACACGCCAAATTGCGAGCCGAGCACATCGCGTCCGACGACCCGCTGATCGGTCGCCTCGCGCAGCGCCTCGTGCACCACCGTGGCGGCGGCGGCGGGAGCGCCGCGCATGAAGAGATAACCTTCGCTCGCTCCCACCGCATAGGCCGCGAGTGCCATGCCCTCGATGATCCGGTGGGGGTCGCGCGTCAGCAGTGTACGGCTGATCAAGGACTTCGGATCGGCGTCGTAGGCGTTGCAGACCAGGTACTTCGGCTCGTCGGGCGTCTGCGCGACCAACGACAGCTTCTCCGCCGTGAGCACCCCCGCGCCACCGCGCCCGCGCAGACCGGCGGTGCGTACCTCGCCGATCACCTGCGCGCGCGTCATGCTGCTGACAGCCTGCTGGAGCGCCACGTAGCCGCCCGCACGGCGGTAGTCTTCTACTTTGGTGCGGGGAGGTTCCCGCTCGTCCACCAGGAAGCGATGCTCGAACTCAGGCACTCGGTCCCCTCCCGTGGGTGATATTCGCGTACTTGCCACGCGTGCTTGGCGAGGGTCCGCGCGGCACTTGATCATCGCGCACTACGCCCGCCCGCGCGGGCGGCGCTGGCGCGAAACCGGGGCTGGCCGAAGCGATGCCGAAGATATCGCTCAGATCCACGCCGCGCCGCTCGACGATGCGGAACGCTACGGATAGCGGCATGGAACCATAGGCCCTCATCATCTGAGTGATGATGCTGGTGAGATCGTGGGCTTCCAGCGACGCACGGTCCAGGATCTCGTCCGCCACGGAGAGATCTACGGGCGCCTCCAGGTCCACCCGCGTGGGTGTCTCGACCGGCGCTGAGAGCGGTCGGTGTGGATAGTCCACCGCGTACGTGGACATGCGCGGCGCATAGTATCCGGCAACGGCGGTCTCCGCGAAGTAGCGGCGATGGCGGAAGCGCTGGGTCGGCCGGTACTCGATCGTGATGCAGCGTGGCGGGCAGACCTTTTCGCAGAGCAGGCACGCCTCGCACTTCAGGTTGAACGGCGTGTCCTCCGGCGCGTCGGCGATCAGCTGAATCAGCCCGCGGCTGCGCCCGGCAAGCGTGCGCTTCTCATACGGGTACAACCGGGTGAGCTTCGGTCGGGTGAGGTGACTCAGCGTCAGACCCAGACCCTGCAGGATGCCGCGCATGGCGTTCTCCTTGGTAGCTTCATGCCCCGAAGGGACCGTACCGCTTAGCCCTCCCCGCGCAGCTTGAGGCCCTGCTTCTCAATCTTCTCGCGCAGCTTGAGCAGGCCCTCGATCAGCGCCTCCGGGCGTGGGGGGCAGCCAGGCACGTAGATGTCCACCGGCACCAGCGTATCGACCCCCTGCACCGTATAGTAGCTATCGTAGAACTCACCGCCCGAGTTGGCGCACTGCCCCATACTGATGACCCACTTGGGGTCTGGCATCTGCTCCCAGAGCCGGACCAGTCGCGGGCCCATCTTGGTTGAGACGGTGCCGGCGACAATCATCAGATCGGCTTGGCGTGGACTTGACCGGAAGACTTCCGAGCCGAAGCGCGAGAGATCATACTGCGGCGCGGAGGCTGCGGCGATCATCTCGATGGCGCAGCACGCCAGCCCATAGCCCAGCGGCCAGATCGAGCGGCTGCGCGCAAAGTTCTGCGCCCAGGTCAGCATGTCTGCCAGGCTGGTAAGTGCGACAGGCGCTTCTTGATTGCCGGGAATATACTCGGCCGGCGTCCGCGGGAGCATCGGCAAGTCTTTCCCGCGGCGTGGCGTGCTGGTACTCATGGAGGCGGATGTCCCTTCTCTCCGACCAGGCCGTGTGAGGGCTTCACTGCGACACAGCATCCCGCAGCTGAGGCGTCGGGGGGATGCGGCCGTTGTGGAGATGCGCTGAGGTGGTAGGCGGCGCATCTGGCGTATGCGCACGCAGTCGCGCCTGGGCGCGCACTCCATCTGTGATTATAGCACGCTGCGCCACCGCCGGCCACACCTGGCGTGCCGCGTGCGGCAGAGGCACACGCCATGCGCTGGCAGTCACGGCGTGGGCACAACGCGCCGCCGCGTTCAGCGTACACGCTAGTGACTGAGTGCCCATCGCTAGCGGCCACATGAAAGGCGCGACGCCATGCTCCAGATTCCTGGCTGGCTGGATCAGGCGCTCTCGACCTTCGGCTACGTGGCGGTGTTCGTGGCTGTGGCGCTCGAGAGCGCAGGCGTTCCGTTCCCTGGCGAGACGGCCCTGATTGCCGCGGCAGTGTATGCGGGGACCGGTCGCCCGCTGAACATTGTCGGTGTCATCGTCGCGGCCGCGGCGGGCGCGATCGCCGGTGACAACACCGGCTATACGGTCGGTCGCTTCGGGGGATACGCGCTGGTGCGGCGCTTCGGCCATCACCTTCACATCGATCTCGCCAAGATGGAGTCGGCGCAGCGCTTTTTCGCGCGACACGGCGACAAGACGGGTTTCTTCGGGCGCTTTGTCTCCATTCTCCGTACCTGGGTGGCGTTCCTTGCGGGTGTCAATCGCATGCCCCGGCCGCGTTTCACCTTCTGGAACGCCTCTGGTGGCATCATCTGGGCCATCATCTACGGCTTGCTAGGGTTCATCCTAGGGCGCAACATCCCGCTCCTGGTCGAGATTCTGCGTCTCTGGTGGCGAGGCGCACGGCCAGGCGCAGGTGGCTCGCACCGCCAGAAGCGACCGTCGAGGAGTCGTCCGACGCGCCGCAGGACAAGCCCGAGAGCGGGGCGAAATCCGAGACGCTGCCGGATGATTGGTTCGGGGACGTGATGGACGCCGACCCGCCGCTAGAGGAGTAGTTGGAGAACAGCAAGGCCCCTGGCGAGCGCCAGGGGCCACAAGGTACGTAAGTCAGCCGCTAGTACCCCACGACCAGGAGGTTGCCGGTCGCGGCATCGAAGACCATGTGGGCACTGGTGATGAAATCCGTGCGCGGCTTGGCATCCGCCGGCATTGGACCGACGGCGCGTGGATTGAAATGCCCGGTCAGCACCACATAGCAGACCAACGCGCCGGGAGGCACCTCGCTCAATGACTCGCCGTTCATCGCCGCCTCTGCTTGCTCGCGCGTGATGAACTGCACACTGGTCACGGTGGCCGGGAGCCCAGTCGTGGTAGGGTCGCCGCGGAATGGAAAGCGTGCCAAGTAGGCCCGCACGTCGCTCTCGGTGAAGGACGGCACCTGACCAGGCCGGGTTGGGGTGATCGCGCTCGCGCCAGGCGCTGGCTTGGTCGGCGGCGCCGCCAGCCCGATATGCCCGACACTGTGGAGCCCGACGACCACGATCGCGATGAGGACCGCGACCAGGAAGATGGTGACGGGGGAAGCGCGGAAGAAGCGTCGCATGGGATGCCCGCTTTCTCGTACGAGCACTCAGCGAGGCACGGCCCAGGCTGGGCCGTCTCGTTGTCCCTAGAACAGGCGCACGGATAACAGTCCCGCGCGTACGCCTGTTCCAATCGCCCCCTTGTATTCCTACCACATCTTAGGTATTTTTTGCCTTGAGACAAGCTCCCCCTTAAGCCCATCACAGGGCCATATACGGCCGGTGACGAATAACCGGCCGCTGTACCGGGAAAACCACATACCCTCAGGAGATCGCACGAGCTGGTGTGTAACCGGCTGGCGCGCTCCAATATAAGAGCCAGCCTACGAGGGCAAGGGAAGGTTTTCGATATGCCAGTGACCCACCACCCAGGTGCCCCTGGCGGAACAAGTTCGTTTCTGTCGCTGCCTGACCGGATGGCTGCGGCCAGGTTGGTGGGGATCGCGCTCGTCGTGGGCATCTGGTGCTGTTAGTGTGGCCTGGTAGGCTGTTCGTGTCGGGTCACAGGGAAAGGACCATCCCATGCGCAAGCTCGTTCGCACCTTCCCGTTCACCCTTGTATTGCTCGTCTTGCTGGTGGCGCTGGGGGCGGGCGCCGCGTTCGCCGCACACTCGGCGCAATCGGCGCGCACGGCGTCACCACCGTGCCCAACCAACGCCCCACCCGTGGTGGGTGTGACCACCCCACCACACGCTGTGGGTGTGGCAGCCATCGCAGTCACGCGGCCCGGCCAGGTGCCCGCGTTCACCGAGCGTAATGTGCGGGCCTACGTCGCTGCGAACGGCTTTCCAGGGGGCTCTACCGCTGCGGGCGGAATGCCGCCCATCCGGTGTGTTAGCTTCATCCCGCGCGAACAAGCGGAATCGCTGATGCGTGGCGAGTCGCTGGGGGCACTACCAGCCGGCACCATCGTCTGCTACGTGGAATTCACCGGTCCCATCGAAGGTTGGCCATGGAGCATGCCCATAATACCCAACGTGACACCCACCCCCTGGCACATGGCGAGTGGTCACGAGGTGTTCGACGCCCAGAACGGCAACCTCTTGAACTGGGGCGTCCTGCCATATTAGCAGTGGGGCACCTCCGCGGCCATGCTGCACCTCACGCGACCAGGACGCCCCGCCCGCTGGATGTCTCTGCCCTCCATGCTCCAGGCAGAGGACGGACGGGGCCAGCAGGACCCGCAGGCCCGGACCCGTCGCAGGTGCGGGGGTAGTCGCTAGGGCGCCCGCTATGGCCACCGGACGCGCCCCGCGGCGGGCCGGGCTATTTCGCTTTCTTCGCCGGCGCCTTCTGGCTGCGAGCGGCGCTCTTGGCCGGCTCGCTCGCAATCGTGACGCTGATCTTCTGGCCCTTCACCACGACCGTGCGCGTGGCGACAGTCCTGGCCGGCGGCTTGGGAAGCTTCGGCATTACTGGCCTACCGTGCCGATGGTGCTCGGCCCGTTCTCGCGCTTGTGCATGTCGCTGAGGCTGTCCACCTTCGGCAGGGGCTTGGCAACAGGCCGATTACCCGCGCCCACATTGGGCAACGTCCAGCCGTGCCCACCGTTATTGTCGCTCCGACTGCTGCCGCCCCGGTTGGGCAGCGTCCGATAGTTACTTCCCGCCATGTGTTTGCCTGCTTTCTGTGCGCTTGCCTGCTATCCAACCCAGTCAGCAGGCGGTTCGGTCACCCCGGCCCACTTGGTGCGCAGCCGCTCGGTGCTGCCTGCGCCGATGGTGATATCACGCCAGTGCGCGCTCGGGCTGTCTGGCTCCAGGCTCGCCTGGAATCGCTGCCAGCGTGCCAGACGTTCCGTCGCCGCCTGGTCCGCCTGCTGCTGCTGCTCCGCCGAGGGGGCGCTCAGGCGCTCGACTTCTGGCCACAGGTCCGCCAGATTCAGCGACATCACTCGGCGCCATTCGCCCTCGGTGATGCGCTTGTCGAGCACGAGCTGGCGCAGCGCCGCCTTCGCCTCTTGCTGCGCGGGTGACCGGCGCGCCTGGTCGATGCGGCGCTGCTGCGGCGTGAACGTCGCGCTCATGCTGTCCTGTGGGCCTAGCGGCTTGGGAGTGCTCATGGCTTGTACGTCCTCTCATCTTCACGCGCCACCGCCGCACGCGCTGCCGCTTCCTCCGCCAGGTCAGTGAAGTAGGCGACCCAAAACGCCAGCTTACCCCGGGCCGCGGCCTCGTGAGCGGGAACGCCTGCCTGTTCCGCGGCCCGGCGTGCCAGGGCGTAGGCCCGTTCGCCCGCGTCGTGCGCCCCACGCACTGGGCCATTGAACCGCTCACGCTCCAACGCCGTCATGAGACGCCGGGCCGTGGCCCCACTGTCCCGCACCTGCTGCTCGGCATCGGCAATCAGTTGCGCGGTCTCCTCGTCGTCCATCTCGCCCTGCCATCCTAGCAAGCGCCTTCCCGTACGCTTGGTCGTCCGATTGCTTCCACGTGCAGTATAGCATATCGCTCGAGTGGGCCTGTGTGCCGTTTTGGCCCTACAGGGGCGTGGCCGGTGAGCGCGCGCCTGCCAGGGGCTTCCCAGTGTCGTCGAGTCCCATCCACGCGCGATACCACCAGCCACGTGTCCCAAACGGGGTACTGAGCGCAATGAGTCGGCCACCAGAAACCGCCAGCATCGGTCTCACCGCCTGGTACGCTTCATCGGGCACGCGTGCGGCCTCGTCAATCGCGATCAGGTCCGCGCTATAGCTTCTGATGCTGCCCTCCTTGCCGGGCAAGGCGATGATCCGGGAGCCAGATTCTAATTCGAGCTGTAGCGCGCTCTCCGATTCAGGGGACACGGGCCGGCCGAGCCCCCGGTAGACGGCCAGCGCCTTTCTGAACAGTTCCTTGCTTTGCCGCTCCGTGGGCGACACGATGAGCGTCGTGGAGCCCGGGCAATACAGTGCGGTCCACATGGCGAGGATAGCCACCACGGTACTCTTGCCTGATTGCCGCGAGCAATTGAGCAGGATGCGTGGTGCGCGGCTGCGCAGGACTTCTGCCTGCCACGGATCGGGCTCGAAGCCGACAGCACGCGCGAACAGGACCGGATCAAGCGCCATGGCCAGATCGGACTTCACGTCCACTTGGGGCCTCCTGACGTGTCTGCTGACTGCGACATCTCGATATGCGCCAGGGCTGCGGCGACGGCCATGCGCGCCTCCACGTACGGCCACAAGGCCGCCAGCAGGGTATTGCGGATGGCGAGCCATTCCGCGGAGATGAGGATATTGACCTGCGGCCGGTCATCAATGGCACCCAAGAGCTTGGCCTGCAATTCGATCTGCCGCTGCACACGGTCAATCGCCTTCAGTGCCACGTTATGGTCACGCGTCTTGCAGGCGTCGGAGAGGATCGCCAACGTCGAGCCGTTGATGGCTTTGAGCTGCTTCACCACGTCCAGCGCTTGCGCCTCTTCGCGCGCTTCCTGTGCCTCGGCCACACTGGCAGGGATATGGTCGGCCTTGTGCCGCTGCACCGCCATGACGCCGACGTGCCGCTGTAACGCAATGTCACGTAACGGCGTTCCCGCGACGATGGCCGCCTCAATGGCGGCGCGCTCAGGGTGGGAGCAGACGGTGCACGTCCGCGGCATCTCAGCCTGCTCTTTCTTGTGCAACAGACTCTTGTGTAACAGCCAGGCGTCGGAGGTCCCGGCGGACCTGTTCGACTCGTCGCCACGTGATGGGCGTATGCTCACCGCCGTGCAGCGAGACCGTCAGTCGTTGGCCACGTGCGTTGCAGTAGTGCCGATGGCTGCCCTTCTGGCTCAGGAAGAGCCAGCCGTCTCGTGCGAGGTCTCGCTCTAAGCGGTGCAGGCGCATCAACTCGCCTCATCTTCCACGTCCCACGCACCTCGTATCAGTGGGTTCACCTCACGACAGAGCGAGGCCAGGATAGTGTCGAAGGCGTCGCGCGTGCTCATGACACCCGGCTGAGCCTGTCGAGGTCCGGATGCAAACCCCGTACATGACCCGTCGCGATAGACCAGGGTGGCATACCGCTCTGGCGAGGCGCGCATTTCCCGCCGGTGAGCGATACGCGCGTCCGCAGCGGTGAGCCCTTCCTCACCACGCGCGTAGGAGCGCGCGATGATACCCAGCAGCGGATCAGCCAGCAGTCGTGCCCGATCACGCCGGAAAATCGCCGCTAATCCTGTCGGCGGGATCCACTGCTCGGCGACCGCTGGTCGAGGCTTCCTCTGCGGTTTACGTTGCTTGCTCATCGAGGCTTCTCTCCCCTCACGCTCGTGACGCTAGTAGCGCGCTAGTAGTCCACTAGCGTCACCTGTTCTCTTACCCCTTAAGTGGGGGTTATTTCGTTTCTTTCGTACTTCGTAACTTCGTTGCCCTCCAGATTTCCGATGGACGGCCACCCGTCTGGGTGATGTGCTCCACGCAGGCCAGATGCGCGTCGAGCAACATCTTGAGCGCTTGCGCGATCCGGGAGGCTTTGACATTGCGACCCAGGTGCGCCGAGATGTCTGTGCGGCTCATCCCATTCGGGCTAGCGCGTAAGGCGTCGAGGATGGTATCGGCCACATCGTCGCCCAGACGGTCCACCGCCAGAGCGGCGCGTAGATGCATCGCCTTGACCACTGCTGACAAATCGAGCAGCGCGTACACGCAGGACAAGCGGAGCACATGCGCCTCAGCGCGGGCCGTCATCGCCCCGAACATCCCTGGATGGCCACTACTCAGCCGCGGGTATTCCTTTGCCCACAAGTCTTTTGCCTCGTCGTCTCTCGTCAGCTTGCGGGGTGTCCTGGCGAAGTCCAGCGCCGTGCGCATCCGCCTGGTCAGTGGCGCGAGCTGCTGATGTAACCGGTCGATATCGCCACCTTCAGGGAGCAACTTCGACCGGTTCGAACAGACCCACATGTAGCGGTTGCCGAAGCCGTTGGCGGCGTCCGTCTCGGTGATGTAGCGCAGCAGCTCGTCTTTCGTGATGTGGCCGACCGTGGAGACGTGCGTGCCCTCGGCCCGCTCTGGTGACTGCTTGGTAAGCGCTTCCAGCACGTCACCGTCATACGTCTGTCGCAGCAGTTGGGAAAGGACGTTGCCCTTGCGTGAGGCCATCGCGAGCACAGACGAGAATTCGCCTTCATAGCAGAGCAGCCGCTTGTCTTTGACCTTCGCCAGTTGTTCAGCGTCCATGCTCGCCATCTCATCAGCGCTGCGGTCGCGTAGCCGGTGAATGATGCCCTCACCAGACGAGAGGCCGCCAGCGACGTGCTCACTGGCCCATTCATGGTCCGCCTCGTTCAGGACGTAGCGAACATGATTCCAACTGGTCCCCTTGCGGCCCTTGGCGGTCGTGCCCACCAGCACGACGTTCAGCACCGGGTAATGCCGCGTCGCTTCCACCTGGGCGTAGGCGTGGCGTCCGGCGGCGTTCGCAAAGCCGGTAAGCAGTTGCGTCAGGATCGCCGCTGAGTCAGACTCGGTCTCCGGCTCAATAGTCCGCACGATCTCGCCAGCGAGACCATAGTAGGCATCGTCACCCAGAGATCCTGGAGAAGGGGTTGACGAAGTTACGAAGTACGAATTTGACGAATTATCTCCCCCGCGGGTACTTTCTTCGTTTTTTTCGTTCTTCGTAAATTCGTAATCAGGGATATCCTCACCTGGATACTCGGGCCCAGGATCGCCCTCGTCGTCATGTGGCTCATAGACGGTAGTGACCAGCTCGCACGCGCGCGCGTCCTGCCATCCGAGCGTCGTGTCGCCGCGGCGGCTGTCGAACTTCGCGGACATCTTCCCCGAGCGCCGGAACAGCCGATCCATCTGCTCGGCGTTCTTGCCCGTCCAGTAGGCCAACTTGCACAACAACGCCATGCCTCTGCATGCGGTGGCTCGTCCCAATCGGGGATATCCTCGTCATAGTCAGGCCCAGGATCGCCATCGTCATAATCCTGTGGCTCATAGATGGTGGTGACCACCTCGCACGCGCGCGCGATCTCCTGCCATCCCAGCGTCGTGTCGCTGCGTCGGCTGTCGAACTTCGCCGACATCTGCCCCGAGCGCCGGAACAGCCGATCCATCTGCTCGGCGTTCTTGCCCGTCCAGAACGCGAGCTTGACCAGCAGCGCCATGCGCGCCTCGCTGGGGGATTCATAGCCGTAGGCTTCGATATTGCCGACCTTATATCTGAGCCCTTCACTCTGCGCAGCATGAAGCACGACACGGAGGCCCAACCCGCTGGGGCTGATCTCGGTGTAGCTCTTGAAGGCGCGCGCTTCCGTTTCCCACTTCGGATCGATCACACCATCAGCAGTGATCACCTCGTCCGGGTCCACGCCAGCCCAACCGTCACCCATCGCGAAGAACAGCCCATCGAAGCCGCCTTGTCGATACACGTTCATGGCCATCTCGAATGATGACCACGTGCGCGGGTTGGTACTGCTGGCGCGCCTGCCGATATGCGCGGCCTGATAGGGAATCTTCTTCCACTCCAGCTCGCCCGTCTTGTCCTGCTCAGGTTCAAAGCACCACACGCACCAGCGGTCGGCCTTGCGCATCTCAGCGGGGATGTGCTCCGGCGTGATCTTCGCCACCGTGGGGCGCTCTGCTTGGCGATACCTCGTCATGCCGCCGCCTGCTCTTCCTTCAAGCGGTGGGCGATACGTGCGGCCATGTCGAGGTTGACGGCGAGTTCGGTGTGATCAGCGTCGGCATACGTCTCGCTGAGCCGCAGAGCGTCGGCCCAGGCGCTCACGATGAGGCTACAAATGGCTTCGAGGGTAGTGGCAAGATGACGAGAACGGGTGGAACGCGTGCTAACTGCGTCCACGTATGTTACAGTTGTTACAGGTGCGGTAGCGTTGGCGGTGTCGTGCGTGCTACTCTGGCGACGAGGTGTCCTTCTCATACAAGGTCCCTTTACCGCGGGCTGCAAGCAGTGCCTTGGTTGGGTGCTGTTGCTTGCAGCTCGTTGCTTTGTCGGACAAGCGCCTCGGTGGCGCCGCGGCCTCCGCCGCGTTGGGCAGATCCAGCAGGATGCGCAGGGCGCGCAGTTGGCACTCGATGTCGGGCTGATAGTGCCGGACGATGATGAGGTCGTTCTTAGCTCGCCCTGGCACGCTTGACCTCCCGAGTCCGCGCGAGTGCGGCCTTCACTTGTTGGCGCTGCCACGTGTCGAACGCTTGCCGCGGGATCATCACCTGCCCCCGCAGCTTGATGCTGGGGATCACCCCGAGCTTGCACAGGTCCCAAATCCGCCGCTGGCTGAGGTGCAGCAGAGCGCTCACCTCCCTGGTGTTCAACATCTCCATCCTGGTCTCCTTTCGCCGTTGGGGCCGCGGCCTGTACGAGTAGGACACCTGTTCCGACATTCCACTACGTGCGGTCCCGCTTGAAGTATCAGCTTCATAGGACCGTTCTCGCTTGTTGCGAAGTGGCTCCGTATCGGCAAGTTGCACAAGAAAATGTGGATAAGTGGCCGATGCATCCCAGCAGGTGTGCTAAGCCGGAAGAGAGCAGTATTAGAGCATCTTCAACTTGACGTAATATGGCAAAATATGCATCCCAGCACCGGCATGGCAAACTGTGGATAACCCGGTGGATAAGTTACACAAGTGCCGTAGAATGGGGTACGAAACCGGGCAAAAACTGGTCCTCACACCCATAGGACCATCGGGCTACCCTGGCATGGATTGCACAGAAAAGGCCGCTCTTGCCCGATTGAGCAGAGCGGCCAGGTACGGTCTCTACGCAGTTCACGCATTACGCCACGTATACTCGCTCCAGCGTGCACGTGTCAGCGTAACAGTTATCTGAACTGCCAGGGCTGGGTATTCTTGGAGCTTTGCGCGCGCCGCCCGGCGTTGAGGATCGCGCGGACCGCTTCGTCTGGCAGAGGGGTGGGAGCGAAGCGGCGAATGGCGCGCTTCGTACGGATGGCATCGAGAACGTCCATGGTGCACCTCGCGAGAGACGGCGCTGGGCTCAAAGATGACGCGGCTCACCTACCGGGACAGTCTAACACGCAGGCGCGCCGTGCGACAACGCCAGATGATCGGCGAATCTCACGCTACTGAGCGAGCAACTGGTGGCGATGACAGGAGACCGTACCGTCCGCGCAGGGTTCCCACTGCGCCTGCCTATCCTCACCGGCGTCAGAGGCGGCGAGCGACTCTCAGCTTATGCGCACAGGGACGCTATGCAGGCCCGTGCCGCCGTTCGGCACCGTGCCTTGCTTGTGGGTGATTTGGGGCACCCCTGTGCCATCGGTGGCTCGCACGACCAGCGTATAGGCGCCGGGCGCGGTAGGCGTCCACTCCCAGCTCCACAGCGCCCAGCTCTGCTGCGAGAGGACCGCCTGCACATCCGCTCGCTGCCAGGTGGCGCCACCATCCGCGCTCACCTCCACTGACTGGATGCCACGCGCCCCGCCGTATGCCACCCCGTCCACGTGGACGCGCCGGCCGCGAGCCAGTTGGTCGCCCGTGCCCGGGTGATCGATGCGACTGATCGTGTAGACCGGGCCGGAATACCACCCTTGCTGCTGGTAGAACCCCTTGAAGGTGTGGTCGACAAGCTCGATGCTCGTCAGCCATTTGGGGCTCTGCTCCCCGAAGTGGCCCGGCACCACGACGCGCAGGGGATACCCGTGCCGGCTGGGCAATGGCGCGCCGTTCATCTCCCACGCCAGCAGCGTATCGACGGCGAGCAGCTCACTGAGCGGCAGGCTGGATTGATACCCATCTGCCGAGGTGAAGACGACCTGAGATGCGCCCGTTTGGACGCCACCGTGCGCGGCGAGGAGGAACTTGAGCGTGACCCCGCGCCACATGGCAGTGCTGAGGAGTCGGCCATCCACTCCATTGGCGATGCATTCCAGGGTAATCACGCGCGTCTCCTGGGGCAGCGCCTCCAGGCTCGCCAAATCGTAGCGCCCCGGTCGCGCGACGAGGCCGCCGACGTCCAGCGCCCAGTCGCCGAGCGCCACGTCAGGGTCGAGCACGTTCTTGCTGACGACGTAGAACTTGTCGGTCGGGGTGAGGTACGTGATCGGCGGCTGGGTGGTCATGCCCTCGTAGCTCAAGTTCGAGCGGCCGAACAGCGCCTGGATCAACGCATCGAGCGCGAAGCCGCCCAGCAGCAAGCCGCCCACCGCTGCCACGCCGGAGCGCGCCAGGAAGGTGCGACGATCCACGCTCGCCGGCTCTCCCTGACGCTCCGCAGGGCGGGCAGGGAGGGAGACGATGGCGTGCAAGAGCAACGTGAGCGTGGCGGCGTAGAGTGCGAACATGGCCGCCAGCCCAAGCGCCGTGATCGCGCGAGCCGCCGCGGTGGGAAACCCGTAGAGATTCTCCGGCAGCACCGGCCAGAACAGCCCCAACGCGAGCAGCCACATCCCCAGCGCGATCACGCCTCCCGATAGCCACTCGTGCCGCCCCGGCCAGCGGGCGCCCACGCGCCCGCCCCAGTGCGCTCCGATGCGCCGCGCGATGAGTGGCTGGAGGGGCGCGAGCGCCACGCCGAGCGCAATCTGCCCCAACAGGGCGTACTCCAGCGGTCGCGTCTTGCCGAACTGGATCAGCAGGTGGACGAAGGTGCCCGCGGACAGATGGGGCAAGATGAGCTCGCCCACGAGCTCCGGCAATGTCACGATCCCTGCCACAAGGCGCAAGAACAGCATGAGGGCGGAGGTCGCCAGCGCCGCCACCAACCCGGCGCCCAGCGCGGGGAGCGCCTCCACGACGGCGCAGCCGAGGCGTTGCGCTGCTTCGCGGAGCGGGCCGGAAATCAGTGTGCGTATCTTCTGCACGGGGCTAGTCTCCTTCCATATACCAGGCGTAGTCGCGCGGCCGGTGTGTGCGGAGCCGGGCGGCAGCCTGCGCAAGATCAAGCTGCGCGGCGCACACCGGCACCCCGCGCTGATACTCCACCACGCGCCCTATCTCGGCGAACGGCAGCCCACGCATACGCAGCGCGCGGACGTGGCGCACCTCGCAGACGCTCAGCCATTCGCTGCGCCGCTGGAGGTGCGCCCAGCGGACGATAGCGCGGGCCAGGTGATCGGCGACGCCATGCCGGCCCGCATCTACGCGGCCGCGGTGCCGCGAATGCACGACAAACCGCGAGACCTCGAATGCGCGGCGCGGGTCATACTCCACCGGCGATCCGCCAAGAATCGCGGCGAACTCGCGTTCGAGCATCAGTGGATGGTCGGGGATCAGGACGCGGGCATAGCCCACCAGCTCGGGCTCCACGTCCTTGCGCTGCGTGTGGCACGCAAAGGCGGCGAAGTGTTGCGCCACAGCGTCGCAGCGATCGCGCTCGTGCCCATCCTGCCCAGGAGGCACCCAGCGCAGCTCGTGCGCAAATACCGTGTTGCGCAGCTGCAGCGCCGCTTCCAGCGCGCCGCGCTCGTCCGCGCCAATCGCACGGCCGGCGTACTGATAGGCGGGAAGACCGGGTTCCACGTGCGCCTGCGCTGCCGGCGCAAAGGCTGCCTCGCTGATCGTGTGGCCACTGCTGGAGCGCGTCGTCGGGCCCCTGCGCCGCACGGCGGTTCTGACGACAGTCATCTCACAGGCTCCATTTGCTGCCACAGCCGGCGCAGTGGTCCCATGGCGTGTCGCTCGCAAACGCGGCGCGGAAGGCGCGATAGCGCTCGCCGTTCCAGATCGCGGCGAACGGCTCCGTGAAGGCGTTGCCGAGAAGCCGATCGCTGGAGCGGCCGGGGTGAAACGGCGCGAAACAGCACGAGAAGACATTGCCGTGGGCGGTGATGTACGCCAGCGTATAGGGACGCTGGCAGGCGGACCAGGGTCGCTCGGTCGTCCGCTGCCCGCGCGCCAGATACTCGATCGGTGTCGCGGCGCCAGTCGCGCGGAACCGAATGCCCAGCGCCTGGCACCGCGCCGCCGCCGCATCGATGATCTCCAGCTCGCGCTGTCGTGCGCGGGCGAAGAGCGCCTGGTCCTCGCGCGCCAGACCCGCGCCAAAATAGATGAACCGCTGCACGTAGACCTCGGGGATACCCGTCTCCGCCGCCAGCTCCACCACCTGTGGCAGCTCAGGCAGGTTCTCGCGCATGGCGGTGAACCAGAGCGAGGCGACGGGCCGCGGGGCGCCCAGCGTACGCTGCAGAGTCGTGAAGCGCTGCAGGTTGGTGACGATGTGCGGCAGCGCCTTCTCGTTGACGCCCCGCACGCGGGCATAGGTCGCGGGGGTGGCCCCATCCAGC
>WNFM01027916.1_pt2 | contig 14661 bp, 14 predicted proteins | sample 5400271 | NCBI WGS metagenome assembly WNFM01 (sample SAMN13153352, study PRJNA577476) | soil metagenome | isolation source: 60 cm saprolite on Douglas fir-dominated hillslope | place: USA:California | collected 2013-09-17 | reverse complement strand
GCTGGAGCACTTCAAATTCTTGAAAGCGCACACCAAAGTCACGCCGAAGATGACGATCCCGTCGCCCAGTGTGATGCATTTCCGGCTCGAACCCGGCGCAGTGGCAAAGGCGGTTTATGCCGACCGCGACGCGATCTTCGACGACCTCGCCATCGCCTATCAAAACGCGATCAAGGCATTCTACACGGCCGGCTGCCGCTATCTCCAATTCGACGACACAGCCTGGGCCTATCTCTGTTCGAAGGAGGAGTTGAAGAAGGCGAAGGACCGTGGCCTTGACGTCGATCATCTGCAAGAGACTTACACGCGCTGCATCAACAAGGCGCTGGAAGCAAAACCCGCCGACATGACCGTCACCACTCACGTGTGTCGCGGCAACTTCCGTTCGACTTTTATTTCATCGGGCGGCTACGAGCCGGTCGCAGAGAGCCTGCTCGGCAAATGTAATTATGACGGATATTTCCTTGAATACGACACCGATCGTGCCGGCGGCTTCGAGCCACTGCGGTTTCTGCCCAAGGGCAGCAAGATCGTGGTGCTGGGCCTCGTGACATCGAAGTCCGGCCGGCTGGAACCGCGCGCCGACATCAAGAAGCGCATCGAGGAAGCGACTAAATATGTCGCGCTCGATCAGCTCTGCCTGTCGCCGCAATGCGGTTTTGCGTCGACCGAAGAAGGCAACGTGCTGGCGGAAGAAGAGCAATGGGCGAAGCTGCGCATGATCGTGGAGTTGGCGGACGAGGTGTGGGGCAAATGAATGCCCGCACGGCGCCGCCCTTCCGTGCCGATCACGTTGGCAGTCTTCTGCGTCCGGCGCCACTGAAGGAAGCACGGACAAAACGTGCCAAAGGTGAAGTTGACGCTGCAGCGTTGAAAGCGGTCGAGGACCGCGAGATCGAGAAAATCGTCAGGAAGCAAGAGGAGGTCGGCCTGCAACTCGCGACCGACGGCGAATTCCGTCGGTCCTGGTGGCACTTCGATTTCTTCCGCGGCCTCAAAGGCGTCGAACCGATCTCGACCGCGACCGGCATCCAATTTCACGGCGTCGAGACAAAGCACGAAGGTATCAAGATCACCGGCGAGGTCGATTTCGTCGGGCATCCGCAGATCGAGCACTTTAAATTTTTAAAGGCGCATTGCCGCGTGACACCGAAAATGTGCATCCCGGCGCCCAGCACCTTTCATTTCCGGCAGGGGCGGGCGCTGGTGAGCAAAGAGGTCTATCCCGACCTCGATGCTTTTTTCGACGATGTCGCCGCCGCGTGGCGAAAGGCGATCCACGCCTTTTACGATGCCGGCTGCCGTTATCTGCAGCTCGACGACACCGCATGGGCCATGATGTGCGATCCGAAGGAACGCGAACAATCGATGGCGCGGGGTGACGATCCCGACAAATTGCCGGCGATCTACGCGCGCGTGACCAACGCGGCGCTGGAGGGCAAGCCGGCCGACATGGCGATCACAATGCATTCGTGCCGCGGCAATTTCCGCTCGACCTGGATCGCCGAGGGTGGTTATGAGTTCGTCGCGGAGCACTTGCTCGGCAAGACCAATCTCGACGGCTATTTTCTGGAATACGACAGCGATCGTGCCGGCGGATTCGAGCCGTTACGTCTCTTTCCGAAGGGCAAGAAACAGCTTGTGCTCGGCCTCGTTACCTCGAAATCCGGCCGGCTGGAGTCGAAGGACGACATCAAGCGCCGGATCGATGAAGCCAGCAAATATGTTGCGCTCGATCAGCTTTGCCTGTCACCGCAATGTGGCTTTGCGTCCACCGAAGAAGGCAATGTCCTGGCCGAAGAAGAGCAATGGGCGAAGCTGCGGATGATCGTCGAATTGGCAGAGGAAGTGTGGGGGACGAACTAGCAAAAGCCGCTCATTCCCGCGCAAGCGGGAATCCGGAGTCATTTGGCACTGGGTCCGCTTTCGCGGGGACGAGCGGAAGAAAATCGAATGAACCAACGAACAACACCGCCGTTTCGTGCCGATCATGTCGGCAGCCTCTTGCGTACCGCGCCCTTGAAGGAAGCGCGCGCGAAGCGTGAGAATGGCGAAATTTCCACCGAGGCTCTCAAGGCAGTCGAAGACCGCGAAATCTCTGCAATTATCAAGAGACAGGAAGATATCGGGCTTCAGGTGGTCACCGATGGCGAATTTCGCCGTGCGTTCTGGAACTACGATTTTCTCGGCGCGTTGCCCGGGGTCGAAGCCTACCTCGGCGAGCGCAAGATCAAGTTTCAAGGCGTCAATCCGAAGCCGATGATGCTGCGCGTGACGGGAAAGCTCGGCAGTTTCACCGGGCATCCGATGCTCGAGCATTTCAAATTTGTGAAAGCGCACACGCGTGCGACGCCGAAAATGACAATTCCGTCGCCGTCATCTGTGCACTTTCGCTATGGGCGCGATGCCGTTCCGGAATCGATCTATCCAGATATGGCCGATTTCTATCGGGATCTTGGCCAAACCTACCGCAAGGCGGTCCGCGCGTTTGCGGATGTTGGCTGCCGTTACCTTCAGCTCGACGAGGTCAACTTCACGTATCTCTGCGACCCAAAATTGCGCGCGCAAGTGGCGAACCGGGGCGACGACCCCGAAAAGCTGCCGGAAATCTATGCGGGCATGATCAATGCTGCGATCTCCGATATCCCCTCAGATATGACCATCGCCATGCATTTGTGCCGCGGCAATTTCCAATCGACTTTTGTTGCATCCGGCGGATACGAGCCGGTGGCGGAGATCCTGTTCAATACGATCAATGTCCATGGGTATTTCATGGAATACGACAGCGACCGTGCGGGCGGGTTCGAACCGCTGCGTTTCGTGCCAAAAGGCAAAACGGTCGTGCTGGGCCTTGTGACATCGAAGTCAGGCCGCCTGGAATCGAAAGACGATCTAAAACGCCGCATCGAGCAGGCCGCCAGGTTTGTGCCGCTGGATCAACTTTGCCTGTCGCCGCAATGCGGTTTTGCCTCGACCGAAGAAGGCAATATCCTCGCCGAAAATGAGCAGTGGGCGAAACTCAGAATGATCGTAGAGTTGGCGCAAGAGGTCTGGGGATAGCAGCAAACTCCGCTCGTTCCCGCGCAAGTGGGAATCCAGCAAGAAATTGGGTCTCGGCTTTCGCGGAGACGAGCGGTTGGGGAGGTAACGCGACGATGTCTCAACGAACAAAGCCGCCATTTCGGGCCGATCATGTCGGCAGCCTGTTGCGACCTGCCGCGTTGAAAAAAGCGCGCGAGCAGCGCGCCAAGGGTGAGATCACGCCGGCGCAGCTCAAGGACATCGAGGATCGCGAGATCGAGGACGTCATCAAGAAGCAGGAAGAGGTTGGACTGCAATCGATCACCGACGGCGAATTCCGCCGGTCCTGGTGGCATCTCGATTTCCTTTGGGGCCTTGACGGCATCGAGAAGCACGTGATGGACACCGGCATTGCCTTCGCCGCGGTGACAACCCGCAATGAGGGTCTCAAGGTCACAGGTAAAATCGGCTTTTCCGGCCACCCGATGATCGAACACTTTAAATTCGTCGCTTCCCACACCAAGCGCATGCCAAAGATCACGATTCCGTCGCCATCGGCGGCTTATGGACGTCCGCTGCCGACGCCCATCGACCGCAAGACCTATCCGAAGCTTGATGCGTTCTTTGCGGATCTCGGTCAGGCCTACAAGAAAGCCGTGCGCGCCTTCGCCGACGCCGGCTGCCGCTACCTGCAGCTCGATGAAGTTTTTATCGCCATGCTGTGCGATCCGAAATATCGGCAGGCGATGAAGGATCGCGGTGACGATCCGGAACAACTCGGAGAGCTTTACGGCGATTTGATTAATACTGCGATGTCTGACATTCCGTCCGACATGACGATCACCATGCACATGTGCCGCGGCAACTATAAGTCCACCTATATGGGCGTAGGCGGATATGAAGCGGTACAGGAAATCCTGTTCAATAAAATCAAGGTGCATGGCTTCTTCATGGAATATGACAGCGAGCGTGCCGGTGGTTTCGAGCCACTGCGGATGCTCCCGAAGGACCGGACCGTTGTGCTTGGATTGGTCACGACGAAAAGCGGGCGGCTCGAGTCCATGGACGAGATCAAAAGGCGGATCGACGGCGCCGCCAAATTCGTCTCGCTGGATCAGTTGTGTTTGTCGCCGCAATGCGGTTTCGCCTCGACTGAAGAGGGCAATGTGCTGGCAGAGGACGAGCAGTGGGCGAAGCTGCGTATGATCGTTGAGCTCGCCGGCGAAGTCTGGGGCCGCTAATGGCGGGCATTGTCGCCGGCAAAACCGCTATCGTCACGGGTGCGGGGCGCGGCATCGGACGCGGCATCGCAATGCTGCTCGCGCAAGAAGGCGCACGCGTCGTGGTCTGCGATATCGGCGCGAGCCTGCAAGGCGAAGGCAGCGACGCGGGTCCCGCGCAGGAAACCGTGACCGCCATTAAAAAAGCCGGCGGCCAGGCGATCGCCTCGACACTCTCGATCACCGAACCGAAGCACGCCGAAGCTATTGTCAAATCGGCGACCGATGCCTTTGGAAGCGTCGATATCCTGGTCAACAATGCCGGCATTCTGCGTGACGTGATTTTCCACAAGATGAGCTGGTCGGATTGGTCCGACGTGATCGCCGTGCATCTCAACGGCGCGTTCAACATGAGCCGAGCCGTTGCGCCGCTTTTCCGCGAGCAAGGTTCAGGCGCATATGTGCATATGACGTCGACGTCCGGCCTTGTCGGAAATTTCGGGCAGGCCAACTACATGGCGGCCAAGCTTGGTGTCATGGGCCTGTCGCGCGGGATTGCGCTCGACATGGCGCGTTTCAATGTCCGCTCAAACTGCATCGCGCCATTTGCATTCACGCGCATGATCGAGTCGATCCCGGCGCAATCCGAACAGGATAAGCGACGGATCGAAGCATTTCAGCGCATGACGCCGGAAAAGATCGCGCCGCTCGCCGTTTATCTTTGCTCGGAAGAAGCCGCAGGTATGACCGGGCAAATCTTTTCGGTCCGCAACAACGAAGTCTACCTGTTCAACCAGCCACGGCCGATCAAGACAATCCACTGCGCCGAAGGATGGACGCCGCAAAATCTTGCTGCCGCGCTCAAGCCCGCATTCGGGCCCGCATTGACGCCTTTGGAGCGTTCGGAAGACGTATTCAATTGGGATCCGATCTGATTTTCGTCACGGCCGGGCTTGTCCCGGCCACCCACGTCATTACAAGTAGCAGCAAGAAAGACGTAGCTGCCCGGCAGCGCAGACAAGCTTACGCAGTCTGCGCAAGCTAGACTACGTGCCGGGCATGACGAGTGAGGGGCTTCCATGGCCAAGCGCACCACGGAACACGACGAATTTGCCGATGTTCGCGCCGGCGTGCGCGCCCTGTGTGCCAAATTTCCGGGCGAGTACTGGCGTGCACTGGATCGCGAGCGCGCCTATCCCACGGAATTTGTTGCTGCGCTCACGAAGGCCGGCTATCTCGCGGCGTTGATTCCGGAAGAATATGGCGGTAGCGGGCTCAATCTCGGCGCCGCCGCCGCCATTCTGGAGGAGGTCCATGCCTCCGGCGGAAATGGCGCTGCTTGCCACGCGCAGATGTACACCATGGGTACGATCTTGCGGCACGGCAGCGACGCGCAGAAAGAGCGATATCTGCCGTTGATCGCGAGTGGCGAACTCCGGCTGCAGGCATTCGGCGTTACCGAACCGACGTCGGGAACCGATACGTTATCGCTCCGCACCACGGCGCGACGCGAAGGCAACGACCATTACGTCATCAACGGCCAGAAAATCTGGACATCGCGCGCGGAACATTCCGATTTGATGCTTTTGCTCGCACGCACGATGCCGAAGGAGCAGGCCAAAAAGCGAACCGATGGGTTGTCGGTGTTCCTGGTTGATATGCGACTCGCGCAAGGCGCCAATATTGCCATCAATCCGATCCGCACGATGATGAACCACGCCACCACGCAGATTTTTTTCGACGATCTGCGCGTTCCGGCGGAGAATTTGATCGGCGAAGAGGGGCAGGGCTTTCGCTACATCCTCGCGGGCATGAATGCCGAGCGTATCCTGATTGCGGCCGAATGCGTCGGCGACGCCAAATGGTTCATCAACAAGGCGACGCAGTACGCCAAGGACCGCGAACTGTTCGGCCGGCCGATCGGGCAGAATCAGGGTGTGCAATTTCCGATCGCGCGCGCCTATGCGCAGATGCGTGCTGCCGAGCTGATGGTGCACGAGGCCGCGCGCAAATATGACGCGGGTGAGGACATCGGCGCGGAAGCCAACATGGCAAAGCTGCTGGCGGCCGATGCATCCTGGGCCGCCGCCGATATGTGCGTGCAGACGCACGGCGGTTTTGGCTTTGCCGAGGAATACGATGTCGAACGCAAATTCCGCGAGACGAGGCTTTACCAGGTGGCGCCGATCTCGACCAACATGATCCTCTCGTATCTGGCCGAGCATGTGCTCGGGCTGCCGCGGTCGTATTGAGATGGCGTTGCCGCTCGCAGGCTTATTGGTCGTGTCGGTTGAGCAAGCGGTGGCGGCGCCGCAATGCACGTGCCGGCTCGCGGATGCTGGCGCGCGCGTCATCAAGGTCGAGCGTCCGGAAGGCGATTTTGCCCGCGCGTACGACCACGTCGTGCACGGTGAAAGCGCCAATTTCGTTTGGCTCAATCGCGGCAAGCAATCGCTAGTGCTCGACCTCGGCAAAACCGAGGACAAGGCGCTACTCGAAGCGATGCTCGCGAAAGCCGATGTGTTCGTGCAGAATCTCAAGCCGGGCGCGGTCGCCAAGCTTGGCTTTGCCATCGCGCGCCTGCGGAGGGATTACCCGCGGCTGATCTGTTGTTCTATCTCCGGCTACGGTGAGACCGGGCCCTATGCGCAGCGCAAGGCCTACGATCTTCTGATTCAGGCTGAATCCGGTGTCTCTTCAGTCACCGGTGGTCCCGAAGGGCCCGCGCGTGTCGGCGTATCGATCGTCGATGTGGCTGCGGGCCTGAATGCCTATGAAGCCATCCTGGAGGCGTTGATCGCGCGCTCGAAGACAAGCGAAGGCGCGGAGATTTCCGTGTCTATGTTCGACGCCATGGCCGAATGGATGACGGTTCCGCTGTTGCACGGGGAAGGTGGCAACCCGTTCAAGCGCATCGGCCTCGCGCATGCTGCGATCGCGCCTTATGGCGTGTTCAAGAGCCGCGATGGCGCCGACATCCTGATCGCTATTCAGAATGACCGCGAATGGCGCGTGCTGGCGGAAAAAGTGTTGGGCGATGCAGCGCTGGCGTCCGATCCGAAATTCGCGACCAACCCGAAGCGCGTCGAGCACCGGACCGAAACGGATGCCAAAATCGCCGCCGATTTCGCTCGCCACGATGTCGACGCGCTGATGAAAAAACTGGAAGGTGCTGACATCGCCTTCGCGCGCGTCAATGACTGGGAGTTATTGTCAAAGCACGCGCACCTGCGGCGGATCACGGTTGGCGCGCCGAGCGGCCCCGTAACAATGCCGGCACCCGCGCCTACGCGCATAGGACAACAACGAACCTATGGTCCGATCCCGGCGCTTGGCGAACACACCGACCTGATCCGCAGGGAATTTTCGAAATAGCGGTCAATCGATCGCCGCGTGTTCGGCCTTCGCGTTCGGTGTTCGCCGCACGGTGCCGATGACCAGCACCAGCGGAATGACCGCCAGCGTCATGATCATCAACAACTTGAAGTCATTGAGATAGGCCAGCATCGAGGCTTGCTGTGTGACAATCATATCGAGCAAGGCGCGGCCGGTATCGGTGTGGACGTCCAGATTTCCTGCCACATCCGGCATCTGCAAAGCATTGTTGAATGGCGTCACCTGCTCTGTCAGCCGGGCGTGCATCTCCGTCGTTTTGCTGGTCAAATTGGCGATCACCATGGAGATGCCGATTGACGAGCCGATATTGCGCATGAGCGTGGTGATCGCCGTCGCGCCGGTCCGTAAGTGGATGGGCAAGGTGGCAAATGCGACTGTCGAGATCGGCACGAACAACAATCCCAGGCCGACGCCCTGTACGATGCTGGTTGCGACGATCGTCGTCTTCGTCACATCGAGTGAGAATCCGGTCATGTAATAGAGCGTGCCGCCCGCAAGCAGCAGGCCACACAAGATCAGATAGCGCGGCTGCACCATCCGCATGAGCCGCGGCGCTGCCATCATGGTGATGAGCGTACCCACGCCACGCGAGCCGAGCAGAAAACCTGCGGTCTGGATGGGATAGCCGAGCAAATTTTGCATGAACGGCGTGACCAGCGCCATCGTGCCAAACAACACGACGCCGATCACCACCATGAAGATGCAACCGCTGACAAAGTTGCGGTCCTTGAACATCTCGAACCGCACGAATGGTTCTTTTGCAGTCAGGGAATGCGCGAAGAAATAATAGAACCCGGCCGCCGAAACGATGGCCTCTACCCAGATTTCATTTGAATCGAACCAGCCGACCTGCTCACCGCGATCGAGCATCAATTGCAGGGAGCCGATGGCGATAGCGAGCGCGGTGAATCCGAACCAGTCGAAACGCAGGTGTTCTTGGCGCTTGGTCTCCTCCATGAAGAGCATCATCCCGAGCACGGTAATGACACCGATCGGCAGGTTGATGAGGAATACCCAATGCCAGGAGTAATTGTCGGTGAGCCATGCGCCCAATGTCGGGCCCATGATCGGCCCCAGCATGACGCCGACGCCCCAGATTGCCATGGCCTGTCCGCGTTCCTCTGCGGAGTAAGCGTCGAGCAACACGGATTGCGACAGTGGCACCAACGCGGCTCCAGCCATGCCCTGCAGCAGCCGGAACACCACCATTTGCTCGATGTTTTGCGCCAATGCGCACAGGAACGACGCAATGGTGAAACCTGCGACGCAAATGACAAACAGTTTCTTCCGGCCGAAGCGATCCGACAGCCAGCCAATTGGCGCTGTCATGATCGCGGCGGCGACGATGTAAGATGTCAGCACCCAGTTGATCTGATCGAGCGACGCGGACAGCGAGCCTTGCATGTAGGGCAGGGCGACGTTCGCGATGGTCGTGTCGAGCGCCTGCATGACCGTCGCGGTCATGGTGCAGACTGTAATCAGTATGCGCCGCAAATTCGGATCCATCGATGCGAAACGCGCAGTCATTTTTGCTCTTTAGCCTGCGCCGCGGACATGAACGGCAGCCGGCTGCGGCCGGTGTCGATCTCGACGTTCACGCTCATGCCGGAGCGCAATAGCCGCGTATCCTCGCTCTTGTCGAAGGCAATCCGCACGGGTACGCGCTGCACGACCTTCACCCAATTCCCGGTCGCATTCTGCGGCGGCAGAATTGAGAACTGCGCGCCCGTGCCGGGGCTCACAGCCACGACGGTGCCGGTAAACGTATGATCGGGGAAACTGTCGATATCGAGCGTCGCCTTTTGCCCGATGCGCAAATAGGTAATGTCGGTTTCCTTCGGATTGGCGTCGACCCACGGCGCCTGGTCGTCAATGACGCTCAGCACCGGCGTTCCAGCGGCGACGAAACGGCCGAGCTGGATATTGTCGACCTGTGTTGCGGTGCCGGACATCGGCGCGCGCACGAGCGTATGGTCGAAGTCGCGTTGTGCGTTGTCGAGCACAGCCTTGGCCTGGGCGTATTCTGGAAACTTCTCGAGCGGCAGCTCAGGATTGCCGAGCAACTGATTGAGCGTTGTATCGTGTTGCTGTACCGCAAACTCCGCCTGCAATTGTGCGCTGACCACAGCTGCCAGGGCAATGTCGAGATCGGCCTGCGAACCGGCCTGCGAGCTTACAAGCTTGGTTTTGCGGTCGACGTCGCGCTGCTTGAGATCGACATTTTTCTTGGCAAGATCGGCGAGTATCACCAGCGATTTGAGATTAGTCTTGAGTTTGTCGAAATCGCTGTGCGCGGTATCGAGCTTGGCCTTCGCCTGTTGCAAAGCAAGTTCGTAAGGCTCGCGATCGAGCGTGAACAGCTCGTCGCCGGGCTTCACGTGCTGACCTTCGACGATCGCGACATGCGTAATCTTGCCCGAGATGTCCGGAGTGATCAGAACTTTTTGTGCGCCGACGTAGGCATTGTCGGTCGAGATATAGCGTCCGCCGGAAAGATAGACGCCAAGGCCGATCACGACGGCGAGCGCCGGCAGGCCTGCGAGCAGGATCATGCGCAGGCGCTTGCGGCCGATCCGTGCGAACAGGTTTGCAGCTTTCGGCGAGTCGGTTTTCGCTTCCGGCGACGTCTTGGCTTCGGGTGCCGGTACAATCTTCAAGGCTTTTTCACTCATGACTTATCCGGCGACTGCTTGTTGTTGGTTCGCATTGCGGGCGATGGCCGCGCGCAGATTGTCCTTCACCGCGCCGAGTTCCTTGAGCGTGCGTTCGATCGACGTTGTCGAAAGTCCGTCGAGAACGATCTCCATCATGTCGGCGCCGAGATCCGACAGCCGATCGAGCAGCGGCTTTGCAGCCGGCTTTAGGTACAACCGGTTGGCTCGCCGGTCGTTCGGGTCGGCACGGCGCTCGATCAGGCCGTTATCCGAAAGCCGATCGAGCAAACGGGTCAGCGTAATTGGCTGCAGATCGAGCATGTCCGCGAGTTCCGTCTGCTTGAGACCCTCGTTGCGATCGATCCGGATCAGCACCGCCCATTGCGCCCGGGAGATGCCGAACTGACGGGCCCGCTGGTCGGCATAGGTTTTCAGCAGGCGCGCTACGTCCATGATTGTAAAGGCAAATTCTCGTTTCAGGGGTTGCTGTGGCATGGCCCGGCTCTTGGTTGAACATGTCAATAATAAGCAAGCTTATAATAAGCACAACATGCCATTTTGTCACGGCTGGCCTGCGTCCAGCGTGCGGATGACGAGGGCTTTTGCGTGGGGCAAAGTCGCGGCCCGCATCGCGTAAAGGAACCAGCACATGGACATCGGCTTCATCGGACTCGGCAACATGGGGCAGCCGATGGCGCGCCGGCTCATCGAGGCCGGGCACAAGCTCATCATCTACGACACGCGCAACGACGCGGTCGCACCTGTGGTGGCGCTCGGCGCGCAGCTTGCATCGTCGCCGGCCGACGTCGCAGATCGGGTTGAAACGGTGATGGCGAGCCTGCCGTCGCTGCAGATCTCCGAAAAGGTCGCGCTCGGCGAGGGCGGCGTTATTTACGGCAAGCGCATCAAGCGCTTCATCGATTTGTCCACGACCGGTTCGCGGGTTGCGGTGAAGATCGCGGCGGCATTGGCGAAGAAGAACATTGCGCAGATCGACTCCCCGGTGAGCGGCGGCGTCGGCGGCGCTAACAAGGGCACGCTGGCAGTAATGGTCTCAGGACCGAAGGCGGAAACCGATCTGGTGAAGGACGTGCTCGGAGTGTTCGGCAAGGTCTTCGTCGTCGGCGAGAAACCGGGCATGGCGCAGACCATGAAGCTCGCCAATAATTTCCTCTCCGCGACGGCGATGGCTGCGACGTCCGAAGCGGTGGCAATGGGCGTGAAAGCGGGACTCGATCCGGCCGTAATGATCGACGTCATCAATGCCGGCTCTGGCCGCACCACGGCCTCGGACGGGAAGTTTCCGCAGGCGATTCTGCCACGCACGTTCAACTATGGCTTCGCCACGGCGCTGATGCTCAAGGACGTACGGCTTTGTGTCGAGGAAGCGAAGGGCCTGGACGTCCCCAATTCCGTCATGAGTGCCGTCCTCGACCAATGGGAAACGACCAATACGGAATTCGGCGGAGATAGCGATTTCACGGCCATTGTCAAAATGATCGAGAGGCGAGCCGGCGTCACGGTGGGTAAGAAATCATGAGCGACGACGTGCACGAGGTTTATGCGGTCTGTTACGCGACCCACGCGCGCAAGCGATCGGAGAATTACATCTTCGGCGATCCGCACGATGAGATGACGTCGATCGCCTACTACGTCTGGGTCATCAAAGGGCCGCATGGCACCTTTGTCTGCGACACCGGCTTCGATCAGACCGCCGCCAAGGAGCGCGGCCGCACGATCATCCATCCGGTGGGCGAGGGCTTGCAGGCGCTCGGCATCGCGCCGGACAAGGTCGATCACGTCATCGCCACGCATATGCATTGGGATCACGCGGGCAACTACGATCTGTTCCCGAATGCGCGCTATCACATCCAGGACACCGAATTGGCCTACGCCACGGGGCGTTGCATGTGTCACCAGACGCTGCGCATCCCGTTCAGCGAAAGCGACGTGCTGGCGATGGTGCGGAAGGTTTTCGCCTATCGTGTCGAATTCCACGACGGCGTTGAGGAACTCGCGCCCGGCATCACCGTGCACAAGATCGGCGGCCATTCGAAAGGGTTGCAATGCGTCCGGGTAAAAACAAAGCGCGGTACGGTGGTGATCGCGTCGGATTGCTGCCACCTCTATTCGCATATCGACGAGGGCCGTGTGTTTCCGATCACTTACAGCGTCGGCGATACGCTCGAGGGCTATAAGACGCTGAAAAAACTTGCGAGCTCGCGCCATCACGTCGTGCCGGGACACGATCCCGAGGTCTTGAAAATATATCCGGCTTTGAAGCCTGGATTGGAAAACTGGATCGTGCGGCTGGACATAGCGCCGAAGGTTTAGGCCACCGCGGCGTGGCTACACCCTTCGTTCATTCCCGCGAAAGCGGGAATCCAGTACTTGTTTCTCCTGGGTCCCCGCTTTCGCGGGGACGAGCGGATAGGACTTAGACTAACCCTAATTCTGCGAAGGCATTCTTGTGGTGTTCTGCGCTTTCCGGCGCAAAGCAGCAGAACGTCACGTGCGTGATCCCGCGCGGGCGGGCGGCGACTTCCGCCGCCACAGTACCAACGGCAATGCGTGCGGCGAGATCGGCCGGGAACCGGTAGATGCCTGTTGAAATCGCGGGATAGGCAATCGACGTCAGCGCGTTGCTGGCTGCGAGATCAAGCGCTGTGCGATAGCAGCTTGCCAGCAGCTCTTTTTCGTCATTTTCGCCTCCGCCCCATACAGGTCCGACTGCGTGAATCACGTGCCTGGCTTTGAGCCGGTAACCGCGCGTGATCTTGGCAGAGCCAGTGGCGCAACCGCCCAACGTTTCGCATTCCGCCAGCAATTCCGGCCCGGCCGCGCGATGAATTGCGCCGTCCACGCCGCCACCGCCAAGCAGCGTGCGGTTGGCCGCGTTCACGATTGCATCGACATTGAGCGTCGTAATGTCGGCGACCACGATGTCGAGGACCGTTGACCCGATCTCGGCGCTGAGTTCCGTCATGCGCGCGATGATATCACGCGCTTTCAACGCCCGCCGCCGCCTCGAAATCGACGCTCGATTGCACGCCGATGTCGTCGTAGTGCGCGTCCAGGAAACGGCGCGCGGCGCGGCGGCCGTTCGTGCGCAGCATTTCGAAGAAATCATAGTCTGTATTGAGCCGGTTGGCCGTATCTAGCGTTTGCGCCGACCCGGTCAGCGCAATGCGGTGCACATTGATACGCCTGTATTTCCCCTCGCCAATCCCACGCGGCAGCTTGCCCTCATCGATCAGCTTGCCGACGAATGTCAGGCCCCGCAGTTCCGACATCAGCGAGGAATTGAACGTGATCTCGTTTATCCTAGCCAGGATTTCATCCTGTGTTTTCGGCACCTGCTTGCGTTGCGGCGGGTTGATCTGAACCAGCAACAGGTTTTCGGTTTGCGTGGCGCCGACCAGCGGATAAAGCGCCGGGTTGCCTACATAGCCGCCATCCCAATATGGCTCGCCATCGATCTCAACGGCGCGGAAAAGATGCGGCAGACAGGCCGAGGCGACAATCATATCGGCAGTCATTTCCTCTCGTCGGAAAACGTGCAGCTCTCCCGTCCTCACATTGGTGGCGGACACGAACAATTGCAGGTCCTTGCACGCACGCACCGCGTCAAAATCGACGAAACGCCCGACCAGATCCTTCAGCGGGTTGATGTTGAGGGGATTGAAGTCGTAGGGCGACAGATACCGCGTGAGTGCCTGCATCCATAGCCCCACCGGCGTATCCTCGATCGGCCAGAACGAAAACAAGCGGTCGACCGCGCGTCGCTGAAGGTCGGGCAGGTTTCCAGCAAGACTTGTCGCCTTCCAGAAGTCGGCGAGCCGCTTGCGCGCCTCGTCCGGACCGCCACGCGCGAGCCCGTCCGCCAGCATGATTGCGTTGACCGCACCGGCGGACGCGCCGGAAATGCCTTCGATCGTCAGCCGGCCGTCCTCGAGCAGATGGTCGAGCACGCCCCAGGTGAAAGCCCCGAGCGCACCGCCACCTTGCAATGCGAGATTGATGCGCTTGCCTGCTTTCGGCTTTTCCGATTTGTCGCCGCCGAAAGCGCGCGCGAGAAATTCGATCATTATCGGGTTACTCCGTCATGCCGGGGCGCGCCGTTTCGCGGAGCCCCGGAATGGCCGCGATGGATCACTGCGCCACCCAGCCGCCGTCGATCGAATAAGCCGAACCTGTAATGGTCTCAGCTGCGTCACTGCACAGGAAGACGGCGAGCGCACCGATACTCTCCGGCTTGGTGAACTCATGCATCGGCTGCTTCTCCGACAGCAGCGCGATTTCCTCCTCGCGCACGCTTTTGCCCGAGGCCTTGGACCGCGCGTCAATCTGCTGCTGCACCAGCGGCGTCA
>WNFM01299408.1_pt1 | contig 14665 bp, 23 predicted proteins | sample 5400271 | NCBI WGS metagenome assembly WNFM01 (sample SAMN13153352, study PRJNA577476) | soil metagenome | isolation source: 60 cm saprolite on Douglas fir-dominated hillslope | place: USA:California | collected 2013-09-17 | reverse complement strand
CATCCGAGGGGATCTTTGTAGGGCGGAGTTGCTAACATGATTTGCTAGCCAGCCGCAATCGCTTAGTCCAGAAAAGCCACGCTTACGAGCGACTGTTCAGATGGCGGCAAGCTTTACCCTAGTGACACGCGCAATTCACGAGCCAGAATTCGTGAAACCGATAAACTGCTGATCAATCTCTTCAATCGAATGTCCATATAGGAACTGGGCAATTAACGTCGATGCAGTTCAACTCGGATTCAGGCGCGGCATTGCGGATGTGTTATCAATTCGTGGCGATTAACGTGCGAATCAACCGGTAGACTAGGACGGTCTTTCTGTGGTCTCTCTCCCCTGTACGCCAGAGAAGAGGTAAGTGCTATATTCGGAACCGATTACAGGCGCTTAGTAGAACGAGCAGGTTTACCGGACATACAACAACATCCTATCGTAAGGGTACAATGTTCTACGTTCTATTCTCACCATAAATAATATAATTCAGAAGATTTTAACCGCACTTTCAGCCCTTGCGTCTCAAAAAGATTGTTTCCTTGATTCGTTCGTATTGCTCCAGGCTGATCTCTACAACCTCAAAGTCTGCTTTGGTTCTGCCGGTCTTGTGGGATGCATCGGCTAAGGTTCCCGGTATCGAATAGCCAATGGTAACTGGTTCCTTCGCTGGATCAGTTTTCACGTAGACGAGGTAATGATAGTCAAAGTTTGGGTCTGGGCTGAGCATAGCGTGCATAGTGTTCCTCCGAACATGTAAGCTTTCAAGAGCCGGGTGTCCTATGTTGGCATTACGAATAGCCAGGGACATTTTGTGGTCTTCTCAAAGAATATCGACTCAGCCTGCCTACTCTGCAGGATGAACTCCCCGACTTGGAACGCAGGCTAGTCGTGATTTGTTTAGTTCTTTGTTCCTGGCGACTCTCGGCATACTCAAAGGCAACGGTAACGCATCAAAAAGAGTATGCGTGAGAGGAATTTAACCGGCTGAGATTCATAGTTGCCTGCTATGCCGTATTCCTCATTTGACTGAGGCCACGACGTAGAAGTCAGAGAATGACCGCCATTGGCGCAAAAGTCCTCGCTGTCGATAACCTAGGTACCCAGTATCGTGTAATCGTTCGAATCGCGTTTCCAAGGTATCGAGGCTCATTCCTCACCTTAAAGTTCGGCGAGACGAAACCGTTCACGGGTTTCACACACAACGGTCAGCTTGAACTCGTCTACAAAGAAGATCCTCACCTAAAAGCAGGGGAACCGTTTCCGCTCTGGACGATTCAGTAACCGAGCCAAGCTCGGGTTTTCCGCATCGCGAAGTGGCATACATTAGCTCCGGCGGCACTTTACCGCCTCGCCCCGAGCTGAATTAGCATTTCCCGCGCCGATTTCGATTCGCGATACGTAGTCGGAGATCGACCAACCACTTTGTGAAAAGTGCGATTGAAATGAGCGAGCGAGTCCACGTCGAAGTCTTGGAACGAAGGGCTAACGGTAGGCCGGTCTTTGCTGCAGTTTTTCCACAGTTGGGCTCAGGCAGCTTCGAATCCGGGAAAATTCATGCCCCTGGCCTATCGTAAGATTAGCTTTGGCCGAGCACTGCCTGGATCTGGCAGTCTATGCCCGTCTATTGATGCCTTAAAAACTAGTAGGCCCCACAACGCCCATATAAACACGAAGAACCATCAAAAAAGATTCACCTTAGAGTGCTGATATAACTTCGCATTTTTAGCTAATTCCACACATGATCATCATGCAGAGGCAGCTCCCCGCTGAACCTTTATGCATCCAGAGATAAATCGCCCTCCGAACGGAGGTAGTGATCGCGTTGGTTTTCTTTTTACCTGGCGGCACAATGACGGATCGCTTGTGACTTTCGGCCCCGACGGCTGGACGAGCAGCGATCCAGACAAAGCCGCATGGCTCAAGGCAATGAATGATCTTGTCAGTTCCGCCCCGGCTATCGCGCCATGCGTCCGACTATGGCTTCAGCAAGAGTGCAAGTTAGTGGCATTTCGCGAACCTTACCACAAGGACACCGCTAAAAACACAACCATGATTCGTCGCAAATAAAAAACAGCATCCAGTGCCCCGACCTTGGGCGCCTCGACGTAAGCTTCCCTCTGATCGCCATCTTGCCAGCGAGCGCGCCTTCAAAGGAATCGCTTATCAATTCAAGTTCTGCTGCTGCGGTGGCAGAGGCATTGGCCTTGTGCTTCGCATTTAGAGCGTTCTAATGGGGTCTGTCTTAATCCCGGTCGAAACCGCTACCTCCTCGGATCAGAACAGAAATGCCAGTTCCCTGGGCATGAACCAGGCTGCCAGCTTGAAATGTATCTTTGGAAGCCTACCGATTCGGCTAGCGCCCGTAACCGCTCCCTCCGTAACCGCCTCCGTAATAACCGCCCCCCAGGCAGCTATGCGACCTCTGCTGAGACCGATTGCGCGAAGCGAGAACCAATTCTGACAATACAGTTACATCGACTCATAAACCGAACCGTGCTTTGAGAATTGGCGAGCATGACCGGCTGAGAATAGCTCGACCCTCGATCGTAGAAAGTCGCCACTCAGAAACCGAATTCTTTATATTTATTACAGTCCCCCTAGACTATTGGTAATGACGGTACTGAGAAACTCATTTCTTGTGGTCTTTTTCTAAAAAACCTACAAAGACGCGAGAAATGGAACCTTCAGTCCCGGATCTCACTTGCCCAGTGTGGGTAGTGCTTCCCCCGGCGCAGGCAATATTAGTTTGCCAAGGCGGAGATAGAACATGAACACCCCATTCAATCAGTACAACGAAGTTTTAGATTACTTCGTGACAGAGGGTTATCAAGAAGGCTGCATTAGCATTACGAACGATGAACCAACGGACGCCGATTTAAACTGGCTCTCCTACAATGGGGAACTACACGGGTTCATCGAACGTAACCCGAATTTCTTGCTATACCCCCGTTATAGCAGAAAGGAGTGATCGCCCAATAGTCGTTTACAAAGGCATATACCACGCCATCTCTTTTCGCGTCTTCGAATGCGCGCAGTGCTGCCTACTGAAATGAACTATTCCCGGCACGGCCTTTCCTCGCAAGTAAGTGGACTCCCAGCCAACACCAGCGTCGTAGCCACGTTGCAGTAGACAACAGGTTCGGGAGGCGCAAAGGGAACCAACTATGACAAACACCTACTTTGCCACAGCATTAGTCAGCGGGCATAGCGTCGGAGTCACAATTCGCGCCGAGAATATCGGGACGGCCTTCGAACTCGCGGAAGACTATCTTCAGGAACGAAACCCTGAGTCAGAGGTGATCGTTCAGGCTGTCCAGGGCATTAATAACGAATTCACCGACGGTAGCAAAGTATCGAGTCAGGTCTTCCAAGCTTGACCGAGCGGACCATTAGCCGCTATCTCGTTCCCAAACAGATGACCAAATCTGCTCGGCGCCGAGAATCGAGAGCCGGGCGTCTTACTACTCGCCGAAGAGTGTTGTGTCTACCGCTTCGGCCCTGGCCAGAGCGTCAGCGGCGTCGCACTTTGAATCAGCGGAAAACCTCAAGGCTCATTTTGTAGACGGAAGTTCTCGCGGTAGCGTCGCAGTTCTTCGTGGTTGCAACGTAAACGATAATTCCCCTCTTTGTCGGGACCGCTGCTGAGTGCGAGGGCTTTCTCGCGAGGCACGATGTACGCGGCGATGTCGCCGTTCACTTCGCTAATTCTTAAAGCAGCGAGCCAGTCGAAGCCGTCGGGTTTAAATTGCCACCAACCCGCCTGTTGACCGCTGCCGTAACGCAGGCCTTTAACGGAGATGCGAGAAAGTCCTAATGGCGTCTCGGACACCAGGTCGTAATTTCGCCAACCATCCGGTACCTTAATTGTCGGAATGCCAGCGAATAACAACTCAGATATGATTCGATGCTCGCAGGCGTCACCGAATTGCTTGGTTGTTAGATTTGTCATATGTGAGGCTCTTAGGCTTGAATTTGGTGGGAAAGCTTAGCGGCTTTACTCGATACCGTTTCGACTTGTGAAGATTTTCTCCACCCGCCGGAGATCGCTCAAAGATCGTCTTGGTGGAGCTAGGGGTCAGCTTGCTCGAACTTATCGACCGTTCTGAAACATTAAAAATCAATACAATGCCGCTGGAATGAATAGCCCAAGAATCGTTACTCGGGAATCTCTTTACGAACTCGTTTGGTCTAAGCCCTGTAGCGCTGTTGCGAAAGAACTCGGCATTTCCGATGTCGCTGTGGAAAAGATCTGTCGTAAGCTGGAAGTTCCAAAACCAGAGCGTGGTTTCTGGGCTAAGAAAGCTCATGGTAAGGCGGTCAAAATCATTCGCTTGAAGCGATCCGTCGACGCTCCAGCGACCGCCATTATCGAAGGTGGTAAGAATTGGAAGCCGAGAGAGAAAATGATCCAGCTGGAAAGAAACTTTTAAGGTCGTCGTTGAGGATGAATTGACCGATCCAGAGAGACTCGTCGTTTCAACTCGTAGAGCTTTAGAGCGAGTCGACCGAGGCAGTGGAGGAATTCTCTCTAGCGGTTTTCAGGACAAATTCCTTTTGCTAAAGGTTTCAAAAGTACAACTCGATCGATCATTGCGAATTTTAGATGCGCTCATTAAGGCATTCAAAAAACACGATATCCGAACGGCGGCGGAACATCCTCCCGATCGCTATAACAGTGCTTTCATAGTCGGCAAAGAAACGATTTCATTTTCTCTGCGGGAATTGACTAAGCGAATAAAGAACAACGGAAGTGAGCCGTTCGGTGCTAGCAAGTGGGACAGATTTGCTTACAGACCAAGCGGGACGTTGGTTTTCAAACTTGAAGGCGATCTGCCAGAGAATTTCCAAAAGAATTGGGCTGACGCTAAAACACAAAACCTGGAAGATGTTTTAGGCAAGATCGTCGCCACGGTGATGGCGATCGCGGACAACATGCCGGCTCATCGCCAAAGGCGTGCCGAGGAGGAAAAGAAACGGGAAGAAGAGCGCCGACAAAGGGAGTTATACTGGCAAGAGCAAGAACGGTTGCGCTTCCAGGAGTCTATGCGCCGCGCTAAAGAGGAAGCGCGCCGAAAGAAACTGGACGATGAAGCCAACAATTGGCACCGGGCCGCAGTGCTTCGTTCTTACATCGCCCAACGAGAGGAAATCCTGTGTCACATCGAAGCTACAGGCGAAGAGAAAGCTCAGATTTCAGAATGGATTAACTGGGCTAAGAAGTACGCAGACTCGCTAGATCCTAGCAGTCGTACACTACAGGATCTAGGTTGGGAGAAGCACCCGGCGTGAGACCAGCTTTCGTTAGTGGGGCGGATGAGGTACTATCGACGGAAATGTCATTCGCTCAACCGGTTAAGGAAGCCGCCATGGTGGCGTGTGAGCGCTATTGTTGCCTTTGCCACGCGTTCAAGGGGACGAAGATCGAATGCCATCATATCGAGCAGGCTGCTGATGGCGGCCCGGACACCTTTGAAAATTGCATTCCGCTTTGCTTTGACTGCCACGCAGAGGTCGAAGCGTATAATCCTAAGCACCCTAAAGGAACAAAATACTCCGCTAACGAATTGAAGCAGCGACGGGATGCGTGGTACCAGGAAGTAAAAAATCGTCGCACACTCCGAGATCCCGTGCGGCCCAGCGACGAACCCATCGAGCTAGAGAGCTTTGAGCAAGCTAGGTCGCAGGCGGAGGCGAACCCGACAGATAAGACCAATCTGAGACGAGGCGTTGTAAGAGGCTGGCAGCTATTAGCGGAAGGGGTTTTTAAGATGACGAATGTCTCCGGAAAAAACTTCGAACCACTTGGGGAAGACGTGCGCCGAGCTTTGGAAAAACTCCGCCACAGCACCCGTGTTCCGGAAGAAGTAACTCGCTCAATTTCAGGCCTTCAACATAAAGCCAATCAAGCGGCTAATCACTCGCATTGGGGCGAGTATGATCCGGACCTGAACGCCGTGCTACAGTTCATTGAGGATTGTGAGCGCGTTCGAGACGCGTTGGTTAAAATTTACAGTTCGGGCGGTCTATGACATCTCTCCGGCTTCTGAAGAGACGCTCGGCGGCTACAGCACTAAGGGAACGATCGCGACCGTGATGAGTTTTCCGGCAAGCGGATTACTATCGGGCAGTATCCTACCCGTTCGCTGTTTCTATCCTCTTAAGGAACGTCTTAATCCGGATAATGTTCTCCTTCCGCCCTATCGTTCGGCCCGTCATCCACGCGCTAACTCCGTGAACATTCGCGCCTAATTCAACGGCCAGCTCAGTTTTGGTCATTCCATAGCGGAGCCAGACGGCTTCGACTTTTCGCATCAACGCCGCGAACCGTTTTCGTTCTTCGTCGCGTCTGCCGGGCTTTCGCCAAAAGTGCGTCTGCCCTTTCGCCATCCAGAAAGAGCTACATTCGAGCTTGATCGGATATTCCGTATCTTTCGACGAACTCTTTACACCGATCGATTAACTCTTGCGGTCGCGTAGGACTCGGCATTTGCTGAGCCATAGTCCGAATTTGTTGGTTCACCATCGGCGTCATCTCGACGATAAGCCGGACATCACCTTTTAGGGTGTCGAGTTATCAGCGGAGATTGTTCGGCGTCGGGCATTCGAGACTTTGACACCGCCGTCTAATCGGTCAATGAGTGTTCGTATGAACACTGATTCCCTTTATCCATCGCACATCTGGGAGCAGTATTACCTCGCATATTTAAAAGACGATCCGGCTAGAGAACCGCTGGGAGCGAGCGAAAGCACGGTGAGAGCGATCGCCGATGCGGCGGCGAAAACTGGCCGGCCACGATCGGACTTCCAAGTCGAGGAAATCACCAAGGATCGGTTCGAGAAGCTTAAGCGGTTTCTCGACTCTTAAGAAACGCCTTTATCTTCCTGATACTTGCGTAACTGGGAAGCGAACGGCAACTCAGCCAGTCGAAGAACACATCCTTCCCGACACCAATGGCGGTCGCCGTCGCGGTCTTCGTTGCGCCGTCGCGGAACCGGACCTTTTCGACCTTGCGGATTAGGCGAGCAAAGCTCTTGCGCTCTGCGTCGCGCCTGCCGGGCTTTCGCCAAAAGAGCGAATGTGCGTTGCCCATGGCTTAGCGAACTCCGGGCTTCTTCCGATCACGGTCGCGCTTTCTCCGAGCTAATCTTTTCGCGGTAGGCCGAACCTCTTCGGCGATTTCTCCCCAATCCTGCCATCCGAAGATCAGTTCGCTAACCACTTCGCCGAGCGGTAATTGAGAGCCAGGACCAACAATCTCGCGAGCTTTGCTGCGGAGGATCTGGTCCGCCATGGGGTGGATGTTTATGGATAAAGGAACGGTTTCTTCCATCGCCAAAATCTACCAGTAGTTCCACCAGTGGTTCCACCAGTAATTCCGCGCAAACTTTACGACGGCTGTTCTCCAAGGTAACCCGGCGAAGTGGGCGCTACGCTCGCGAGCCGGTCTACCAAAAATAAATATGGAACAAAATCAATACACCCAGACCCGCACTCTTGCGGAACTGGAGCACATTGTCGATAAGGGCAAAGCCACCTTCATCGAGGTCGGCGAAGCTCTAGCGGAAATCCGCGAGGGTCAGTTGTACAAGCCGCTGACGTGGTCTGCATACGTGCAGGGACGTTTCGGCTTCACCCGGCAGTACGCGCATCGGTTGATCAAAGCGATGGAATGGTCCAAGGAAATGTCAACCGTAGTTGACATTCCGAAGACCGAACACGCGGCGAAGGAGGCACGTAAGCGCGCAGCCGAAAAACGCTCGAAGGCCAAGCAATCGAAACCCGAAATGCCGCTCAAGTTGGCGACGGTGCCGGCCAAACCGCTGAAATCTTGGGAGCCACCGACAGTCGAGACCGCAAGTCTAGCGGAGTTATTCGTTGAGAGCGAGGTCGAGAAAGTTAAGAAGCTCGTTGCAGTTTGGCGAGCGGACTTCTCGGAAGAGGATTTCCGCAAACTGTTAACGGAGGTCATCTGGATTTGTGAGGAAATTGTCGATGAGTTCGAAGAGGGAGCCGAAGAGAAAACCGACGAGGTTCCTGAACTAGAGGGGGTGGCCGCGTGAACGCAACTACCGTATTCGATACCTACTGGAAATTCGCCGCTGAGCGGCAGCGGATCTACGAGAAGCGATTGAAGGGGGAAGCGCAGCCATGGACGGCTGACCCCATCTTAAGAGACCATAAGTTCACGAACGCTTTTCGAGCGTGTGATCGGGTGAGCCAATATCTCATCCGTGACGTGATTTATGAGCCGAACGCATCGACGCACCCCGAGGAAGTGGTCTTCCGGATCTTGCTCTTTAAGTTGTTCAACTCGATCCCGGCTTGGGAAGTCCTAAAATCAAGGTTCGGGATGCCGAGCTGGAAAGGGTTCAACGAAAAGGCGTATGCTGCAGAGCTGGGTCAAGCGAAGGCGAACGGCTTCAACATCTGGAACATGGCGTACGTCCAGAATCAAAACTATGCGACTCATTTACCCACCAAGCACGAGCGCTATCTCGTGCTGGTTAAGTATATGATGAGCACGAACGTGACCGGTAGGCTCCAAGCCGCTCGGACGTACGCCGATGCGTTCAAGGTGCTCCAGTCTTATCCCTTACACGGCAAGTCGTTCATTCCGATGCAACACTTGTGCGACTTGAACTACAGCGAGGTCATAAATTTTGATGAAGACGATTTCATTGTCCCGGGTCCGGGTGCCTTGGATGGTATCCAAAAGTGCTTCAGAACTTTGATTGGCATTACTCCGTCAGATCTTATGCGGGGAATCGTTGACGATCAGGAAGGATTTTTTGAAGCCGTTGGCGAGATACCGGTGATGCTGATGGGTAAGAGGCGGCTTCACGCCATAGACTGCCAGAACCTCTTTTGCGAAACGGACAAATACGCGCGGGTAGCTCATCCCGGTTTCAATCTCGCGCGTACGGCGATCAAGCAGAAGTTCTCAAAGCCTACGGGACCGTTACCGGCTCCTTTTTTTCCGCCGAAGTGGAAAATCTGAGAAGCGTAAAGGGCGGCAGGAAGTATCGATCTCGCAGGCACGTCTAAACATTTTTCCTGAGATCTCGAGAACCCTGCCGTTCTACAAACTTAGACAGTATCTGCAGAACGCTTATGACCTATTCAGAACTAATCAAACATAACGGTGCTTCCTCGACCGAGAAAGCGCTCGAACAACGCGCACGCCGAATGGCAAAGCGCAAAGGCATGTCGGTAACCAAGCTTAAACCCCGATCACTGTGGGCAAACAGTTATGGACCGTACTTGATATCGACGGACTATAATAACACCGTCGTTTGGTCCGGACTCAAATCGATCGAAGACATGATCGATTATCTGGCGGAGGCGGAGAAATGTCCTTAGCCGACTCTATTTCTGATTTTCTACACGTGCACCGAGAAACAACGGCGGAAGCCGCTGTGCGTGATTTAGCCAAAAGTCTCGCCTGGTATACCAAGCATGACGTTGTAGACCCTGAATGTAGCAACGTCTTGCGGACGCTGATCGATCAATTCCTCGAACAACCCACTTCTTTTGCACGGCTCATGAAGTTGATTAGATCCGCCGAGGTGTATGGGAACGCGCTTGATTCTATTTCTGACCAGGACTTTTTCGCCTATGAGATTCGCGATGGCGAAATAGCGTCGACCAATCGAACGTACAAACCAGACGAGCTGCTAGCGTTCTTCGCTAAGGCTTTGGCCTATTTTGTAGAACAACGCCGAAACGAAAAATTAAAAGACGTCGCGGCTCGCCGGGAACGACGACGGAGAGCGGAGGCGTCTAACTAGCCAGCGCAGGTTCGCGCTCCAGCTTGCGGGCGTGGATCTCTACTAGGTCCGCGCCTAAGTCTATAAACCGATTTAATAGAAGTGGGCTTGCGGGTTTGCCGTTGCCGTTAGCGAAAAAAGATAGCTGCTCTAAGACTGTGATAACAAGTTCGATTTCGTCGCCGTTCATGAGTCGTAATCTATTTGGTCGTGGAGATCTTCGCGGGCGAAGAGCCGAGCCTTTATTGGCTCATAAAAACTCTCCGAGTTCGCGAGCGTCACCCCCACTCGTTAGAACGCGCAACCTTGCTAAAAACTAACTTCTTCCGCTCCCAAAGCGGGAGAGTGATCCAAACGCATCACAGACTTTCTGCCAGTTCTCGTCCCACTGTATCCGCTCTAACTCTATCGCTTTTAGTTCCTCCTTGTGTTCGCGCTGTAGACGTATATCCCGCTCGAACTCGGTTTCCCGTCGCGGCGGATTTTGAAGGCGGTGCGGAGTCGGGTTAAGCGTTTTTGACGATGGTCTTGGTCCATATGGGGCCGGCAGTTTCAGGGGATACCGGTATGTATCGGTATGTTAGAACAAAATACCAATAAGATCACGCGGTTACTCCCCGCTCGCGAAGTTGCTACGCGATTAGGTGTAAGCGCAGAAACCGTTAAGACCTGGATCCGAGTCAAAGGACTACCCGCTCGGCAATTACCGGACCGTGCCTACCGCATCGATCCGATCGACCTAAAGCAGTGGTTGGAGCGGCAGGATTATCTAACGCGCTAAATCGTCGATGACCCGAACCCGTAAACCCCGCGGTAAGCGAATTGCAAAGGCCCTGGAGGCGTTTTCGCCGACGATCGAGTCTTTCGTCCGCACCGTACTCAGCAACGGGTCTAGAGCCGGTAACGAGTGGCTGATAGGCGATCTGGAAAATTCGCCCGATGCTTTTACGACTTCAATCCGTCCGCAGTTCCGCAGAAAGGCGGTCCGCTCGATCTATTCGGTGGGATCTTCGGGCTGACCGACCGAGCCGATATCGTGGCCGGAATCGAAGCGTGGGTAAAGGACGGGACTTTGCCCGACGGTCGAAAAGGTTCACCACGACCCGGAGAATTAAAGACCGAGACCGGCGAAGTTATAATTGCTCGCGATAAGCTGGAGAAAGCGTGGTTCTACGATATCGAAACCTTCGAGATCTGGAGCAATCACTCCCGAAATCTGAAAGCGTGGCACGCTAAGTTTCCACCAAAACCTAACGGATGGTGTGGGGGAATACCTAAGCCCGGAGCGCAACCGGACCGCTACGGAATGTATCGCGAGACCGATATTGATTGGGACGCTCAAGCTAAGGAGGATATTGAGCGTTATGCCGAACGCATCGCGGCTATAAAGTCCGCTCTCTACGCTCGTCGATGGTCTAAATTAGTCGACGAGGCGAACCCTGATCGGGATGAAATCGCGAAAGCTCTAGCCGAATATCGCGGCTTGAGTGAAGGCGTTTTCGCTTGGCTTATCGTAAACGGCCACATCGCGCTTTACGCAAGCGAGAAGACCAGTCGCAATGGATCTACATTCTCCGATGTAGAGATCGCTTTCCCGGTCGATCGGGATAGACGGTGGATCGTAGAAGGGCAGGAATGCGATACGCAGTTCTTCGGGATGCATCTAAAATGGTTCGGCAACGAGAGAGAAGGTTGGCGTTACGAACCGAAAGGTATTCCGTCGGAGCCGCTGGTTATTGGCGATCTTAAGTCGGCGGTGGACGTGATAATCGGGGAGTCGACGTGGGATATAATCGCGGCGATCGACGTTAGCGAATGCTATCGATGGACGACTCCGTGGGCCGCGATAGCCACGCGCGGAGCTAGCAACGCGCACAGGATCCCAGTCGATCGAATAAGCCCGGAAGCCGCGCTCGTGACCGTCCTGCAAAACGACGCGGGAAACGAGGGATGGTGTCGAAACCTGCTGGGCGAGATCTCTACTCGAGCCCGATGCTGGATACCTCCGGAAGGAATTAAAGACCTCAACGATTGGATAAAGACAACGGGACGCGATGCGGTGAGAAAAGAACTTAATTTAACTTAAAACTTTTTATGCGAAATGGAGCATTCGCCAGTTTGCCGACTGGCGTAAACCAGAATGGATCCGAAGCGGCAACTTCGGATACTAAAGCGCTGGCGGATGCTCCGCCTTCTTTAAATCGACTCGGGAGTACGGGCCAAGCTCCGTCTCCGGTAGCGAGCCCGCCTTCGTTACCCAAGCTACAACTGCCACAAGGAGCGCGAAAATATTCCGACTGCGCCAGAGAGCTATTTAAGGGAATGGCCGGGAGCGAGCAATACTTCGTGCGCGACGAGGTTTTATTGACCTGCGATGAGAAGGGCGAAACGAAAGAAGTTACGGCCTCTATGTTACAAAGCCGAGTCGAGAAGATTTTCGCTACGTTTAGTCTTAATAAGAAAGGTGAGGAATATCCGGATCTGCTAACCCAAACGGACGCGAAAACCTTACTGGATACCGAGGAGTTAACTAAGTATTCGAATCCGCTTCGCCTCATCGTCCAAGTCCCGCCGTTAATCTGCGAAGCGGGGAACCTCCGTCTATTATCCGAGCCGGGTTATCATCCGGAATCGGGTGGACTTTGGGTCGTGCAATCCGTTCCGGGAATCCGACTCGATATGCCGCCAGACGAAGCTAAAGACTGGCTTACCAATAAGCTTTTCACCGATTACGACTTCGTTACTCTCGGCGATCTTTCCCGCGCGGTAGCTCAAGTTATTTCGCCCGCGCTAAAGATCGGCAGCCTTTTAGGCGATGTGGACTATCCGATGGATCTCGGGTTAGCGAATAAAAGCCAAAGCGGTAAAACCCATCGAATGAAGTTTACGGCTTGGGTTTACGGCGAAAAAATCGAGTCGATGGCACAAAGTAAAGGTGGTGTCGGTAGCCCGGACGAATCGATCGGAGCCCTTTTGCATAGCGGAAAACCGTTTTTACTACTCGACAACGTTCGCGGAGATGTCGACTCGCAAGTACTAGAGTCCGTTCTGCGCGGGACTAAGCGGACGCGGGTTCGGTTGCCTTACTCCAAGGCCGTCTCGCTAGACACTACTCGCTCGATTATCCAGCTAACCTCCAACGACGCCAACCCCACGAAAGACTTAATGAACCGGTCGCTAATTATCTCGAACCGGAAAAGGGCTAAAGGATACAAACCGGTGTTGCCGTGGGGCGACGATTTCTTTCCGTATATCGAATGCAATCGCTCGCAGTTTTTAAGCGCGGTTTACTCAGTAGTCGCGGCTTGGTGGGCAGCAGGAAAACCAAGGACGAGCGAGACCCGTCATGACTTTCGGGAATGGGTGCAATCGTTGGATTGGATGGTGCACGATCTTCTTGGATTAGCGCCGTTAATCGACGGGCAAACCTCCGTAACCGCGGGTTGGTTCCGCGAGATGGTTCGCTGCGCGAATGCCGGAACCTATGAGACTAAAGAGTTGCTAAATATCGTCGACGCTAACGACATCGAAGTCCCGGGCGACAATACGACCGCAATCGATTTAAAAGGGAATCGAAGTCGAAACTTAGGACGGCAGCTAAATAAGGCGGTCTTTCGGAATGCCGATGCGGTTACGGTGGACGGGAAAACGGTAACGCGAACCGAAGAAAAAGATCGGGCCACCGGTAACATTAAAAAGCTCTACACGATCCCCTAAAGCTTCCCTTAATAGACCCTAAAAGCATTAAGGGCGGTATTAAGGGGGAACCGCCTCCTATTAAGGGAAAAATCGCAAAAACACTCGAGAACGCAACATTTGCGCGGTAATCGGGTGTTTTCCCTTAATAAAAAATGAGATAGTTTTTGGGTTATTAAGGGAGCGGCAAGTCCAATGTTCCCAGTGTCTTACAAATAAAAAAGCACGTTTTCCCTTAATAGGTTTACATCCTTTTTTCGGATCGATTTTTAGGTTACTTTTGTTCTTCTTTAAAAAGTATAGCTACCCATTAAGGGAAATAGCGCTTGGATACCCGTTCTACGGTAGAGTATGAAAACCACGCAGTGTCGTTTTAAGCTCGGCGATCACGTTACTGTTACGGAAGATACGGTCGGGTTAGGACTGCTTAAACCTCGGTCTGCGAGCTTCGCTTTAGTACGTCCGAAATGCCCGGGCACGGTCTCGGTTATCAAGCCGCACATTCTCGGTAAAGGGTGGTGGGTAGAAGTTAAGCTGGATAACGGTATCCGCGTTGGTGGTTACGAACGGCATTTTAAATCGAAGATAAGATGAACAACGACCCAGAAGACGAATTCGACCGCAAGATCGAAGAGGGGATCGCAGAGAATCCGCAGGCGATGGAGAACTTATCCGCGTATGTAGACGCGGAGATAAAGGCCGGTCGATTCGAGCCCGGGGATTTGCTCCGGACTTAGAGTGATCTTAGTCGAAGGTCTGCTTCACTACTTCGACGTAACGGAGTTGCTGAAAAGCGTCCATATCTTCCGCGTTGAGTATGACGTTTCCGCTCGGCACCGTCGTGCGACCGAACGGAATCATCTCTTGAGACGTCTGGTAAGCCAGATTTTCTTGCTTTAAGAACTCGATGACAGTCTTTAAGTGTTCGGGCGGGAACGAACCGAGACGTTGCATGCGAGGAGGGAGTCTATTTTGGCTTTTCCACTGTAGCGTCTGGGTCGGTGATGTATCGGCGGAAAAAGTCAGATAAAGACGTCAATCCGGTCGGATTAACGGCTTGCTTCAGCGCCGGGTCTAAGTGATTAGATAGTTGGTTTCAATCCTGTCTAATGCTGATTCTGCTGAAAAACCATTGTGAAAGATTGTTATGACCTGGACTGAATAGGGCGCTTTTGGTAAGTTGTACGGCAAGGATGAGTCTGCCGAAATT
>WNFM01111739.1_pt1 | contig 14675 bp, 16 predicted proteins | sample 5400271 | NCBI WGS metagenome assembly WNFM01 (sample SAMN13153352, study PRJNA577476) | soil metagenome | isolation source: 60 cm saprolite on Douglas fir-dominated hillslope | place: USA:California | collected 2013-09-17 | reverse complement strand
CACAGCAGCGCCAACGCCGTCAGCACTGCCAGACCAAGCCAGTTGAGCCAGCGTTTAGTTTTCATAATAAGCGCGGCGCTCCAGAATCAGGAAATTGACCCCCGTAAAAATCAGCAGCATGATCAGCAGAATCACCGTAATTGCGTTGACATAACCTCGGTTGGCGGGTTCGAGGTATTTCTGGAAAATGTAGTACAGCAGCAGATTACTCCGCTCGTTGGGCTGGCCTTCGCCAAGCGCATACAGTTGATCGACGGTCTGGAAGGCATTGGCGACACCGGACGTGAGGATGAACACCGTCGTTCCACTCAGCAGCGGCAGCGTGATACTGCGAATTTTCTGCCACCAGTTCGCCCCATCCAGATCGGCGGCTTCATACACGTCCTGCGGCAGGTTTTGCAACCCCGCCAGATAAATGATCATCGAGAAGCCGACCTGCTTCCAGATCGCCACGAGCATGATCGAAATGATCGTCATGTTCGCGTCGCCTATCCAATGCACGCCAGCCAGTCCAAAACTGCGCAGTACGGTGTTCGCCAGTCCAATGTTATCGGCAAAGATGAACGCAAAGACACTCGCCGCGCCAATCATGGGCATCAGCACTGGATAGAAGAACGCGAAGCGGTACAATCCGACAGCCTGCATTTTGCGGTTGAGCAGGAGTGCCAGTGCAAAGGCGATCACGATGCTGATCCCGACTGTAACCGCCACGTAGAGAATCGTATTGCCGAGGATAAGCGGGAACGCCTGCCCCACCTCGCGACTCGGATCAAATAAATCGGCGTAATTGCCGAGTCCGACAAATTTTGTCGGGATTTTGGCGGTGACACCGGGTTTGTACAGACTCTGGACAACCGCGCTGCCCGCGGGCCACAGCGTAAACGCAAAAATAAACGCAAACGTTGGGAGGATCAGAACATAGGGCATGATCGCCCGCCAGAATCGAGCGCTCACACGTTGGCGTGGGATGGCTTGCGCTTTGATGGCGGTGGCTTCAATCGCGGTCACGGATTCCAAATTACGCTCACGACTTTATAGTTCTCAAATAATATCGCAATATCATTGGACTATAGAGGATCAAGCCTGCTCACTCAAGCTACTAGGGGCCAATGGGATGAATCTCGCCTACCGGTTCCCCCTCTCCGTTCGCGTTACTGTGCCTTTGTCGCCGCCGGAGTCGCTGCGGCTGCTTCATCGGGATACTGGCTCAACAGCGCCTCGGCGTTCTTTTGCGCTTCGTCTAGCGCCTGCTGAGGTGTTTTCTGGCCCGTGATTGCGGCCTGGACTGCCTGTCCGAGAATCTTCTGGACATCAGCGCCCTGGTGCGAGGTCAGTTCCTTGTCGGAATACTGGAGCTGATCGCGAGCAACGCCGTACTGCGGCTTGGCGGCCACGAGGTCCTTTAGCGTCTTGGTTTCCCACGACGACTGACGAGCCGCGATGTAACCCGTCTGAACGGTCCAGTCGGCTTGAATTTCGGGCGAGCTAAGGAACTGAATCCACTTCCATGCTGCCGCCTGATGATCTGCTGGCGCGGACTTGAGGATGTACAGGTTGCCGCCGCCCGTTGGTGCGCCGTAACCCTTCTTGCCAGCGGGCAGGAAGCCGACGCCGACATCGAACTTGGATTTGCTCAGGATGCTGGTCAGGCTGCCCGTGGTGTGGTAGATCATGGCGACCTTGCCAGCCTCGAAGTCAGTAGGCGTATCGCCCCACTTGATGACACCCGAAGGCATTACCTTGTCCTTGTTCGCCAGGTCAGCGAAGAACTGCAAACCCTCGACGGTGCTGGGGGTGTTAAAGAATACTTTGTTTGAAGCGTCGCCGACGACGTTCTGTCCGTTGCTGATGGCGAAGCCCTGGAACAGCCAGTACGGGAAGCCGTCCGATGGAATTTCGATGCCCCACACGTTGCCGGGATTGGTCAGCTTCTTGGCAGCCGCTTCCATATCCTGCCAGGTCTTCGGTGCTACTGGATCGAGGCCAGCGGCCTTGAACATGTCCTTGTTATAGTACAGAACCGGGGTGCTGCGCTGGAACGGAATGCCGTAGGTTTCACCATAGGCAATCGAGTTGCGCATGAAGGCCGGGAAGAAGTCCTTGATGTACGCGTCGCCGGCCTTCGTATTCTTGATGAGGTCGTTCAATGAAATCACGTAGTCATTATCGACCAGCGTATATACATCGGTGCTCAGCAGGATCGCGACATCGGCGCTGGTGCCGCCGCCGCTCACTTCGGTCTGAATCTTCTTGAGGGTGTCGGCATAACCGCCACCGTAAACAAGATTTACTTTGACATCGGAATTTGCTTTATTGAATGTATCCGCGTAGCCCTGGAAAATCTTGGGGAGGTCTCCGGCAACCGCCGATGACCAGTAAAAATTGATTTCTACCGGGTTCTGCGCGTTGGTGCGGCTGGCGCTGCCAAACAGCGACGCGGCAATAACAACGGCAATAAACATTGGTAACAGGCGTTTAAAAGACAAGGCAATTCCTCCTATGGTGGGCCAATTTGATACAGCACATAACCGTAGTGTTTTTGTGTTAGCAGATAGTTACGGCTTGTTTAAGGGATGATGATCCACATGGAGTCTAGCATCATTTTCAGCACTCGTAAAAGTCTGACAAATTCGCTCTAATTTGCGCTTCGCACGATAATACTTCGCGCAGTAATGCGGTTTCGTTATTGTTGGCAAACGTGTGAAGTTAACCCCCACCCCAAACCCCTCCCCCGTAAAGAGGGAGGGGCAGGGGATAGGGGGAAATGTATTCGCCAACAGCATCGGTTTCGTATTACATAACATTCGCAATTTTCCAGGGATCGACAACGGCAGATCGTAGGATGCCGAACCTGCCCGTCGTCCCCCTCGACTCAATAGGAGACTCATTCGACATGACAGATGCCCCGACGAACGAACAAGAATCGCCATCTCTCGATTTCATCCTCCAAGAATCCAGACATGCCCATAATCAACTGTTGGATGATCTCGATTCTCTGGATGCGCGGGCGGCGCAGCAGATACAGACCGGGCTGGTGGTGATCGGCGCGGTGTTTGCTGCGGCAGGCACAGGCTTCATCAAAAACTTCAACGCCATTGGGCTAATCTTCCTGCTCTTGGATATCGTCATACTTGCTCTATGCGTCATCGCGATGACTGTTGTGCGTTTTCGCGGCGAATTTTATTCGGGGCGCATATTCCCCGATATCCTGCAAGACGAAACAGACGATCCACCCGCCAAGGTTAAGGCGGAAGTGCTTGATACGATTGCCCGCAGCTATTATTACAATTACACGGCTTTTATAAAGAAGGGGAAACGTGTATCATATATAGGGAGCCTGCAAATTGCAGCGATGGTTGTACTGGTAGGTATCTTTATTGCGGAAGCAATCATCACCATCTTGTAGTAAGGAAGTATCGTATGGCTGAGAAAATCACGAAGCGACCAAAGCCGGTTCAGAGGCCACCGCACCGCGAGGCTGTTCCGCCGAAGCCCGATCCGGAGATAACGCCCCAGACGATCAAAGGCAACTATCCGTCGAAGGCAATATCGAAGGAAGCTCGATAGAGATATGGCGCATGACTTGCGCCATATCTCTAGATTGCCTTGAATGAGTGCATTATTGCGCCTTTACGGTAAAGCTCAAAATCTCCTGCGCCTGACGACTCTCATATTCTTTCTCGGCGTCGGCCTTGAGCAGAGTCGCCGGATCGCCGACGTTCGGGATGCCTTTGACCTGAACATGGATCGAGGTTTTGTCAAAGGTCAGAATTGCATAGCTGAAAGTGTTGAAGCTGGCAAAGTCAATCGGTTCAACAGTTCCCGCCTTACCGCCGTCGCTTTGAACGCTGGTGGCATCCAGTCCGGGGAAATTCGCCTCTAATCCAATCGGAGTCCCGCCTGCGTAAGCCCCTTCATCTGCCCATCGCTGTTCGCAACATCACTGGAACTGGCGTCGCAGCGACGGTAGCGGCTAACGTTGTTGCCGTTGTCGCTGCCATTGTGGCGGCTTCGCTGGCTTGGGCGGCAGCCTCATCAGATAAAGCTGGCGTATGGTTAATGCTAATGATAAGCATCAATACGACGGCAATACAAAGACCCCACAGCGCTATTCGGTGTTTAGACATATGCCCATCCTTTTCAAAGGAACACTTGCCCGATTGCTACTGTTGTAAAACGCTTTTGAGAAAGGACACCGACAACGCAGTCAATTTCGCAATACAGAAAGGCACGCAGAAGAGGGGGTTTTTCTCCCTTTCCCTCCGCGTTGTTTGCGGACCTCCGCTTGCGTGGGGCGGGGATAGGGGGGAGCGCCGAGCCAATTCCTATCCGAAACTCAGATTGCTATAAACAAAAGGCAGCTTGCCGCGCTGGCAAGCTGCCTTTTGATCAGGGACCAATTCAAGCGAACCGATTACGCGGTTGCGGGAACGTCCTGAGGAACCTGGACCAACTCAACTTCGAGGGCGATTTTGACGTCATCACCAACCAGCACACCACCCGTTTCGAGGGCGGCGTTCCAGTTCAGGCCCCACTCAGTGCGGTTAACCTTGGTGCTGGCATTGAAGCCCGCGCTGGTCGTGCCCCACGGAGTCTTCGCCGAACCGGTGTACTCAACTTCGAGAACCACTTCCTTGGTGACGCCACGAATGGTCAGATCGCCAAAGATGCGTCCGTGCTGGGCATCGGTGGCAACGATATTCTTGCTGGTGAAGTGCAGGTAAGGATAGTGCTCGGCGTCAAAGAAGTCGGCTGAGCGAAGGTGCTCGTCGCGTTTGGCGTCTTTAGTGTTAACGCTTGCGGCTTCGATTTGTACGTCGATCTTGGAATTGGCGGGATTCTGCTCGTCAAATTCCACGGTGCCGGAGAATTTATCAAATTCACCGCGTACATTGGTGACCATGAGGTGCCGGACGGAAAACGTGACTTGCGAATGACTGTGATCGATTTGCCAGGACATGTGGTTTCTCCCTTGTTGCTATCCCGATTTGGGATAATCTTTGTAAAGCTACTTACTTTTCAGAAGTCACTATAGCCGAGTAAGTCAAGATTGTCAAGACCCTCTTTTTGTGATAGAATTGCCCCACGGAATTGAGCAGGTGGCCTATATGCGTTACAATGACAATGTTTGTCTCCGCTACGAACACGCCATTGACATCATTTCCAAGCGTTGGACGCCTTTGATACTTAGGGTACTGTTGCCCGGATCATTGCGCTTTAGCGAATTGGCGGATCGACTTGGTGGGGTAAGTGATCGTATGCTCTCGGAGCGACTAAAGGAATTAGAGCGCGAGGGCATTCTTGACCGCCGTGTAATACCAGAAGCCCCTATACGCGTTGAATATTGCCTGACTGTAAAAGGGCAGGCGCTCGGCCCGGTTGTGCAGGCCATTGAATGCTGGAGCAACGAGTGGATACGGCTTGATGCTGACCCTGAACCCGAAGCCGAGGAACAGGCAGCGCCATAAATTAGTGGCAGATTTTGTAGTGGACACGCCTGTGGGCGTGTTTTTGTTTGCGGCTTCAGCGAACCTGTGCTAACTGCAAGCGGGGTACACGCGCCAGATCGGCGCTCGATTCACTCCAATTGGCAACGGAGACATCAGCGTGATCCTCGTGGATCAGCGTGGTGAGGAGTTCGCGGAAATGGGCGGCGTCACCCGTGGTTACATAGCGAACCGTGGCGGGCGCGTCCGATAGATTGGCGAGTTGCTGGCGCTCAAGCACGCGGCTGACCTGTCGTGCGACGGCGGGGCCGGGGTCAACAATCTCGACGCCCGGACCAAGCTGCGCACGGAGTTGTTTCTCCAGAAATGGGAAATGGGTGCAGCCAATCACCAACTCGTCGATCCCGGCAGCTTGCAGCGGCTCCAGATATCCGGCGATAATGGCGTGTGCTTCGGGAGTATCCGGTGCGCCGCGTTCAACCAGCAGCACAAGATCGGGACAGACCTGCGTTTCAACCTTGATGCCGTTGGCAAAACGATCAATGACGCTGGCGAATAGCTCGCCCTGGTACGTCGCTTTGGTGGTGATGACGCCGATCACGCCTGTTTTGGTATGTTCGGCGGCAGGCTTGATGGCGGGTTCCATGCCGACGATGGGCATTTGCGGAAATACTTCACGAGCATAGTGCAGCGCGGCGGCATTAGCGGCATTACAGGGGATAACGATCAGTTTGCAGCCTTCGTCAATCAGAAAGCGAATAATGCCAGTGACAAAAGCGCGTATCTGGTCACGGGGGCGCGGTCCATACGGCATATGGCCCTCGTCGCCAACGTAGATAATCGATTCGTGTGGGAGCAGGTTGCGGACTTCTTGCAGGACCGAAAGGCCGCCCACACCGGAATCAAGCATTCCGATGGGGCGCGGATCGCCGGGGTTAGTAGCGGGCCGCATCCACGAAAGCCCCAAACAGGCGGCGCATGGGTTCGCTATAGGTGGTCATTTCTTCGGGATGCCACTGCACACCGACAAAGAAGCGCGAGTCGGGAAGTTCGACGCCTTCAATGATGCCATCCGTAGCGTGAGCAGTGATGGTTAGCCGGGGAGCAACCTCGCGCAGTGCCTGGTGGTGCAAGGTGTTGACGTGGACTTTTTCCAGGCCGAGAACATCCGCTAGTTTCGATCCAGAATCAATCTGAATGTCGTGCGCGGCGTGATCGCGGGCAATTTTGCTGGAAAGTTCGTGATCAAAATCAGTCTGGTATTCGCTCGGAATGTCACGGTAGAGCGTGCCACCCAGCGCAACATTGACCACCTGGACGCCGCGACAAATACCAAGCAGCGGTTTGTTGTCTCCCGCCGCCCAGCGAGTGATCTCGATCTCGCTACGGTCACGATCAGGATTAATGCTGGTGACCAACCCATCATCGGTCATGCCGTATAACTCCGGGTCTACGTCGCCGCCGCCCGTGAGCAAGACGGCATCAACGCGCTCGTAGAGTTCGCGGAGCACGTCATTATCGACGTTCGGGGCAATCAGCAGCGGTAACCCGCCCGCCAGCGCCACCGAGCGGGTATAGGCGGGCATAACGCCGTAACACAATTCGCCTGTGTTTCGAGTTATCGCCCCACAGGTGATTCCAATCAGCGGCTTTGACATGGTTAAGCCTCGCGCCAGTGATTCAGCGCTGGGTTCGCCTTCGTCGGTTTCAATGTCACGGCGGCGTTCCTTGAGGCGGGAAGCCTTGCCGCTCAGGTTGCGCATATAGTAGAGCTGAGCGCGGCGAACCTTGCCGTGACGCAGCACTTCGATCTTGTCGATGCGCGGGCTGCGGAACAGAAACGTACGCTCGACGCCGATACCGTGACTGGCAGTGCGTCGCACGGTGAAGTTCTCGTGCTGTCCACCCTTGCGCTTACGGATGACGACGCCCTGGAAAACCTGGATACGCTCACGGTTTCCTTCAACAATGCGGACGTGAACGCGGACGGTATCGCCGGGCGCGACCTGCGGAAAGCCGCGATCTATACCATCTAATGCTCTGATCAGGTCAGTCATGATGAATCCTTTTACCACAAATACAAGCTGAAGCGGCCTACAGGTCGCCGGGTAAGGCATTATAGCAGGGGATGGCGTTGCCGCCAATGGCGAAATGTGGGGTTGATCCTTTAATCTTGAAAGAGAATGATTGATGAGGCGCTCTAAGTTAAAGAGGGATAGGAGGCACTAGCATGAATCATACTGATCATAACGAGCACCTGCATATGCAGCACGGCGAGATGGCAAATCAACAGCCAGCCGGGTTATCTCGTCAGGCAGGCGATCATCAAGCAATGGATCACTCTGCGCACGCGGATCATACCGGGCATGAGCAGATGTTTCGCCGCCGCTTCTGGGTCTGCCTCGTATTGACGATTCCGGTGCTGCTGTTCAGTCCGATGATCCAGACCTGGTTTGGCTTTCATATGCCAGAGTTCCCCGGCAGCCAACTAATCGGCCCGGCTTTTGCAATCCTGATATTTTTCTACGGCGGCATACCATTCTTGCAAATGGCGGTGCCAGAAGTCCGTAATCGTCAACCGGGCATGATGACGCTGATTTCTCTGGGTATCACGACTGCCTTTGCCTATAGTTTGTTTGCACTCTTTGCCGCGCCGATGAGCGGTTTTTTCTGGGAGATGGCAACCCTGATCGACATCATGTTGCTCGGTCACTGGCTGGAAATGCGGAGCGTGCGGCAAGCCTCCAGTGCATTGCAGGAACTGGCGAAGCTAATGCCTGATACTGCCGAATTAATTCAGCCTGACGGCACGACAATGCAGGTTTCAGTCGATCAACTTCATAGTAACGATATGGTTCTGGTACGTCCGGGCGCGACCATCCCGGCGGATGGCAAGATCGAAGAAGGGCAATCCGAAGTCAATGAGGCCATGATTACAGGTGAATCCAAACCTGTCGACAAAGAGCCTGGGGCGAAGGTCATCGCGGGCACTATCAATGGCGACGGAAGTTTGCGTATCCGCGTGACGGCGACAGGCGATGAAACTGCGCTGGCTGGCATCATGCGGTTGGTCGAACAGGCGCAGCAAAGCAAATCCAATACTCAAATTTTGGCGGACAAAGCGGCGGGATGGTTGTTCTATATCGCCCTCGTGACCGCAGCGCTCACCGCGATTGGCTGGACACTGGCAACAGGTTGGCATCTCGATGTCCTGGAGCGTGTGGTAACGGTTCTGGTGATTGCGTGTCCCCATGCGCTCGGATTAGCCGTTCCGCTGGTTGTTGCCATCAGCACCTCACTTGGCGCGCGGAACGGAATTCTCGTTCGGGACAGGTTGGCACTGGAACAGGCACGCGAAATCAACGTGGTCATTTTCGACAAAACTGGCACCTTGACCGAAGGTCGTTTCGGAGTGGTCAATATGGCAGTAACCGAGGGCTGGACCCAAGATCAAGCGCTTGCCCTGGCGTCCGCTATCGAGGGCGATTCGGAGCATCCGATTGCCCAGGGAATTCGCCGAAAGGCTCAAGAACAAAACGTCCAGGCCGTCAAAATTAGTGGGTTCGAGGCAATCAAGGGTCGCGGCATTCGAGCGACGCACGAAGGTCACACGGTTTACGTCGGCGGGCCGCGCCTGCTGGAAATGCAGAACATTCAACTGCCGGAGTCACTTGCGCAATTTACTCGGAATGCGGATCAGAAAGGGCAAACGGTTGTCTATCTGATTCAAGATAGTGAAGTTGTTGCCGCCTTTGCACTGGCTGATGTCATCCGCCCACAAAGCAAAGAGGCTGTCAGGCAACTCCATGATATGGGCATTCAGGTTGCTATGCTCACAGGTGACAGTCAGGCGGTTGCCAACGCAGTTGCCAGCGAACTTGGTATTGATACCGTTCTCGCCGGGGTGATTCCTGAACTTAAAGAGCAGAAGGTAGCTGAACTTCAAAAGCAGGGTAAAAAGGTTGCGATGGTGGGCGATGGCGTTAACGATGCGCCTGCACTCACGCGCGCTGATGTCGGCATTGCTATCGGCAGCGGCACCGATGTCGCTATCGAGTCGGCGGGCATCATCCTCGTAAAAAGCAATCCGCTGGATGTCGTGAAGGTGTTCAAGCTGAGCCGCGCCACGTATCGCAAAATGGTCGAGAATCTTCTCTGGGCAACGGGCTACAACGTTGTTGCGCTACCGCTGGCGGCTGGCGTCTTAGCGCCCATTGGCATCGTCCTTTCTCCGGCAGTCGGCGCACTGCTTATGTCACTGAGTACGATTATTGTTGCGATCAACGCACAGCTTTTGAGAGGAACGCGACTCGCAAGTACCTAGTGTTTTAACATAGCGAGAAATCCCCCTAACCCTGCCCTTTCCCCCGTAAAGAGGGGAAGGGAAAAACCTGTAGGCTAAGCCCCTCCCTCTTCACGGGGGAGGGGTTTGGGGTGGGGGCTGAACCCTGAATCCTCATCAAGTTGCCAGCCTAGCAAAATTCTCGGTACAGCTTATGCTATACAACACAGTATGACGACATTTTCGCTAATCACCCTGAACTGCTTTGGCGTTCCCACCATGAGTACACGACGGCGGCTGCTGGCGCTGGCGCATGAACTGAACAGCCAGCCGTTCAACGTTATCTGCTTTCAGGAGGTGCAGTCGCATCTTTACAGGCGGCTGTTGCTGAAGGCGTGCGATGCCTATCCGTATAATGCATATCAGCCGTTTGTCCATGCGCCGAAGGGCGGACTGCTGACCCTCGCGCGGACGCATATCACCAGCGCGGAGTTCATTCTGTACGAGGCACGCGGACGTTGGTATTCGCCTGCCGTCGCCGATTGGATATTGCACAAGGGCGCATTGGTGACGCGCATGAAGTGGGGCGATCTGCCCGTGGTTGTTATCAATACACATCTCAATGCGAACTATCGCGGTAACTGGGAAAGCGCTAGCCACTATACTCGCGAGGAGCAGCGCCAACTCCACCAGCTTGCCGAGATCGTGGCAGGGCAACCTAAAGATGCGCTGGTTGTCGTGGCCGGCGATTTCAATATTCCGCGCGGCGGGTCGCTTTACAACACGTTCGTGCTCGAAAGTGGCCTGACGGACGCGATGGCAGGCGATTTGCGGCCTACCTACCGCGCACCAAAGTTATTAGCCAACCGCTATGCGATGGCAATTGATTTTGCGTTCTATCGTGTCCCCGCCCGACCAGGCATGGTGATTCACAGCGATCTTCACTTTCATGAGAAAATACCGCTGGGCAATGGTCGCAGCGTTTACCCTTCCGATCACTATGCCGTGGCGCTCAGTGTCTCGTGGGAGCCGGAAAATCAGATTTTGCCGAGCACATAGGGCACCAACCCCGGCAGGCCACGCGCCAGAACCAACATCGCGTCGATAAAGCTTGGCAGCAGCGCGACGGCGCGATAGACCGTTGCCGAACGCTTGATATCGCCGCCAATGTCCTGCTTCCACAGCTTGTCGTACAGCGCTAATTTGCTGGCGCTTGTGTCATTAGCTATTATCGCGGCGACAGCAGCTTCGGCAGCACGTTTGCCTGTCAGCACGGCCTGATAGATGCCCGCGCCAGTCAAGGGGTCCACGAAGCCGCCAGCGTCGCCCACAAGGATGGCCCCGTCAAAAACGCGCTTCTGCTCAATTAGATTCAGCGGAAGCTGCCACGATTTGATGCCCGTCACCTTATGATTGCCGACGCGCGCGTTAATTTCGGGACTCTTGAGATAGATGCTGAGCATATCTTGCAGTGTCTTGTCCTGGCGTTTGTACATATCGGTGCGGATGCCGACGCCGATGTTGGCAAGGCGTTTGTTCATAGGAAAGAACCAGGCATAGCCCGGTTGCACTTCACTGAGGAAAACGAGGTCAATGGTCGGATCCAGGTCAACATCGCTTTCAACGTAGCCGCGCAGCGCAATAGCGGTATCCTTGTCAGAACGCTGTACCGGGTTCAAGTCACGGGCGATGGTCGACGTTGCGCCGTCGGCGGCGATAACGACTTTGCTGTGATACTCAACCGTTTCTCTGCCGACTTTCGCTTTGACGCCGACCACCTTGCCGTTTTCAATGATCGGTCCCTGTACGCTGGCTTTGCAGAACTCCGCACCACTTGCCACGGCGTGCTTGAAGATTGCCTCATCGAACACGTAGCGCGACACAATCCCGTGATTCACTTCCTGATCGTGCGTCAAGCCGAGCTTGATGCTAATGCCGCGAGGACCCCGCACATAAACATGGTCAATCGTGTACAGATCGTCGGGACCAAACGTTACGTTGAGGTCCTGGAGAATTTTGAAACCGGGCATCGGTACAGCGTCACCGCAGGCTTTTTCACGCGGAAACTCCTCACGATCCAGCAGCAGCGTTCGCATTCCGCTTTGCGCCAGGACGATGGCAGCAGTACTCCCGGCAGGGCCAGCCCCAGCCACAATCGCATCGTACATGCTATTACTCCCCCAAGATGCATCGAACTAATACCGTAAAGTTTAAGTATACCCACGGTTAAGCCGCAAATGGAAGGAATTGATGTGCAAAAAGACGAAATAATGCAACAACTCATCGGACAGGGCCTTGCGCAGACCAGTGGCGACATTGTACGTTTGCTATTGCCCTCCATTCGAATCAAGCCGCGGCCTGCCGATGAGCAATCACTGGCAGTGGGCCAATCAAAAATGGGCGGACTGCCAGATTTGCCAGCTCAGACACCGTGGCCCTTATGGAAAAATGTGCCGCTGTCTTTCGTCGCACAGATACGGCTCCGCGACGTGACCGCTCATGACGTGCAAAACCTCCTGCCGCATACTGGCCTCCTGTCCTTCTTTTACGACCCGGCGCAGCAGGTATACGGCGACAACCCGGCAGAGCGCGACGGTTGGAAGGTCATTTACACCAAAGATGACAAAGTGCCGCTGACTCGATTTGCCGCACCTGCTGCCTTGCCTGCGAATGCGCGTTTTACCGCGTCCACTCTCGATTTTTCGACTGAGCAGACGCTGCCGCAGCGCCCGTCTGATCATCTGAAAACTTTAGCGTGGACGGAGCAAGAATCGAAATCCTACGAGGCATTCCTGGCAAAATATCCAAGTGAAGCTGATCATAAAGTGAGCCGCCATCGCATGTTGGGCTATCCCGATGAGCTTCAGGACGATATGCGCATCGAAGCCCAGTTTGCCTCGCACGGAGTAAATAGTCACGATGCCAGGGCTGCGGCACTCGCGGCGGGTGCGGCTAACTGGCAGCTTCTGCTACAGGTCGATACCGATGAACGGGCTGGCATTCATTGGCCTGATGCGGGTACTATTTACTATTGGATCGAGGAACAGGCCTTACGGGCACAAAACTTCAATAATGTTTGGCTCGTACTGCAAACGACTTAGTAGGGAGATTTGTGAGGGAAACGCGACGTGTAATTGGTATTGCTTTAATGGTCTTGCTGTTAGCCGCATGTGGCACTGTAACTGTCAATCCGCCTGATTCGTCGGGAGCGTCTTCGTCTGGATCATCTTCATCTGGATCGACAACGATTCAGTGGGGACACCAGACTAAAACATCGGGGTGTGCAGCCATCGGCAATGGAAAACTGCCCGATCCCGCCTGCACACCGGGCGATGTGTTCAATGTCACCAAAGATCAGGTCTGCACGTCCGGTTATTCATCAAGTGTGCGCAATGTTCCCACGTCTGAAAAAGATCAGGTCTACGCGGAGTACGGGATCGCCAGTCATACCACAGGGGAGTACGAGGTTGACCATTTCGTCAGTTTGGAGCTTGGCGGGTCAAACGACATTTCAAACCTGTGGCCCGAACCAGCCAATCCGACCCCCGGCTTTCACCAGAAGGACACCGTGGAAAACTATCTGCATTCGCAGGTTTGCAGTGGCGCGATGACGCTGCAACAGGCGCAGATAGCCATCGCGACAAATTGGCTGAATGTATATAACAGTATGCCGCATTAAGGCCTGTCCAATACTAACAAAGGAGGACGAGCGTTCATCTGATCAAACATTGAAACTGTCCGTCCGCAAATTAACGAGGGAAGGTGAAAAAGACGCACTGGTGACCCTTCTCACTAATGCAACCAATCGCCCTCGGTGACGGCCTGATTTTGCGCACAACGACCTCCAATGACACGGCGCTGGCGATTGTTAGTCCATGGGTTTGACCAACTATTCAATCATGGTTTACGCGCAACCGCCATCACTTGGGTTACGCTTCCGAAGAAAACACTACTGGCATCGGCTTGTTCCAAACTTGCGCGCCAATGTTGCAGTTCCTCTACTGTGACAATGCCTGCGGTAAGAGCTATGTCCTCTGTTTCATCGAGCAACGCACCTAGCCGAGCAAAGGCATAATCCGTCACTACAAGAGGATGTGCTTCAATTGTGATGTCGGTGAGTGTTTGCTGCTTGAAAAGTCGATAGAGTTGACGTCCAGAATAACCGTTGTGCACTCCTCTTTCGGCACGAACGCGGGCGAGGCGTCGCTCAATTTCTACGTCTGTAGTATCCATCGAGAATGAACCCCAATCAGTATCCAGCACGACTATCCAACCGCCAGTTTTGGTCACGCGTATCATTTCTGCCAACGCTGGCTCAGGATGAGGTAGATGCTGGAAAACCCGCTCGCTCCGACACGAATCAAAGTAATTAGAGTCAAAGGGCAGCGCGCTGACGTCAGCGCGTTTATGTTTGACCCAAGCAGCGACACCTGCCTTGTCAGCGCGTTGTTCTGCTTCGTCAAGCATGGCTTGGTCAACATCTACACCGAAGACCTGACCAGTCTGACCGACGAGCAGAGCAAGCTGGAGTGTATCGGATGCCGGACCACAGCCAACATCAAGGACTTTGTGTCCTTGTTGTATTTGCATAAGTGTATAACTACGTTGTTTGAGATGATTGACGAACTGCCCCACGACTTGGAGATATTCGGTGTTGACATATCCTCTAGGCTGATTCATTTGATCTCTCAACTTTGAAGGTGTGGTATCACCTGAAGAGCGCTTGTATTCGGGCAAGCTAAGGCTCTTAGGTTGCCTAACTAAGATAACGAAACGCTTTCTGACATATACTTTATGCGGACATACCGATTAGCGCAAGAAGCTATCATCAATGTCAAGTCGCTCCCATGCCAATCTACAACCTGGATAGGTATTAGGTTGGACTGTCCTCTTCAGGATCGAGCGCTCCCTTCGACGTAGTACCTGCAAATCGCATCGATCCGCTG
>WNFM01097655.1_pt1 | contig 14675 bp, 13 predicted proteins | sample 5400271 | NCBI WGS metagenome assembly WNFM01 (sample SAMN13153352, study PRJNA577476) | soil metagenome | isolation source: 60 cm saprolite on Douglas fir-dominated hillslope | place: USA:California | collected 2013-09-17 | reverse complement strand
GACGTGCGCTACTACCAAGTCGTCTATCGCGATCCGAACCTCTCGTTCTGCCCGAGTCCGACGGGGAGCAGCTTCAACGTGACGAACGCGGTTCAGATCGTCTGGTAGTTTCGGGGAGCCCGGTCTGAAAAGGAAGACGGCCGGTGCTGCAGCGCAGCTCCGGCCGTCCATTCTTCGGGCGGGTCTCGCGCGGGTCTCGTCAGTGTCCGTCGTTCAGATAGTTCATGAACGACATGCCGATATCACTGAACGCGTGCGTGCGCGGGACTTCGATTGCGTCCTTGATGCACACCTGCTCGCACAGCTTGCACGACACGCAGTTCTTCTCGATGACGACCGCGATGCGGTTGAAGCCGTCGTCGCACATCTGCATCTCGAGCGCTTCGAACGGGCACACGTCGACGCAGAACTCGCAGCCGGTGCAGAGCTCCTCGTGGACGACGGCCTTGGGCACTTCCTTGGGCGTGAGCTTCGGCACGACGACCTCGCGGTTGTCGTCGATCGCGTCGAAGGGGCAGTAGACGCCGCACACCGAGCAGTTGATGCAGAGATCCGGATCGATGTAGAAGCGTTCGCCGCCGGTGATCGCGTTCGTCGGACAGACGCGCTCGCAGATCGTGCAGGAGGTGCACTTCGTCGTGATGAAGTGCGCCTTCCACTGCCAGTTCTCCATGCGCTCGCGGTCGGTGAAGAGGATCGCCTGGACGCGCCCGTGCGCGTCGTAGCGGTGCTTCGCGCCGATGACTTCGCGGTTGATCTCGATCGTGGTCGTGAAGCGGCTCGGGAAGGAGCGCGAGGTGTTCGTGAGCGCGCGGATCTTCGGGTCCTTGACCCAGCCGGTGACGTTCAGCGTGGTGCCGACCATCCAGACGTGCGCGCCGTACTCCGGCATCTTCTCGGGCATGCCGTAGCGGAAGCGGTCGCGGACCGCGGGGACGCGGGTCGCGAACTGGAGCGTGACCTCGATGTAGCCGTCTTTCTCCTCGACCTTGTAGTCGCGCCCGTAGCGGCGGTCGCGCTCGAGCGAGTCCTCCTCGACGTCGCGCCAGTCCGCCCACGCGATCTCCCAACCCGGGACTTCCTCGAGCTTGGAGAGGTCCTCCGCCGGCGGCAGTTCGCCCGAGAAGAGGATCGCGTCGGTCGGGCAGACGTCGACGACGGTGCGCGCGTTGTAGAGCGCGGCCTGCTGGCCGTCGAGCGCGTGCGCCTTCTGGTCGCCCCCCATGTAGAAGACTTCGGGGAAGTCCTGGCAGCACGCGTCGCAGGCGATGCACAGGACGGGATCGACGCGGAAGAGGCCTTGGGCCTCCTTCACGGTCTCGGCGATAGCAGTTCCGGCAGCGGCTTCGGTCATGGGTGGGGGCAGGGTAGCGGCGCGAGAGGGGCCGTCCAAGGTTCAGGACCGGCAGTTCGAGGTCGCAAGAGCAAGATCGACAAGAGTCTAGCTCGATCTGGAGCGGCGCGGAACGGCCCGCGGGGACCAAAGTTGCGCGTATGCCGCTTCGGCGGTGGCTCTCCAGGTGCAGCGAGGCTTCGGTCTGCGTTCCTACCCGGCCTGGGTCGCGGCTTCCGCGGTGGCGATGGCTATCGCGTACCCGATCGCCCGCGCGGGCTACGAGTTCGGCTGGGATGCGTCGACTCCGGTGCTGCTGCGCCCCGTCAGGATTCTCGGACTGGTGTTGGCGAGTCTCGTGCTGTCTGGTTCGCAGCTCCTCGTACTCGGCAGGTGCGTCCGCTCTCGCCCGACGTGGCTCGCGATGGGCGTCCTGGGCTGGACCGGAGTGGTCCTCGGTTCCAGCATCGCCACGATCGGCCTGCCATACGACACGCCGGTCGAGCTGATCGCCCTCGTCCTTTCTCTGCTCGGGGGAGGCTTCTTGGGCCTGACGCAGTTGCCCTCGCTCTCGATCCATGTGCGCACCACGTGCGGATGGCTCGCGTCCTCGACCCTCGCCGGACCGGGCCTGGTTCTTGGGTTCTTGCTCGCGCAGCGGTGGAGTCTTGGCTGGGTCGTCGCCGGCTCGCTCGCCGGGTGCCTCTACGGCGTCGTGTCCGGGCTGGGTCTCGTCTTCCTGCGACCGACAAGCGACCCCGCGGTCGTCTCCTCGTCCTAGTGCGCCTCGAGCCAGTTCTTCCCGTGCCCGAAGCCTATCTTGAGGGGCACGCGCAGCGGAACGGCGTTCATCATGCAGTCGCGCACGAGTTCGCGCGTTTCCTCGAGCTCCTTCTCCGGCACTTCGAGCAAGAGCTCGTCGTGCACCTGGAGCAGCATCCGTCCCGCGAGCTTCGACTTCTCGAGCCTTTCCTCGAGCACGATCATCGCCTTCTTGATCACGTCCGCGGCCGATCCCTGCACCGGCGTGTTCACCGCGGCGTTCTCGGCGAACGAACGCATCCGTGAATCGCCCGACGCGAGCTCCGGGAACCGCCGCTTCCGCCCCAGCAGCGTCTCGACGTAGCCCTCCGTCCGCGCCTTCTCGAGCGTCGCGTCGATCCAGCCGCGCACCCTCGGGAAGCTCTGGAAGTACTTCTCGATGAACTGCCGCGCTTCCGGCACGGAGAGCCCCGTGTCGCGCGCGAGCCGCGCCGGTCCCATCCCGTACAGGAGCCCGAAGTTGATCGCCTTCGCTCGGCTTCGCATCTCGCGCGTCACGAGGCCCGGCATGATCCCGAACACCGTCGCGGCGGTCTCCGTATGGATGTCCTTGTCCTCGGCGAACGCTTTCACCAGCCCCGGATCGCCGCACAGGTGCGCGAGCACGCGCAGCTCGACCTGGCTGTAGTCGGCGCTGAGCAGGGCCCACTCGCCGCGGTCGTCCTCCGCGCGCGGGACGAACGCGCGCCGGAGCTCGCGGCCGCGCTCCGTTCGCACGGGGATGTTCTGCAGGTTCGGCTCGCTCGACGCGAGCCTCCCCGTCGCGGCGCTCACTTGGCTGAACGAACAGTGCACGCGGCCCGTCTTCGGGTTCACGTAGGTCGGCAGCGGCTCGAGGTACGTGCTCGCGAGCTTCTGCACCTCGCGGTACTCCAGCAGCTTCTTCACGATCGGGACGTTTTCGTAGTGCTCCTCGAGCGTCGCGTGGTCCGTCGCGAACCCCGTCTGCGTCCGCCGCACGCGCTTCACGCCGGCGGCGTCCTGGATCTTCAGTTTCTCGAACAGCACCTCGCCGAGCGCCTTCGTGCTGTTCACGTTGAACTCGGAGCCCGCCAGCCGGTGGATCTCGGTGATCGCGGCCTTCATGTCGCGCTCGCAGCCCTCGGCGATCTCCGCGAGGACCGCCGTATCGAGCCGGATCCCGCGCTCCTCCATCGCCGCGAGCACGGGCACGAGCGGCATCTCGAGATCGCGGAAGAGCGCCTCCGAGCCCGTCTCCTTCAGCTCCTTCTCGAGCAATCCCGCGAGCCGCCACGCGACGTCCGCGTCCTCGCACGCGTACTCGGCGACCTTCTCGACGGGCACGCGGTCCATCGTGATCTCGTTCTTCCCCGTCCCGATCAGCGCGGAGGTCGGGATCTTCTTCAGGTCGAAATAGGTCAGCGCGAGCTCGTCGATGCCGTGGCGACGCGACGTGCCGGCGACGCAGTAGCTCGCGATCATCGTGTCGAAGTCCGGCGGCGGAAGGCGCAGGCCGTTCGATACGAACACGAGCCAGTCGTACTTCGTGTTCTGGCCCGTTCGTCGGAGCTTCGTGTCCGTCAGGAGCGGCGCGAGCTTCGCGAGGAGCGCCTCCTTGGCGCTCTTCCCGCCTTTTCCGGCGACGACCGGCGGATCGGCGTTGAACGGCACGTAGAACGCGCGCATCGGCGCCGCGGAGAACGAAGCGCCGACGAGCTCGGCCTGCATGGGGAAGAGGCTCGTCGTCTCCGTGTCGACCGCGAACGAGCCCGCCTTCGCGAGCTCCGCGATCATCGCGTCGAGCTCGCCTTCCGTCCGCACGAGGTGGTAGTCGCGCGGCTCGGCCTCGCGCGAGCCCTCGGCGACCTTCTTCACGAGGCTCTGGAAGCCCATCGACTGGAAGAAGTGGACGAGCTTCTTCGCATCCGGCTGCACGGGCCCGATGCCCTCGAGTCCCGGGTCGAGCGGGACTTTGCGGTCGATCGTGACGAGCTCCCGCGAGAGCTTCAGCTGCTCGAGATCGCGCCGGATGTACCCCTGCGCCTTGCCCTTCACTCGATCCAGGTGCTCGATCAGCCCGTCGACCGAGCCGAATTCGGCGATCAGCTTGATCGCGCCCTTCTCGCCGATGCCGTGGACGCCGGGCACGTTGTCGGACGCATCGCCCATGACGGCGAGGACGTCGACGACGTGGTCGGGGGTCGTGCCGAACTTCTCCTGGACGGCCTCGAGGCCTTCGACGACGAGGTCGGATCCGGTCTTGAAGACGTTGTGGAGGAGGACGCGCTCGTCGACGAGCTGCATGAAGTCCTTGTCGCCGGTGACGATGCGGACCTCCCAGCCCGCCTTCGATGCTTGCGTCGCGAGCGTCCCGATGACGTCGTCGGCCTCGAAGCCTTTCACCTCGAAGATCGGCACGCCGTGCGCGCGGACGCACTCGCGGATCGGCTCGAGCTGAGAGACGAGCTCGTCGGGCATCTTCTCGCGCGTCGCCTTGTACTCGGCGTACATCTTGTGGCGGAAGGTCGGACCCGGCGGATCGAAGGCGACGGCGATGAGGTCGGGCTTCTCCTCCTCGAGGATCTTCCGCAGCGTCATCGTGAAGCCGTAGGTCGCGCCGGACGGCTTCCCTTCGGGAGTCGTCAGGCCCGAGCGCTGGAGCGCGAAGAACGAGCGGTACGCGAGCGCGGTTCCGTCGAGGAGGAAGAGGCGCGGCATGCGGGGCGCGCCAGTGTGTCAAAGGAAGGTGCGGGCTCCCAGGGCGGGCTTGCCCGAGATCGCGAGCGTGACAAGATGTTCCGCCTCATGGCCACGATCTGCACGCTGAACCTGAACGGCATCCGCGCCGCCGAACGTCGCGGTTTCTCGGCTTGGCTCGAGAAGAGGAAGCCCGACGTCCTGTGTCTCCAGGAACTGCGGGCGATGGTCGAGGACGTCGACGAGGCGTTGCACTCGCCGAAGGGTTACACGTCGCGCTGGCTCTCCTCGGAGAAGAAGGGCTACGCGGGGGTCGGGCTGCTCTCGCGCGAGCGCCCGAAGCGCCACGTCGAAGGCACGGGCTTCGCGCACTGCGCCGACGAGGGCCGTGCAATCCGCGCCGACATGAAGGACCTCTCCGTCGTCAGCCTCTACGTGCCTTCGGGTTCGTCCTCGGAAGAGCGGCTCGCGATCAAGCTCGAGTTCATGAAGCACGCGCTGCCCTACACGAAGAAGCTCCTCGCCGAGAAGAAGCCGATCGCGATCTGCGGCGACTTCAACGTCGCGCACACGGCGATCGACCTCGCGCGTCCGAAGCAAAACGTGAAGAATTCGGGCTTCCTCCCCGAGGAGCGCGCCTGGTTCGGGTCCTTGCTCGAGCAGGGCTGGGTCGACGTCGTGCGCAAGCTCCATCCCGACGAGGCCGGGCTCTATTCGTGGTGGTCGCAGCGCGGCCGCGCGCGCGAGAACGACGTCGGCTGGCGCCTCGACTACGTGCTCGCGAGCCCGAAGCTCGCGCCGCGCGTGTCGCGCGCCTGGATCGAGAAGAAGGCCGATCTCTCCGACCACGCCCCGGTCTGGGTCGAGATCGACGGCTGATGCCGGCCGCAGTCCTGCTCGTCACGCAGGCACACGGTGCAGACTCCCGCACGACGGCTTTTTCCGACCGTCCGACCGCGCTCGCCGTGGGCGTCGAAGTCGCGCACCTGGTCGCCGTGCGCCTCTGCTCCCACGCAGAATGTCGTCTTCGATGCGCCCGCTGATCTTCGCTCTCCTCGCCGCGCTCCTCTTCGGGATGTCGGCACCTGCCAGCAAGGCGCTGCTCGCAGGCATCCATCCGCTTCAACTTGCCGGCCTCCTCTATCTGGGAGCTGCCCTCGGAGTCCTTCCCTGGGCCTTGCGGGGACGGCGCGCGCGTCAGGCACGCTTGGATGCGACGAACCTGCGTCGGCTGGCGACGGCAGTCCTTTTCGGAGGTGTGCTCGGGCCGGTGTTCTTGCTCTTGGCCTTGCAGCGCGCGTCGGCCGGATCGGTCTCGCTGCTCCTGAACATGGAAGTCGTCGCGACGGCGGTGATCGGGGTCGCCCTCTTTCGCGAGCACCTCGGGAAGCTCGGATCGCTCGGCATCGCGGCGATTCTTGGCGGAGGTATCTTGCTCTCGTCCGAGGGCGGCGCGCCAGGGCTTGTCGCTGTCGCGTTCGCGGCGGCCGCCTCTGCGTGTTGGGGACTCGACAACAACCTCACGGCCTTGATCGACGGTCTGAGCCCTGCCGAGACTACCCTCTGGAAAGGAGTCGTCGCGGGCTCGACCAACCTGGCGCTCGGACTCGCGCTCGCTCCGCTGGAGGCTTCACGGACCACCATCGCGGCTGCAGTCGTCGTTGGAGTGTTCTCGTACGGCGCCAGCATCGTGCTCTACATCTCAGCGGCCCAGCAGATAGGCGCTGCTCGTTCGCAAGCAGCATTCGCAAGCGCGCCTTTCGTCGGTGCCGCACTCTCGGTGGCCTTGTTGAATGAACCATTCGGCCTGATCGAGATCGAGGCTGGCCTGCTCTTCGCCCTCGGAGTGGTGCTTTCGTTCCTGGATCGACATGAGCACCCCCATGTGCACGAGGACCTCGTCCACTCGCACGCTCACCGGCACGATGATGGACACCACGACCATGAACATCCCGGTCTTCCGCCGGCGCTCCGGCACTTCCACGAGCATCGGCATCACCGAACGACACACACCCATCGACACATGCCCGACCTGCATCACAGGCACGTGCATGGATCCCGCTCCAAGGGACCCTCGGGCTGACCTCCGCGCCTTTCAGCCCTCGAGCCTCACCGATTCCAACGTGAAGGGAATGCGCTCCTGGATGGACTCACCCTCCGCGAGCGCCGGCGGGGAGAGTGTCGGGAACCACGAGCAATCGCCCGGTCTGCGGATCACCGACGAAGACGTGCCCATTCCCGTCCGTGGTCGCGCAATGCGATCCCTTCGCGGCCGGGAAGGTGCCGAGCACGGAGAGCTCGCCCTTGGCGGACACGCCGAGGATCGTCAGCGTCGCGCTCTTCGCGGCGGGGAAGTACAGGTGTCCGCGCCGCGCGTCGTAGTCGATGATGTCGACGCCGGCTCCCGTGGCCGCGGTCGACAGCTCCTTGCCGTCGTGATCGACATCGAGCACGACCGCACGACCCTCCGCGCAGCCGACGAAGAGGAATCCACGATCCTCGTCGAGCGCGATCCCGCGCGACCCCGAGCAGCCGTTCGGCCATCGGGCGACGAGCGATCGGAGTCGGACGTCGATCGATAGGGTCGTACCCTCCCACAGATGGGTGTAGGCGCGCCCGCGCTTGGTGTCGACCACAAGGGACTCCGGGCCGCCCTGGATGGCGATGACAGCGGCGTGTTCAGGGGTCGGGGGCGTTCCTGCTGCGAGGCGGAAGATCTCGATTTGCTCCGCGTCGGGCTCGGTGACCCACAGCTCGTTCGTTGCGGCCACGTAGCGCACGTAGTCCGGGTCGGCCGCGAGAGTCGCACCCGATACGATCGATCGTTTGGCTGGGTCGACGACGTCCACCTTCTTGGCGGTCCGGTCGATCGCGAACAGGAAGCCCGCCCCCTCGTCGACGGAGGTGGTTCCGTCGCCGTGTCCGCCCGCGTAGCTCCCCGTCGCGCCGAACCCGTCGATCGTCGTGATGGCGCCCGTGGCCGGATCGACGAGATCGAGACTTCCGGTGCGACCGGCGGGCGCGAGCACCCGACGGAGGCTCGCCGAGTAGCGCAGATCGTCGAGACCGATCCCACCCTCTCCCCCCGGCAGTTGGATCGTCGCGGGAAGGCGCGTCGTATTGGAATCCATCGTGTTCGACTTCGCTTCCGACTCCGCAGGTGCCGAGTCGCGGCAAGAACCGGCGAGCAGAACGAGGGGTGCCGCGAGAAGCGTCAGCAACCCGACCTGGTGACTGGAAACAGACATCGATGGATCCTCGTAGGGTCGTGGGCGGTGGCGATGGGACGCATGATACATCTGGTAGGATCCAGACTTGACTAATGATTCAGTTGGGCGATACCGTCGCCCAGCCATGCCGGAGGACACCAACAAGGCAGATGTGGGTGGCTGGCTCCTCCTGATCCACCAGATCCCACCGAAGCCCGACTACTTTCGGGTCAAGGTGGGTCGCCGACTGCAACGACTGGGCGCGGTCGCGCTGAAGAACTCCGTCTACGTCCTACCGAGGAGCGACACCTCTACGGAGGATTTCCACTGGGTCGCGCGCGAGATCGCCGCGGACGGCGGGGACGCCACCGTGTGCGCAGCCCAGTTCATCGAGGGGGTCTCCGATGGCCACGTCGAAGCCCTGTTCAACGGAGCACGCGATGCGGACTACGCACAGGTGGCGGAAGAGGCTCGCGCTCTCTCGGAATCGCTTCCGGCCGTCCGACAGACTCTCGACCAGAAGAGGGCCGAGGTCGAGGGTCGAATCGCACGACTGAAGCGGCGACTCTCGGAGATCGCCGCGATCGACTTCTTCGGTGCACCCAGCCGGGGAGCTGCGGAAGGCCTTCTCGCCGACGTCGAGGCGCGACTACAGGCGGATCCTTCTTCGGCTTCGACCGCCAAGGCCAAGGTGCGTGCGGAACAGTACCGGAGCCGTACCTGGGTGACCCGCAAGGGCATCCACGTCGATCGCATGGCGAGTGCCTGGCTCATCCGGCGCTTCATCGATCCGAAAGCTCGCTTCAAGTTCGTTCCGGGCAAGGGATACGAGCCCGAGACCGGGGAACTTCGGTTCGACATGTTCGAAGCGGAGTTCACGCACGAGGGCGACCAGTGCACCTTCGAAGTTCTCGTCGCGCGCTTCGCCCTCGCGGAGCCGGGTCTGCGCGCGATCGCCGAGATTGTGCACGACATCGACCTGAAGGACGCCAAGTTCGAGCGGCCCGACGCGATCGGATTCGAGCGACTCGTCGCGGGAATCGCGATGGCGCACAAGGACGACGAGGCGCGGCTCGAGCGCGCATCCGCCGTCCTCGACGATTTGTACGCGTACTTCCAGCGCAAGCCCGGCAAGAAGAGTCAGCCCTGAGGATCGGTCGAGTTCACAATCCACGGAGGACAGGATGAGCAGGCTTCAACTCACGACCATCGGCGCAATCCTGATCGCGTGGACCGCGCAAGTTGCCTGGGCGCAGACGACGCTGGACACGGCGAAGATCGAAGCCGCGACGGGACTGAAGGGCACGCTGAACTCGACGGAGAACGTATTCAAGGTGACGCAGGCCCGCACCGACGTCCAGGTCAGCGTCGATGGACGCCCGCTCGAGCCCTTCATGGGCCTCACTTCCTGGGCCGCCTTCACACCGGGCAAGGCTCCTGCCTGCATGGTCATGGGGGACCTCGTGCTCTTCCAAGACGAGATCGCTCCGGTCATGGACGCCGCGTTCGCGAACGGAATCGCAATCACGGCCCTGCACAACCACTTCTTGTTCGACGAACCGCGCGTCTTCTTCATGCACATGGGAGGGGAGGGCAACGCCGAGGGCCTCGCGAAGGGCGTGCGGGCGTGCCTCGATGCCGTCCGCGGCGTGCGTGCCGCGCATGCAGAGCCCGTCACACACTCGGGCGGCGGACAGGTTCCGACGGCCAACGCGGTCCCCTCGGAGAAAATCGAGGCTGTTCTCGGCGCCAAGGGACAAGTGAAGGATGGAATGTTCAAGGCGGTCTTCGGTCGGACCGTGCACATGCCGTGCGGCTGCGAGGTCGGCAAGGAGATGGGCGTGAACACATGGGCCGCGTTCGCTGGCACAGCGGACAGCGCGATCGTCGACGGCGACTTCGTGACCTTCGACAGCGAACTCCAGCCGGTGTTGAAGGCGCTGCGCAAGAGCGGGATCCAGATCGTCGCGATCCACAGCCACATGGAAGGGGAGTCTCCCAACGCGATCTTCCTCCACTACTGGGGACAGGGACACGCCGAAGACCTCGCACGCGCCGTCAAGTCAGCCCTCGACGCCCAGCACAAGTGAAGTCATGTCCTCCACGATCTCTCGATTCGCATTCGTTCTGCTCCTTGCGTCCCTCGGATGCTCCACGGCCAAGACAAGCCAGCCGGTCAAGCCGTCGCCCCCGAAGGTTGACGCGCAAGAGACCGCGAAGGTCTCGAAATCGGACGCTCGCGATGCTGCCTTCCAGGCCGCCGACGGAAAGACCGTGCATCTCTCCGACTTCCGCGGCAAGCGGTCCGTCGTGCTGCTGTTCCAGCGAGGGTACGACGATGGCTCCGCCTGCTTCTACTGCGCGAAGCAGACGAACGCGTACAAGACCGCATACGCGGACTTGCAAGCCGCCGGCGCCGAGGTGGTGATGATCCTCCCGGGTACTGTCGACTCGGCGGGATACCTGCGCGCCGTCGGGGAGATGGGCGATGAGCAAGGTGATTCGACCTTCTCCGTCCCGTTTCCCGTGTTGGGGGACCCCGACTTCTCCGCATGTCGGACGTTCGACGTTCCGCACGTCGATCCGGGGCATGGATTCCCGGTCAGCCAGCCCGCCACTTTCGTCCTGGCGAAGGACGGGAGCGAGCTCCTCGCCTACCACGGCAAGCAGCCGGGAGATCGGCCCACGGTCGAGACCGTGCTCGCCGTCTTGCGCACGGGGAAGGTACCGGAAGTCCCGAGCGTGGCTGAGTCCACATCGGCAGCGCCGAGCGCACCTCGGCCGACGCTCGCGTGGGTGTCCTACGACGAGGGGATGAGAACTGCGCAGGAACGGAAGAAACCCGTCCTGCTCGAGTTCTACGCCGACTGGTGAGGCGTCTGTCGCCAGATGGATACCGTGACGTATCCAGATCCGAAGGTGCGCGAGATCGCTGCGGAGTTCGTCTGCATCCGAGTCGACTTCGACAAGAACCCGGAGATCGCCAAGAAATACGGCGTGCAACCTCTCGCCGATCTGCGTCTTCTCGGTCTCGACGGAAAAGAAGCCGCGAAGCTCGTCGGCTTCAGCAGTGCGGCGCGACTCACCAAGGCTTGTCGTGCCGAGCTCGACCGCCTAGCGGGCAAGCCGACCGCGGGAGACGAGACGATCTCCTCCACGAAGGCTGAGAACGTCTCGTTCACGGAGGCCGCCGTGGAGGCGGCCGTACATCGCGGGATTGCGTACCTGCGCGGGGCATTCGCGGACGGAGCGTCAGCCGGCCCGATCGTCGGGTTGAAAGAACAGGTTCTCTTCGCCCTGTCCTCCTGCAACTTGGACTCGAAGGACGAGGAGGTCGCGCAGCTTCGCCGATCCGTGGTCGGCGAACCGCTCTCGGGTACCTACCAGGCGGCGTTCCGCGCGCTCGCGCTCTCGCGCCTCGATCCGGCAGCTTCGCGCCAGGAGATCGAGGCATGCGCGAAGTTCCTGGTCGCCTCCCAGCTCGCCAACGGGCAGTGGAGCTACGGCGACGCAGCTCAGGCTCAGGCGCAATCCTCCCTCGGCGACAACTCGAACTCCGCCTACGCGCTGCTCGGACTGGCCGCGTGCCGGAAGGCCGGCGTCGAAGTGCCCGCGACCACGTTCGAGCGGGCGGAAACTTGGTGGAGGTCGTCGCAGCGACCGGACGGCGGATGGGGCTACCGGACCGATCGCGAAGCCGAGAGCTACGCGAGCATGACCGAGAACGGAATCGGAAGCCTCCTCCTTTGTCGGAGCCTCATCGCGCACGACCGCAACCCCGACCCGGCGCTCGATCGTGCCCAGTCCTGGTTGTCGGCCCATCTCTCCGTCGCGGAGAACACGGGAAGCGCCTATCAGCAGGGTCGACTCCTCTATCACCTCTACGCTCTCGAACGCGTCGGGTCGCTTCTCGGTGTCGACCGCATCGGCGACCACGACTGGTACGCGGAGGGAGCGACCTCCTTGCTACGGACGCAGAACGGCGACGGGAGCTGGGACGACGGCGCGGATACGCCGTTCCCCAACACCTGCTTTGCCTTGCTGTTCCTGAAGCGCTCGTCGGGGAGCCTTCGCTGATGCAATCGAGACGTCGACAGCGATGGAACGCGCACACCGCTCACGGGGTCTGAAGTGAACGCCTCGCCGGTGCCGACCGAAGTTGCGAGTGCCCCGGGCACGGGGCGCGACCCGTACACCCTGTCTGGTTTCCTCGGCTACTTCCTGAAGCTCGGCACCTTCGGTTTCGGCGGCCCCATCGCACTCGCCGGCTACATGCAGCGCGACTTGGTGGAAGAGCGTCACTGGATCTCGGAGCAAGACTACCTCGAGGGCCTTGCGCTCGCGCAGTTGGCTCCCGGCCCTCTCGCTGCACAGCTCGCCATCTACTTGGGATGGATCCGCGCGCGAATCCTAGGCGCGACGCTCGTGGCCGCGGCGTTCATCCTCCCATCCTTCGTGATGGTGCTCGCACTGTCCGCCCTCTACGTGAGGTTCGGAGGACTGCCCTGGATGCAGGGTCTGTTCTACGGCATCGGCGCTGCGGTCATCGCCATCATCGCTCGCAGCGCAGTGAAGCTCGCACGCATGACCCTCGGGAAGAATGGGCTCCTCTGGGGATTGTTCGGCGTGAACGCCATCGTCACGGCCTGGACTGAGACGGAGGTGGTCTGGATCTTCTTGCTCAGCGGCGTGATCGCCCTCGTCGTCATGGCCCCTCCGCGGCCTGGCCGATTCAAGGCGGCGTTGTCCCTCGCGCCCTGCATGGAGGTCTTCCTGCCTGGGATCCCCGCCGTGGCGTCGGCCCCCACCCTCCTGAAGATCTTCCTCTTTTTCGCGGAGGCAGGCGCCGTCGTCTTCGGGAGCGGGCTCGCCATCGTTCCTTTCCTGCATGGAAGCGTCGTCGACAAGTTCGGATGGCTGAACGAGCGTCAATTCCTGGACGCGGTCGCCGTCGCAATGATCACGCCCGGTCCAGTCGTCATCACGGTCGGATTCATCGGCTACCTCGTCGCGGGACCCGCCGGCGCCGCGCTCGCCGCCCTCGGCGTCTTCCTGCCCTGCTACGTGTTCGTGATCCTTCCGGCGCCGTACTACCGAAAGTTCGCGGGCAATCGCTCGATCAAGGCGTTCGTCGATGGAGTGACGGCGGCGGCGACGGGCGCGATCGCCGGCGCGGCCTTCGTGCTCGGGCGCCGTGCCGTCGTCGACTTGCCGACCCTGTTGATCTTTCTCGTAACCCTGCTCCTTCTGACCAAGGTCAGCAGGATCCCCGAACCGGTCGTCATCCTCGCATCCGGGATCGTCGGCCTTGCGGTGAGGGGAGTCGCCGCGTCGTGAGCACACGGGGACGCGATGAACCACTCTGGATGAATCCGAACTGTCAGAAACCAAAGGAGAAGGACCATGAAACTGCTGTGCGCGATGATCTTGACGACCGTAGGAGCGGCTGCTGCGGCGCCGAGCTTCTTCCAGGACAAGGAAGACGCGGAGACGAAGGTCCTGATCGGAAAGCTGGTGGGGAGCAAGCACTCGCTCCTCGAAGGGATCGCCCAGGCGGAGAAGGAGAACGGGCTCGCCATCTCGGCCAAGTTCGAGTTCGAGGACGGGAAGCTCAACTTGAGCGTCTACACGGCGAAGCAAGGGCGCGGAGTTGACGCCGAGCACAACACCCTGATGGAGCTGGGCGGCGATGCTTCGGCCGCGAAGTGGACCCCCGAGGCGGAAGTCTTCAAGGACAAGGAGCACCTCACGCGCTCCGCGACGCACCTGACCCTGATGCAGCTCACGAAGAGCATCGAAAAGGCTGCGGCCGCGCAGAAGGGAACGGTCTACTCGGCCATCCCGGCGGTGAAGGCGGGCAAGGCCGTCGTCAACGTGCTCGTGGCCGCACCCGACGGCAAGAGCGTCGCAGTCAGCATCGACGTCCAAACGGGGAAGCCGGCGAACTGATCGGAGCGTTCCGCGAGGCACCCGTGATCCGATGACCATCCATTGAATGAGGAGCGAACATCCATGCGAACGAAATACGCACTCTGGCTCGGCACGGTGATCCTGATCCCAACCGGCTGCACGAACCATTCGGCGAAGACGGCGGCACGTAGCGGCCCATCCCACGAGGAGGAGTCGGAGGACCGCGACGAAGACGAAGCGGACGAGATGACGGAGAGTGGATCCACAGAGAACCCGGAGCAGGCCGAGTCCGCGGCGGGAGTTGTGGAAGCGGCAGGCCCTTCCACGACCCTCGCTCTCAACGAGGTCGCCGTAGGCGCCCTGCCCGATGGTTGGAAGGTGGAAGCCACGAGCCAGAAAGGCCCGCTGGCGACATGGAAGGTGATCGACGACGCCAGCGGTCCCTCGAAGGGTCACGTGCTGGGGCTGACGAGCACGAATCACGATTCTGGGAGCACCTTCAATCTGTGTTGGACCGACAAGTTGCGTTTCAAGGACGGGGCGATCGAGGCTTCGTTCAAGCCGATCTCGGGCAAGGAGGACGAGGGCGGAGGTCTGATCTGGCGTGCGAAGGACAAGGACGACTACTACATCTGTCGCGCGAACCCGCTCGAGAGCAACTTCCGGGTCTACTTCGTCAAGGACGGCAGTCGCCACCAGCTCGCGAGCGCCTCAGCCGAGATCGAGGCGGGCCAGTGGCACAA
>WNFM01221980.1_pt1 | contig 14678 bp, 14 predicted proteins | sample 5400271 | NCBI WGS metagenome assembly WNFM01 (sample SAMN13153352, study PRJNA577476) | soil metagenome | isolation source: 60 cm saprolite on Douglas fir-dominated hillslope | place: USA:California | collected 2013-09-17 | reverse complement strand
TTGATCCGGCTTTATTTAGAGCAGGCGAACTTTACGGTGATTACTGCCAGCGATGGTGTTGCTGGGCTGGAACTGCATGCCCGCGAGCATCCCGACCTGGTTATTCTTGACCTCATGCTGCCGGCTATGGATGGCATGGAGGTCTGTCGCCGCATCCGCAACTGGGCCGCGACGCCTATTTTGATGTTGACGGCCCGCCAGGGGGAGGAGGATCGCATTGCGGGCCTGGAGCTAGGGGCCGATGACTACCTGGTCAAGCCTTTTAGTCCGCGCGAACTGGTTAGCCGGGTAAAAGCTATTCTGCGCCGCAGCCAGGGAGCAGGAGAGCAGGTGGGGGCGCAAGTCGTGTCGCCTAAAGAGGCAGAGGATGGCGATAGGCGAAGTTTTGGCAATCTCAGCATCAATATTCCCAGTCGTCGCGTTGAAATGAATGGACAACGCGTGAATTTGACGGTGAAGGAGTTCGACCTCCTGATAGCGCTGTCTGCCTCCCCCGAACGCGTCTTTACACGCGAGTCGCTGCTCAACCAGGTCTGGGGTTACACATATCTCGGGGATGGTCGCACTGTGGACGTGCATATTGGCACACTGCGCAAAAAGCTCGAAGCCGTTCCAGGCGCTCCGCACCACATCAAAACGGTATGGGGAGTGGGTTATAAGTTCACCCTCGAGGATCAGGAATGAATAAGCACCTCACCTTGCCCCCGTTGAGTTTGCGCGTCAAGCTGATGCTCAGTTACCTCGGTGTGGCGCTCGGCGCTATCATCATTCTGGCTGTTGTAGTTTCGCTGGCTGTGCAAAACTATTTTGCCAGTACGCAGCGCGACCAGGTGCGTTCGCAGGCAGAGTTCATTGCCCAACAGATTGGTTTTAGCTATCGTGCGCAAGGAGGAAGTTGGGATCGTGTATCAATACAAATAGGGACGCCCGGTCCTGTGATCGTAGTTGATACACATGGTGTGCAATTGGCTTGCACTCAAGCGGGTTTTCTTGAATTGATTCATTGTGATGACCCCATGCTAAAACAAGCACTCACGCAGGCACTGCAGGGTCAGGAGATAAATGGGCAGGTCCAGGGCACAACTGATGATGGCAATACATATACCGGGCTGTATATAAGCGTTCCGTTACGCAATGGTGGTCAGGCAAATGGTCAGATTATTGGCGCTATGTTACTGGCAGAGCCAGGGAGTTATCCCAAAGGGTTTTCTCCCAATGATTTCCTGATCCATGTCAACCAGGCCATACTGATCACCGGCCTGGCGGTAGCGCTCGTAGGACTGCTTTTCAGCCTGCTCTTTGCGCGAAGTTTAACACGCCCGCTGGCCTCGTTAACGCGGGCAGCCGAACAGATGAAAGGTGGGAATTATGCCCAGCGTGTCGCTTCCCCCAACAGCAGAGACGAGCTAGAGCGGCTCACTGTAACCTTTAACGATATGGCCGATACGATAGCATCTGATGTCGCCGAACTGCACCGCCAGGAGCAGTTACGCCGTGATTTGATCGCCAATATCGCCCATGACCTGGCAACGCCTCTCACGGCTATCCAGGGCTTTAGCGAGGCATTAGCAGATGACGTCATCTCCAACCCGCAGGAACGCCAGGAGACAGCCCAGGTGATAGGCCGCGAGGTGCAGCGGCTGCGCCGCCTGGTGGGTGATATGCAACAAATGACCTCGCTCGAGTCGGGACGCCTCCAATTAGACCTGGCACCACTCGACATGCATAGCCTGGTTGATGAAACGCTGGCCGTAATCAAAGGGGAATGCGAACAAGCAGGTATCAGCGTACACAACAAGATTGCGCCAGGCACACCACCTGTGCTGGCCGATAGTGATCGCATCACCCAGGTGCTGCTCAACTTGCTCGACAACGCGCGGCGCTATACGCCAGCGGGAGGTGAGCTGTGTGTGGAGGCTATGCCGAAAGGAAAGATGCTGAGAGTATGCGTGAGTGATACGGGCAGCGGCATAGAATCCGTCGATCTGCCGCATATCTTTGAACGTTTCTATAGAGTTGATCGCGCTCGCACAGCTACGACAGGTGGTAGTGGCCTGGGCCTGGCTATCGTTAAAGCCATTATCAGCGCCCATGGTGGCAGCATCGCCGCTGAAAGCAAAAAGGGACAGGGGACACATATCTCATTTAGCTTGCCGTTGGCGCCTTCGGTCTGACATAATGCCAGTAATAATGCTCTACCACCCTTGAGAAGGAGAGAGGAAGAACAGCTATGGCCATTGATAGCAGCCTGATTGGTAAAAGTTCGTCGCCACAAACATTCGAGGTTACGCGAGAAGCAGTCCAGCGCTTTATGGAGGCGACAGAAGATCCCGCCCTGCACAGTGACGCCCCTGTCGAGTACGCCCCACCGACATTCCCCACGACCTTCCGGGTACGCGTGCCCGACCTCGAGCTAGACACGACCAAAATTCAGCTATTACATGGCGAACAAGAATATACCTACACGCGCCGCCTGCGGATTGGCGAAGAGGTGACATGCGTTGTACGCGTGCTGGATGTGCGGGAGCGCTCAGGTCGCACGGGGCAGATGACCTTTCTCACCATGGAGACAAGCGGCACCGATAGCCAGCAGGAGCCGATCTTTACCGCACGCAGCACGACCATTGTGCGTGCCAAGTAAGCGGTGATGAGGCGTACAATCCATGAGAAAATAGGGATTGACAAAGAGCAAGCATTAGTATAGAATTGCATGCGTAATCCGCAATGTTATGCCCTCGTGGCGGAATGGTATACGCGGCAGGTTGAGGGCCTGTGCCGAGAGGCGTGCTGGTTCGAGTCCAGTCGAGGGCACCACTTATGGGCGACTAGCTCAGTTGGTTAGAGCGGCTGCTTTACACGCAGTAGGTCTGGGGTTCGAATCCCTAGTCGCCCACTTTTTCATTGTGAGTCAGGGAACCATGGTTGAGACAGGCTCAATCACTTACGAACCACCTTAGACGGCTCTATGCCAGCCATTCACGAGAAGATGTACCACGTCACCTGCTGCGCTATATTCCTCTTCTTTATCTGGAACGCCTTGATGAGGCCAAGCATCAGGGATTGGCATAGAATAATATGTATGTTGTGTGAGATCAATGAATATGTGAATGAAACGGCTAATTTAACTTTCCGCCTGGTAGGTACTCTCTTCTTCTTCTGAAAAATTTTTCTCTTCAAAGTCCACGTCTACGTATGCCTCTGTGAGTGGGAAATGTACACCAAGGCTTGTCAGTTCAATCTCGTCGTTTGCTTTAAACATCTCATAAACCCACTTTTGTCCTTCTTTTTGATATATTTCCATACTCAGAGATTGAGCGTCTACAAGCAAGTATTCCTCAATAGTAGGGCAAGCGAGATAGTCTTTTAGTTTTTCTCTGCGATCTGTTGTCTCTGTACTTGGGGAAAGGACTTCGACCACAACACGTGGAAATTGAACCATCTTGCTTACTCCCCGGTTGCGTTGGTCACAACTCACTGTAACATCAGGATGGTAATAGCGTGTTTCTGAAACAAATACTCTCATGTCAGAACTATAGGTACGGCATTTACTCCCTCGTAGTAAGTTCCAGAGAATTCTTTCAAGGTTTGATTTGATGGTGTCGTGGTTGACTGTTCCCCCTGCCATCATATACACGTAGCCATCAACGTACTCATAACGCGTTTCGGGATTGCTCTCTTCGAGCGCGAAGTATTCCTCGACGCTTATTGGTCGCTGACGCTCTAATGCCATATCCTTTTACTCCTCTTTATGTACCACTCTCGATGTACATACACCGATTGTATTATATCATGGCTGCCATTGGATGGAGGATTGGAGGGTTCTAATTCGACATTTCGAGCGATATCGCTCAGCTTGGTTTACTAGATATACTTATGTCGTTACATAAATTTGATCGACTAACGGCGGCATTGAAAAAGCCTTGAGACAGGCATGAGCATGGGTGAGAGCACTTTCTCACGATCTGAAGCCAGGGCATGCTTTGTGACGCTGTTCGCGTCACAAAAAGCTCAATCTTTCTCGGTACCGCTATAGTCTTTTGAGCGATCTTATTCCACGCATGTTGTCGTTTTCAAAAGGAGGCTGACTATGCAAACCCCAGAAAAAGTAGCGCTCTATGATCGGCTCGGAGGGGTGTATAACATCGCTACTGTCGTCGATGATTTCATTGACAGAATCATGGTCGATCCAAGATTGAATGCCAATCCTCACGTGGATGAAGCCCACCATCGCGTATCGCCACCAGGGTTCAAATACTTTGTGACCGAAATGGTCTGCTGGGCAACGGGCGGTCCACAACACTACAGCGGGCGTTCCATGGGTGATTCCCATAGGCATCTCATGATTACTCCCCAGGAGTGGCAGGCCTTTATGGATGACTTGCAGCAGACGTTCAATAAGTTCAACGTGCCCCAAGCGGAGCAAGAAGAGCTGGTTACTATAGTAGAAAGCACGCGGGAAGCCATTGTCATCCCGCCCTTGCGAGAGAACCCAGAGGAGAGTAAGGTCTGATACGCTAACAGATCAACCAGATTAACTGAGCAGTACTCAAATAGCAGAATTTATGCAGTAGGCTTTTCACTCTTTTTAGAGGTGAGAAGCCTACTGTCTTTATTTTTGGGCTTTTAGCGGTTAGTTGCTTGACAACTATTGATACTTTTGTAGAAGCAGAAAATGGATCTTTTGAGGTAAATTACGGATAGTAAGGCAAAAGAAGGATTTGTAAAAATATTCCTTGATATCAATGGTATTGCCATTATTCCTCCTGACTCTCATATGTATGAGTTGCTTGAACAAGAATAAAGAGTATATAATGATTGGCAAAAGAGAAGAAGAGATCCATGATGGTGCCGAGGAAAACCAGGCAAGCCCATAAACGGGCAAGCCCATAAATTAGAGTGCTAGTTGCGTTGACAAGTACTAGAGAGAGTATGTATACTATTAAAGATTTAATATATATGCATAAAGAATAAGAGAGATCAAAACCCTTCTCTTATACAGAGAAACACTTCCAATCCCCTGACTGGTTGAGCCACGCTATCAGAACCTAGAAAGAAGAGAAATAAACTTGAGTACGACTCCACGACGCCTTGGTAAATATGAATTGCAGGAGATTTTGGGGCGGGGGGGAATGGCTGAAGTCTGGAAGGCCCTTGATACCCAGTTGCAGCGCTACGTCGCCATTAAGCTCCTCCACGCTAATCTGCAGGCTGATCCCAATTTCATCACCCGCTTTACCCGCGAAGCGCAAATAATTGCGACCCTGCGTCACCCGAACATCGTGAAAATCTACGACTTCCACATCTCAGAAAAGAGCGAAACGGATACCTTAGGAACGGATGCAATCGCTTATATGGTCATGGAGTATATCAAAGGTTCGACATTGGCTCAATATATCTATAGTACTTCTCGTCAGAAGCAGTTTCCTCCCGCTACTGAAATCATTCGTCTCTTTACACCTATCAGCCTGGCTATTGATTATGCGCATCAACACGGCATGATTCACCGCGACATCAAGCCCGCTAACATTCTGCTCGACCAAAGCCATACAGCACGCAATCCGATGGGCGAACCGATTCTTACGGACTTTGGCGTGGCTAAATTATTGAGCGCAGCATCACAGACGGTTACGGGGGCCGTGCTTGGAACACCCCTTTATATCTCGCCTGAACAGGTGCAAAATCTCCCCGTGAGTAAACAGACCGATATCTATGCTCTTGGTGTAGTGCTCTATGAAATATTTACAGGTGTGGCACCTTTCCGAGGAGATAGCCTGACCGGCGTTATGATGCAGCACCTCACCGCCATTCCAGTCGAGCCGCATGTCGTTAACCCGAACCTTCCACCTGCGCTATCAGGGGTGCTTCTGAAAAGCCTTGCCAAAAACCCCCAGGATCGTTTTCCCAGCGCTTCTGCTTTGACCGCGGCAATAGCGGAAGCATGCAGCATACCGGTGCCTGACGATTTGCAGTACGCCATCTCCTCGACATTGGACACAGATTCGTCAGCGGACCGGACTGTGCTATCTCAACCACTTGCGGAAATGGCGCCTTCTTCGAATCCCGAGGCGACCATTCTCCGATCTTCAACTTCTTCTGATGCATATATCGCTGTATCTCCAGATGCTAAAACGACCGCAGGCGAGCATCGTACAATGAAAGCTGAGGACACCGGTGGTCCAATAAGCTTGCCAGATTCCGAACCGGAATTGAGTGCTCAAGCAAAAAGGGCTGCCGACCTGGTGAAACAGAGTGCTACGCCTGTAAACCAACAGTCCACCATCTCGGTACAGGCATCTCCATACAAAGCGTCCGCTCCTATCAATGCGACTCAAGCGCCGCTCATAGAAACAACCCCATCGGTTCTCTCACCGCGTCCTGCACCCGCGTTCTGGCAACGCCGGGGGCTGCGCCTGGCCCTGGTTATCTTGTTAATTTGCGTACTAATCGGCTCAGGGCTAGGTACGTTCTTCCTGCTCACCCATCATAGTACGACCGCACCCACCGCCACCGCCGTCGTTGGAAAGGCATTCTTTGTCAGTAGTGGGCAGGTGAATCTGACCACGAACCAGGGAACCAACGATGAATTTCAGGTAAACTTACAAAATATCCCTGATCCTCAATCTGGCAAAAGCTATTATGCATGGTTGTTACCCGATACAAGCCAGAGTGAGGCTGCACCGCTCATGCTTGGGAAGGTCCCGGTCAACCACGGCATCATCCATTTTTTCTATGGAGGTGATAATCAGCATGCGAACCTGCTGGCTACCACCAGTCGCTTTCTCATCACCGAAGAAGATGCCAATGTGACGCCAAGCGTACCTTCTCCTGATCTCAGTACGTGGCGTTACTATGCCGCGCTTCCTCAGACACCTGCCCCGGGACAGACCTATAGCCTGCTCGATCATCTCCGCCACCTGCTGGTGATGGATCCCACGCTTGAAGCGCATCATCTCCATGGAGGTTTGAATATCTGGACCTATAGAAATACGCAAACCCTCCTGGAAATGGCGGGAAGCGCCAGAGACGCCTGGAGTACAAAAGACTTTACGTCGATACACCGGCAAGTCGTAGCGATCCTGGACTACCTGGATGGTGAAAAATTGGTGCATCAAGATGTGCCGCCAGGCACGCCAATTCTGGCAGATCAGCGCAATGCGCAAATTGGCTTGCTCCAGTTGAAAGCCAATCAGAACCCATCTGGCTACCTCTATCACCTTGCGCACCATTTGAACGGCGTACTCGCCTCTCCTGGAGCGACGCAGGATCAGCGCAATCTAGCGATTCAAATTAATACGGGGATGAATAATGTCACTGGCTGGTTAGAGCAACTGCGTCAGGATGCTGTCCAACTGGTACACATGAGTGATGCGCAACTGGCTCTCCAGTCGTCTCTTGAGAAGCTGAACGATATGGTAACTCAGGCAAATAACGCCTACATGGGTCGCAACGATCCCTCTACAGGCCAGCAGCAGATTGGCATCTCACAAATCTACCGGGATATTCAGTTGATGGCTACTTTTGATATAAAACCGTATAAGTAGGACGCTGAGTGGTGGACTAGCATCGGGTGATGACTAAGGAAGAACAGTATAGAGCGTTCACCTTTCTTGCCGTTTCCACAATTTCTGAGACGAGATGCGCAGCGCCCGATTGAATTTGCTGGATGCATTTTCCCAGGCAATAATCTCCGTGAGTTCCACCAGTGCATCATCGTCGTAGAACTGGCGAAGTCGTGAGAAGAGTTCATCGCTCGTCTCTCGTCCAGTAATAGTCATGCAATCGGCGTACGCCAGGACAACCCGCTCCGCTTCGCTGTAGAGGGGACTGGTGGCATATTCGGCCAGCGCTAGAATCTTTTCGTCCGACACTCCAAGCTCGCTGCCCACGGCAGCGTTGATATCCTGTCAAAACTCACAGCCGTTGAGGGCTGCCACTCGCCGGTTGACAAGCGCCTGGAGCTTTTCATCGATCAATCCAGAAGAGGTAATGCCTGTCCACATCCCTCGTACTCCACGAAAGATTGAAGGGCGACGAGCGTAAAGCAGGTGGTTCAGAAGTGGCGCTCCCCATTTTCTCTCCTGGGCCTCAAATACCCGCTTGATATACCCCTCTACCTGGTCCGGATTCACTCCCTCAATGCGTGCCATAAATGTTCCCTCCTTTGTACTTCAACCTGGCTTACTTCATTATACTCAAGCATTCTGATACTGCTTCACATCTTTGGCGACTCGCATGGCTTTCATCTAGCTTAACTCAGTGACAGGTAGGAATGGCCATAGACGATGTGCGGAAGCATTCACTGCCAGCAGCACTCCAAAACGCTGGAGCACGTATACCACAGTTGGTGGTGCAGGCGTTGGCGTGGGCTCGACATGCGGGTCTGTCTGCAGCGAGATCATGATCAGGCAACCCGAAGCAGTTGTTGTCTCCTGCACCAGTTGCAGTCCAGAAGGCGGTGTTGCAGCAAATCCCAGGGTATTTAAATCTCCATAAGCAGCCTCACAAACTGGATCATTATTGATGCTATAATCGCTCTGCCTGGCCGGTGTTACATCCCACCTGTTGCCGTTCCAGCGAATGTTTAATTGCATCGAATGTTCATTTTGCATCCCAAGGATAAACGTATCTGGCTGATTGGCCACGATCACCTGCCCCTTCATAGTTGCGAATTGCCAGAAAAGATGGACGGTAATAAATGACTGCCACACTGCTCGGTCCGAAACACGCATAGGATAGCTAAAAGCTGGGCCATCGCAGAATAAACGGCAGTCCTGCCCATTCTCCATACACGCTCCTGTTCCCGGCAAACAAGCGTTGTTGCGTAAGGTATCCGTATCCAACTGCATGCTGAGCTTCGCCTGTAGAGGCTGGTTAGCAGCCGCGAAACAGAATACCGCGATCTGTAACAGGGTACATGACCTGTGGTTCGACCCAGGCACCTCCGCGTTTAGCGCATACAACTCTCCCGCCTGTATCGTCTCGCTGGACTGCTGGCTGGCAAGCGCTCTCTGCGTAGCCATGATCAAGGCGGAGCGCTGCTCTGGAGAGAGCATGCTGAGATTTGCCGAAAAAAAGATGGCTTTTCTGACATCATCCTGGCCATTTGGCCCAACATCGGGGTGTCTGCATGTATCAGTGCCGGAACCCACGGGCAGCGAGATAACACACTGCTGCGGTGAAAATGGGGCGGCCTGCCAGGTCAATCTATGCTGGCCACGTGCTACACTAAACTGGGGATAGGCACTCTTGTTCAAGGCAACACTCTGCCCATCGACATACAGCTGCCCCCAGGGCGGGTTGGCATCCAGACTCAAAGAGAAAGTTGCAGGCCCAGTTGACGGCAATGTTTGTGTGAAGAGGAGCTTGAGAGGGGAAGTACTGAGCAAGAGGAGCAACATCGCCAGTACAATGAAAGCAGTAGTCGCAATCGTCACAGGTTTGCGATGCTTGCGCGAAATAAACCGGGGTTCCCTGAATAAGCGTGGAGGGTATGGGGAATCCCCACTAGCATCTACCTCGTCCAGGTCGGTGATCTCGATTTCAAGATCTTTTCCCGCTTCTTCAATCTCATTATGGTTCATGTCTGGACCCGCTTACTTAGAACGTCTCGCCAGGGCTCGAAAGAGCAAAAAAAGGACGCCGAGGAGCAATGCCAATACTATCTCGATGGGACCTCGCGTGGTTGCTGATATCCCAAAGAAGAGAAAGAGAGTCAGTAGCAGTGCCCCTAAAATGACACATGTGATGAAAAGCGGGAGTGGTCGTTGTATGTACCTATTCATACGTTTGCTCATTCTTTCATGTTAAGGAAGTGAAGTGCTTGTTCTCTGTAGTATACATCATGCTGGAGAGACTGTTGACCACAAACGCATGGTATGTATCAGTTTTTCCATAATCGACGTATTTCATCTCTGAAGAGACGAAGCATCAGGGATTGGCATAGAACAAATTGTATGATAAGGTTAGAGTGTGGTAACATTGAGTGATACATAGCTTCTTTCTATGCACGAGAGGCAGAACTCCTATGACTACATCCGAAAGACTATCGGTAGTGATCCCCGCTGATTGGATACCAGGGCCTGAGCAAGGTTCATGGACATATAACGATTATGCCGCGCTGCCTGAGGATGGGCAGCGCTATGAGATTGTGAACGGAGTGCTTGTGATGGCTCCTTCGCCCAGTGGAGCGCACCAGGATGCGGTAGCGCGTTTTACGTATTTTTTGCTAACTTATGTCGAGTTTGTCGGTTTAGGCAAAGTGCGTGTTGCCCCTTTTGATGTCCAGCTGACACCCAAAGATGTGTTTCAACCAGATGTCCTGGTCGTGTTGAATGCTCACTTAGATAGAGTGTTGGAGAAAAAAGTTGTGGGGGCGCCTGATTTAGCAGTTGAGGTTGCTTCTCCCAGTACAGCTTTCTATGATCGTGTAACCAAATACGAGAAGTATGCACATGCCGGAGTGCAGGAATATTGGATTGCCAACATTGAAGCCAAAACTATTCAGGTGTTGGTATTGGAGTCAGGTGAGTACCGTTCGCTTGGCATTTTTCGTGGCGAACAAACCCTGCCATCGCGGATAGTGCCAGAACTGCCAGTAGGCGTTGAGCGGTTTTTTGTGTGAGATCAATGCGAAGGGCGCCATAGTACTTTGAAGATGATCGCTGTTGCAAGCAGGCTGACGAGTAGCATGGCAAGCCAGCCGAGCTCTACGATATGCAAGATATCATCTTCGCGTATTTCAACTTCTCGTAGGGATCTGCCAGCAAGGACAAAGCCTGAGTTTGGCCCTTGAAATTGTGTCACGACGACTGCGCTGCGTACGCCGGGTTGCGGTTGCCAGGTAATTCTATCCTCGCCATGCTGCCTCACATAGTCAAAAACTCCAGAGGGGATGGTTGGGATTTGACCATTCAATTGGGCTGATGAGGCAATAGTTTTTCCAGTCGCATCGAATACAGTGATGTATGGGGCTAAACTTTTGGCAATATCAACCTTCTCTGTTGGCACGATAATTTGGACCTGCTGTGGCAATATCAACCTTCTCTGTTGGCACGATAATTTGGACCTGCTGACCACCTGCAAGCTTTGCCGCGGCATCTTCAGCCATTTGGATTTGGGGATCATTAGCAGATTGCCTGAGATCCTGTTGAACTACGGCATAGATAAGTCCAGAACATCCCGTAATGATAACGGCTATGAGAAGCCAGCATTTTATAATGGTTTTCAATGCACGTGTACGCTCCTTGCAAAATGAGTTATGAAGCCTTCCCAAGCTTCTCATGACTAGCATAGTTGATATTTCAGCTTTGCACAATGTTCTAAGTACGCTCGGTGAAGCATTTGTGTGCTCTCCTAAGTAAAGTCCTCCTTACTTTAGTTCAGCTGACGGATATCTCTTCATGCTTGATAATTGTCACGGGTGATGGTATATTATGGTCACCCGTGACAATTATATCTTTCAGCACCATGAAGGGATGCAATGCCACAGAAATCAGATCATCCACATATGAACCCACGCTTAGCCGAGCGCATCAACCGCAAGAAGGCCCAACTTGACAGTTATCGTCCTCTCCCTCGTGATACAGTACGCCGCTTGAACGACGACCTCCGTGTCTTCCTGACCTATCATTCCAATGCGATTGAGGGAAACAGCTTGAGCTTACAGGAAACACAGATGGTGATTGACTACGGGATCACCATTCATGGGCACCCGCTGCGTGAGTACCTGGAAGCAACCAATCATGCTGAAGCGTATCAATACGTGACCGCCCTGGTCGAAAGGCGCGAACGCATCACTCGCGAAACTATTCTGAGCCTGCACGGCCTCGTGATGGACAAGATTTTAGAGGCAAAGGGGCAATTCCGCACGGTTCCTGTTTACATACGTGGTTCCAACATGACCCCACCGCCTGCGAGAGAAGTGGAACGGTTGATGCATGAATGGGTGGCATGGATCTACGGCGAGGGCCTAGAATATGACCCCATTACGCGGGCTGCCATTGCCCATCACGGTTTTGAAGGAGTCCACCCTCACATCGACGGGAATGGCAGGATTGGTCGTCTTTTGCTGAACCTCATGCTCATGCAAGAGGGCTATCCACCTGCGTTACTCCTTAATGATTGGCGCGCACGCTACATTCAGGGCCTCAATGCCGCGAACACGGGCAATTATGGTTCGCTCCTAAACCTGATCGGCCAATCTGTTGAGGCGGGTCTCGACCTCTACCTGGAGGCGTGTGCTGTCACGTCCGACTATCAACCACTGCGTGAGCTGTCGGAAGCTTCTGGCTATCCTTTGGAATATCTCAGTTGGTTAGCACGACAGGGACGACTTGATGCCGTCAAGCGAAATGGACGGTGGTACAGCACACGGGACGCCATTGAGCACTACAAGGCAGAAGCTGAAGAAGGCAAGCAGAAACGAGGCAGGCCCTCTACCCGCCAGAAGTGAGATGATCAGAAGTTTTCTGTATGAGGATTACTTATTCAGGGTTTCACTCCATCTGTTTACTCTGTGCATCTGGATACGGTTGTGCTATACTGTTGTACAGCTATACTGTTGTCAAGTGATTCACAAATTGTGAAATCTCATTCCTTACGACCAAGAATTGAGGTGGAAGATGGCTTTAGAAGAACTCCAGAATGGCCGTTATCGCTCTTTGCGTTTGCTTGGCAGCGGCGGTATGGGTGAAGTTTACCTCATGAATGATGCGCGAGTGAGTCGGCAAGTGGCAATCAAAGTCATTCGCTCTGAAGCTGCCCCTTATCCCGGCAGTGATTCAGCCAAAGATGCGGCCCGCCTCTTCCAACGTGAGGCAAAAGCCATCGCTGCGCTTGATCATCCCCATATCTTACCTCTTTACGACTTTGGCGAGGAGTCACTCGAGGATATAACGATAAGCTACATGGTTATGCCCTTTTGTACAGAGGGGTCACTAGCAGGTTGGCTGCGCCAGAGCGGTAGTGCGATGCTTACCCCACCAGATATCGCGCAATTGGTTGAGCAAGCTGCAGATGCCCTCCAGTATGCACACGATCATCAAGTTATTCACCTGGACGTCAAACCTTCTAACTTTCTTTTACGCAGCAATCGCAAGAACCCCAACTGCCCAACGCTGCTCCTGGCGGACTTCGGCATAGCGCGCAGCAGTACTACGGCTGCCAGTTCCAGCCGCACCATTCGCGGTACACCCACCTCGATGGCTCCGGAACAGTGGAGCAGCATGACCGTTCCCGCCACCGATCAGTATGCACTGGCCATCATGGTCTACGAAATACTAGCGGGTCACCCTCCTTTTGTGGGTGGAATGGAACAATTGATGTACCAGCATTTCAACGTTCAACCACCCCCGCCTAGCAAATACAATCCACAACTACCCGCGGTTGTCGACGCAGTAATTCTACGTGCCCTGGCGAAGAAATCCCAAGACCGCTTCCCTTCTATCGCCGACTTCGCCAGGGAATTTGAGCAGGCCATGCAACTTTTACCTGCCAAGCTTGTCGTAAGACCACAACAGCCGAATGCTGACGATATTACCAGGGACATTCGTAGCACACTGGCTATCAGCACGGCGGAGGCAAAAGCTGGTACCAGCCGCATGATTACCTTACCAGGGGGACAGCAGGTCAAGGTGACTGTACCTCCAGGAGCCGTTGATGGTCAGAACATTCGTTTGCAAGACCTGGGTGATGCAACCATTCCGGTGGATGAACTCATCCTGACCATTGCCATCATATCTGCCGAAGAAACACGGCTGTCAGCAAACTCTATCAGTCATGAGCATACATTGCTCACTCCACAAAGCAAGGTTCAGCTGCCGTTTGAACCCTCACCAGGTCATGATCTCCCAACGATAGCATCCTCTTCTAACCCCAATTTGCAGCGAACGCCAGAGGTACAACAGCAGCCATCTGTACCAGGTAGACGGCGCGTCTCCGTACCCATGACTATTGGTATTATCTCGGGTGTCATCGCACTGCTATTACTTGCCGGTACACTCTATTTTTATAACAACAGCCAGGCTAACGCACATACCCTCGCTCTCTCACAGACGGCGACCGCTCTGGCGCTCATACCAAAACACGCTGCGACTGTTCAACCCACGCCGACCCCAATACCACCCGGGATGTATATCGCTGGCACATATAATGGGTCAATGTCTGACGGGACAACGGGACAGACATCAACCATCTCGGTAATGATAGTGCAAAGCCAGGGGAGTGGTGTCTTGAACGGAAAGTTTACCTCCCAGGGAACAACTTATACGCTCAAGGGAAGAGTTGATATGCAAGGTAACTTCTCTTTTACGGTGCAACAACCCGCCGGTCAGCAACCTCTCTACTTTTACGGGACTGTTCAACAAGGGGCCTACCTGCACGGAACGTTTTGCCACAGCAGCACAAATTCTTGTAGTGCGGGTACGGCGAGCGCAAACTTTTTCACGGCAGGCCCAAGATTTTAAGCTATGACGTCGTAACGCATTTCGTAACAATGTGGTAACGCTCCCTCGGGTATGCTACAAGCACCGGGTATGAGGAAATTTGAGATAAAATGCTGGTGGTGGCGGAAGACTCCGCCACCATACGCATTAAGTTAAGTACAGTTCCCAATCGAGTCCCTCCAACAAGAGTTGGGCGGTGCTGGGATGGCTTCGGCGTCGCTGAATGCGACAGCCCGA
>WNFM01027472.1_pt1 | contig 14681 bp, 14 predicted proteins | sample 5400271 | NCBI WGS metagenome assembly WNFM01 (sample SAMN13153352, study PRJNA577476) | soil metagenome | isolation source: 60 cm saprolite on Douglas fir-dominated hillslope | place: USA:California | collected 2013-09-17 | reverse complement strand
TCGAAGCTGTCGATGTTCCAGATCACGCCCTGGGTGAACACCTTGTGCTCGTAGAGCGCGATCAGCCGCCCGAGATTTCTTGCATCCAGCTTTTCGAGCTGAATCGTGCTCGACGGGCGGTTTCCCGGAAGTTGCTTGTGAGGGAGCAGCGAGGGATCGGTTGTTCCGAACGCGAGCCCTTCGGCCTGCGCGCGCAGGTTGGCTGAAAGAATTTCATCTGAAGAGACGTCGATGAAGTCCACGGGAACCGTCTGCGTCCCCTGGTGCAGGAGCTGGTGGAACGAATGCTGGCTCGCCGTGCCCTCCATGCCCCAGACCACCGGGGACGTGGCATAGCCGACGGCGTGGCCTTCCCGGTCCACCCGCTTGCCGTTCGACTCCATCTCGAGCTGCTGCAGGTACGCGGGCAGCAGGCGCAGGGCGTTCGAGTAGGGCAGCACCGCGTGCGTCGCGGCGCCGAGAAAATTGATGTTCCAGACGCCGATGAGCGCCATGAGGACGGGCACGTTCTTCTCGGGGGGCATTTGCGCAAAATGAACGTCTATGTCTTTTGCACCCTTTAGGAAGTCTTCGAAATTCTCGAAGCCCATGGCGCAGGCGGCGGCCAGGCCGACCGCCGACCACACCGAGAAGCGCCCGCCGACCCAGTCCCACATCGGCAGGATCTCGAGGGCGCCGAAGTTCCTTGCTGCGGTTTCATTCGCCGTCACTGCATAAAAATGATTCTTTCCTTTGAGCCATTTCTTCGCCGCTAGCGCATTGGCAAGCGTTTCCTGCGTAGTGAACGTCTTGGAGGCCACGATGAACAGCGTCGTCGCCGGGTCGGCGCCTTGCAGCGCGCGCTGCAAGTCAAGCGGATCGGCGTTGGCGGCGAAGCGCACGTCGAGCGCGCCGTCGCCCAGAACGTCGGCCAGCAGCCGCGGCCCCAGGTCGGAGCCGCCGGTGCCGAGATTGACTATGCGTCTGAAGGTTTTTTCAGTTCTTAGCTTCGACGTCAGGTTTTTTATTTTAGAAAGCGTTTCCTTCACTTCCGAAGGCGCGTCGCCACCTGCCCTGAGAGCCGTATGCCACGCAGCGCGGTTCTCGGTGTCGTTGACTGGCTTACCCGATAGCAGGGCGTCGCGCCATACCGGCAAGCCGCGCTCGCCGGCGAGGTTCGACAGCAGCCGCAGCGTCACTGCGCCCACGCGTTGGCGGGAGTAATCGTAGCGCAGGCCGGGCGCCTCGGCGACGAACTGCAGGCTGCGTGCGACGTCGCCCTCGAACAGCTGCGACAGGTGCACGCTGCGCCAGCTCTCCGAATGGTGCAGGAGCTGGCCCCAGGCCTTGGTGTCGGCAGGGCTGCGGGTCGGACCGCAGCTGGACGGCGCGGCGCTCATCTCTTCAGCCGGTAGAGCCGCTGGACCTCGGCGCGGTCGCCCGGGCGGCCGACCTCGGCGAGCTTCACCCAGCCTTCGCCCGGGGCGCCCAGCTCGAACCCCGGATTGCCTTGCACGATGAGCAACGGGCAGGCCTTGGGTTTGAAGAGATCGTACGGGCGGGTGCGGATTCCGGCATGGTAGTGGAGCGCGGCCGCCTGCGGCACGCCGAGCGACTTGGCGGCGATGCAGCCCGCGTCGGGCGGGATGGCGGCGCGCAGCCTGAGCGCCACGGAGCGGTAGCTCTTCTGATAGTCGACCCATGGCATCCACAGCATCGCGACCGTGCCCCAGAGGAGCACGACGCCCGCCGCCCAGCGCAGCACGCTGCGGATCGGCGCCGGCGCGGTGAAGAACACCAGGTAGGACCAGCCGAGCGCCAGGAGGAGCGCGGCGAGCAGCGGCAGGACCCGGAATTGCGCCGCGAAGCCCGGCGCCATGCGCTCGAGATCGGCCGCGATCCTCGCCGGCGCGCCGGTCAGCATCGCGTAGTAGCCCAGCCAGACCAGCGCGGCGCAGCAAGCGAAGGTGACGGCGCCGAACCAGTCGAGCGCCGCCGCCGCGCCGCGCCGCAGCGTGGGGATTCCCTGCGAGGCGAGGAAGGCGAGCGGCGCGAGCAACGGGATCAGGTTCACGTCCAGCGGCGGACCCCAGAACGACAGGGCGGCGAGCGTGAGCACGATCGCGACCACGGGGACGAAGAACCGCGGATCGCGCCAGCGCCGCCGCAGCGCCCAGCCGGCCCACAGCGCGAGCGGCCAGGCGGGCCAGGCGAACCAGCTCCCGGTCACGAGGAAGTACTTCAGGTTGGTGAGTGTCGCGCCGTGCGGCTGGGCCGCGGTCTTCCACCACGCCGCGAAAAGCTCGGGTGAGCGCAGGTACAAAGCCGTCGGCCAGCTCAGAGAAATTACCGTTGCGGCAAGAACAGAACAAAACAGGAAAGGTAGCGCGCTGCGCGTGCGCCACTCGTCGCAGGCGAAGTGCGCCGCGATCACCGCCAGGCCGAGCGCGGCCGGCGCCAGCCAGATCGAGGAGAGGAAACCGAAGCCGAGCGCGGCGCCGAACAGGGCGCCGGCGGCCGCCGGCCGCCGGGCCGCGTGCGGCAGCACGGCAAGCGCGCCGCAAAGCGCGGCGAGCGCGGGCAGCTCGGGGAGCGCCTCGTGCGCGTGCACGATGAGGCCGACGCAGCCCAGCAGGAGCAGCGGCGCGCCGGCGCCGGTGGTGGCGCTGCGCTCCTCGCCCAGGCTCCAGTCGCGCGCCGCCACGTGCGCGAGCCACAGCGCCGCGAGCATGAACGCGCCGCTCGCCAGCCGCGCGGCGGCGTGAAACTCCAGCACGGGCTGCAGCAGCCAGCCGAGCGCTGCGGCCAGCCAGTGATAGAAGGGCGGGTCGCCCAGCCAGGCGAGATCGGCGATGCGCGGCACGATCGGATCGCCCGAGAGCGCCATCTCCCAGACCACGCCGATGCCCAGCGCGTCGTGCGACTTCCAGGGGTCGTGCCCGGCGAGTCCGGGCAGCACGAAGGCGAGCGCGATCGCCGCGAGCGCGGCGGGCGAGGGCGGCAGCTGAAACCTGGGAGACTTCAGGAGGGGCACCGCGCCATGCCCCAGGGTTTTACTTCGCGGGTTTCTTGGTGTAGCGGCGCTTGAACTTCTCGACCCGGCCCGCAGTGTCGACGATCTTCTGCTTGCCGGTATAGAACGAGTGCGACTCCGAGGACACCTCGACCTTGACGACCGGGTATTCCTTGCCGTCGCTCCACTTCATGGTCTCGCGCCCCTTGGTGTCGACCGCCGAGCGCGTCAGGAAGGAATGATTCGAGCTGGTGTCGAGAAAGATCACCGGCTGGTATTGGGGATGGATGCCTTGCTTCATGGTCGTGCCGCCCGCTGAAAAGGGGCGAAGTATAACAAAATCAAAGCTGCCCCTCGCGCTTGAGCTCCAGGTAGCGGTTCACCAGCGCGATCGGCAGCCGGTCGGGCTCGACGTCGAGCGAGATGACCCCGGCGGCGGCCATGCGGCGGAAGCTGCGCTCCCTGAGGGCCAGGTATTCGGCGGCCGCAGCGTGGGTGACGGCGCGGTCGAAGCTGTCCACGCGCGCCCCCAGCGCCCGGCCGACGATCGCCTCGCGCAGCGACGCGAGCACGACCAGGTGCTTCGAGCGCAGCACCTGCAGCGCCGGCATCAGGGTATCGTCGTCCTCGTCGCGCAGGTTGGTGAGCACCATGACGAGCGCCCGGCGCCGCACCTGCCGCATGATCTCCCGGGCGGCGAGCTGGTAGTCCGGCACGGCGAGCGTCGGCTCGATGTCGTAAGCGCGGTTGAGAATGGCGTGCACCGCGGCGACCGATTTTCGCGGCTCGCAGTAGCGCTGCACCCCGCCCATCGTCAGCAGGCCGACGGCGTCTCCCTGGCGCACCGCGACGTGCGCGAGCAGGAGCGCGGCGTTCAGCGTGTGGTCGAAATGCGACAGAGCGTCGTCCGCGTCGTCATCCTTTGCCGCCATGCGCCGGCCGCAATCCACGACCAGCATCACGCGCTGGTCCCTCTCGTCCTCGTACTCGCGCGAGATGAGCCGCGCGGTACGCGCCGTCGCCTTCCAGTCGATCGCGCGCTGGGCGTCGCCTTCGCGGTATTCGCGCAGCTGGTGGAACTCCATGCCCTCGCCGCGCCGGCGCACCTGCAGCACGCCGATCTGCGACAGGCGGTTGTCGGTGGCGAGCAGGGTGTACTTGGCGAGCGCACGGAAGTTCGGATACACGCGCCCCGCCTGCGCGTTTCCTGAAAATCTTCTGATCTGAAAAAGCCGCAACGGTGAAAACAACCTCAATTCGGTCGCCCCGAAACGCGCTTCGCCGCGGGCCACCGGCCGCAGCTGGTAGCTCGCTTCGATCCAGCCCTGCGGGGCGAGCGCCAGCGTGCGCGGCAGGCCCTCGCACTCGAAGCCCGGCGGATGATGGTCGTAGAGCTCGCAGCGAACGCGGCCGGAGCTGCGATTGGCGATCCGCAGCGCGATCTCGGTGCGCACGCCGAGGGCGAGCGCGCCGGGCACGCGGCGTACCACCTCCGGCACCGGCAGGCGGTAGGCCATGAGCGCGTCGGCGAGAGCGATGAAGCCGGCAAAAGCCGCAGCCGCGTACCAGTACGGCTCGGCGCCGAGAATCGACGCGGCCAGCGCAGCGGCGAGCAGCGCCGCGGCCAGCCATACCAGCCGCCTCGAAGGAAGGATCAGCGCCACGGGGCGATCACTTGCGCGGCGCTTCGATCTTCTCGAGCAGGCCTTTCAGGATGGCGTCGGCGTCGCGGCCTTCGAACTCGAGCTCCGGCGCCGGCGCAATGCGATGGCGCAGCGCCGGAAGCGCCATGCGCTTGACATCGTCCGGCGTCACGAAGTCGCGCCCCTCGAGGAGCGCAGCCGCGCGCGCCGCCCGCATCAGCGAGATGCCGCCGCGCGGCCCGGCGCCGGCCGAGACTCCCGCCCAGGTGCGGGTCGCGCGCACCAGGCGCACCGCGTAATCGAGCACCGCTTCGTCCATCCGCACCGCGGCCGCCATCGCCTGCAGCGACACCACGGTCGAGGGCTTCACGAGCTGCGCCACCGGCTCGACGTTGAGACGGTCGCCCACTTTTCCTTCGGTGACGTGGCGCACCATCCGGGTTTCCTCGGCCTGGGACGGGTAGTCGATCTTCACCTTGAGGAGGAAGCGGTCGAGCTGCGCCTCCGGCAGCGCGTAAGTGCCTTCCTGCTCGATCGGGTTCTGCGTCGCGAGCACCATGAAAGGCGGCTCGAGCAGGTGCGACTGGCCTTCGATCGTGACCTGCGCTTCCTGCATCACCTCGAGCAGCGCCGCCTGGGTCTTCGCCGGCGCGCGGTTGATCTCGTCGGCGAGGAACAGGTTGACGAAGACCGGGCCGCGGCGCGTCGTGAACACCTGGTTCTTCGGGTCGTAGAGCGTGTGGCCGGTGACGTCCGCCGGCATCAGGTCGGGCGTGAACTGGATGCGGCCGAAGCTGCCGCTGATGGTGCGCGCGAGCGCCCGCACCAGCAGCGTCTTGCCAAGGCCGGGGACGCCCTCGACGAGCACGTGGCCGCCGGCGAGGAGCGCGCACAGCACGGCGTCGATGACCTCGCCCTGGCCGACGATCGCCTTGGCGATCTCGGTGCGCAGCGCGCCTGTTACCTTGGCAGCCTGGCCGAATTGTTCCGCGGTAGGTTTTTCTGCGTTCATGTTTTTCCTTTTTCAAGTGCGCTGTGAACCCGCTGGGCGATGTGCACGATCCGGATGAAGCGCGCGCCCCGCATCGCGCCGCCTGCCGCGATGAAGCGGGCCGCGTCCTGCTCGTCGACCCCCACGAGGCGCGCGAGGCGCGCGGCGCGCTCGGCCGGCGAAGCGACGGCGAAATCGGGTTGCGCGCGCGCGAGACGGCGCAGCGCGGCGTCGCGCGCCGCGATGACCAGGCGCTCGCGCAGCCCCCGCGCCCAGAAGTAGCGGCCGCTCGCGCGCAGGTGATCGAGCAGGCGCCGCCGCGCCGCCGGCGCATCCGGCGCGAGCGGCCCGAAGCGCGGGCTGATGCGCCATAGCCAGAGGGCTAGCAGGGCGCCTGCGGCGAGCAGCACCGGCGCGGCGTTTTCCTGCAGAAAGCGCCACAGCGAGAGCCGCTGCGGGCGCGCGAACACGCGCAGCTCCGCCGCAGGCGAGAGCTGCAGCACGTGCCACAGGAGCTCGGCATGGTCGTTCTTCCCGATCGAGGCGTTGCGCGCGAACCCGAGGTCGCCCGCCGCCGTCACCAATCCCTTGCCTCTCTCGAACGAAACGAGCGCCCAGCCCTCTTTCTCGCCCGCCTTGACCCTGGGGTTACGAACCGCGCCCCGCAGCAGCGGGCCCGGCAGCAGGGCCTTCAAAGTACGTCCATCGGCAAGCTCGACCGCGACGGGCTTGGGCGCCGCGTGGGCTTCGCGTTTGAGGCCCAGCCGGTCGAGGAGCGGATCCTCGAGCCGTAAAGGCTCTGCCTCCAGGACGAGATGCCCGCCGCGTTCCACCCAGGCGACCAGCTTGCCGAGGCGATTGCCGTCGAGCGCCTGGCGCCGCGCGGGCATCAGCAGGATCCAGCCCGCGGGCGGCAGCGCGTCGAGCTCGGGCAGCGAGCGCAGCTCCTTCACGCGCAGTCCCATGCGCTCCGCGAAGCGCTCGGCGGCGAGAAACGGCCGCAGCCTCGCCTCGCCGGAGGGGCTCACCCATTCCTTCGCGGGCACGCGATCGTGCGTGGCCAGAAACCAGGCGGCCCAGACGCCGGCAAGCGCGAAGACGCCGATCGATGACCAGCGCCTCATGAGAGCACGCCCCGGTATTCCAGCGCGAGGCGCTCGACTTCGGCCGCTGCGGGCACGCGGCGCGCGTACGCGCAGGCGGCCCAGGCGCCCACGAGGCGCGCGAGATAGGACCCGGCGCCCTCGTCGAGCCCGCGCTGCGCAAGGCGCAGCGCTTCGCCCTCGGTGTGGCTCGCGAGCAGCTCGACGCCGCGCTTGTGCACGAGCTCGGAAAGCGCGCCGCGATAGAGCAGGCTCAGCGCCTCGCGCAGCCGGCCCTCTTTCGCGAGCGCGGACGCGGCGGCGGCGATGTCGGCGGGCAAGGTCTCGGGCGCGAGCTCCATGCCGAAAAGAGCGGCGGGCGGCCGGTAGGGCTCGCGCGGCACGACCAGCGCGCCCGGCATCCGGCGCCACAGCCACCACAGCGCCCAGGCAAGCAGCGCCACGGCGCCGATCCAGAAGAGCACCTCGAGCGCCTTGGCCAGGGCGAAACCGATCGCGGGGAACTCCAAGCTGCGAGCGTCCTGCTCCTTGGGCGGATCGCGCCTTTTCCACTCGGTCGTTTCACGGAAATAGCCGAACTCCGGCGCCTTGAGCACCTCGGCGATTTCAGCCTTTGGATTTTTCGATTTTTCCTGTGCATCGACTTGCCCCGGGAGGGAAAAAAGCAGCACGCCGAGAACCGCAAAAGCCGCCAGCGCGGCGGCATGCTTCTCCGCGATCCGGCGCAGCGCCACTTCGATGTCCCAGCCTTCGAGGAGGGTGCGGCGGTTCAGGTAGAGGCCGAACCCGGCGGCGACGTAGAACGGCTCGAAAAGAAGCACCGCGGTTGCGTAGGCGAGGGCGTCGCCGAAGCCCCAGGCCTGCCCGCCGGAGGAGCCGGCGAAGATCGCCTCCCACGCCCACTGCCCCTCCTGCGCCTTGGCGGGCACGAACAGGTCGACCAGCGACTGCAGCGACCAGTACAGCACGAACTCCAGGTGGAGGCATACGATCAGCAGCCACACCGCATAGCTGCGCGCCCGCTTGCCGAGGACGGCTGCGCGCGCGCGGCCGGAGCGGCCTCTCTGGCCCTCGAGCTGGCGCACCGGAAGGTTGAAGGAGCGCGCCAGGTCGAAGCGGCCGAAGCTGAGGGCAAAGAAAAGCCCCGTGCCGAGCCATTCCTTCGCGTGCGCGAGCACCTCGCGCGGCCTCTGCAACTCGCCGAACACCGCGCGCGACAGAACGTGGAGCACCACGCGGTCGTAAAGGGGCTTCAGCCACCAGATGACCAGAAACGCGATCCATGCTGCGTTCGCGATCCAGGCGCCGGCGAGGGCGAGCGCGGCGAGCGTGCCGCCGACCGCGAGGTGGGCGCCGTAGACCTGGCGCCGCCAGCGCTGCAGCATGGACAGGCCGAGGTCGCAGGCCTCGTAAGGCGTGCGCCGGCGCAGCGCGACGGCGATGTCAGCCGGCTGCACGCGGGCGGCCGGCGAGCGCGAAGTACGCCAGCAGCAGGGCCCAGCCGGCGAGGCCGGCGCCGAGCTTCACGCCGAACGGCACGAAAGTCAGCGGCGACCAGAACGCCTCGACGAAGGCGGCGGCGGCGAACATGAGAGCCGCGCCGTACATGATGCGCACCGCGGGCTTCGCCGCGGCCATGAGCGCCGCCTTGCGGCTGACATTGCCGGGTGCGATGAGCGCCAGCCCGAGGCGCAGGCCCGCCGCGCCAGAAAGCACGATCGCGAGCAGCTCGAGCGAGGAATGCCCGGCGACGAACGACCAGAAGGTCTGCGACAGGCCGACGTGCGTGAGGTAGCCGGCGACCGCGCCCATGATCACGCCGTTGGAAGCGAGGAACCAGGCCGAGCCGACGCCGAACAGCAGCCCGCCGGCGAACGTCTGGAAGCCGATGCGCACGTTGTTCCAGATGTAGAAGCCGAACATCATCAGGTTGGTGTCGGCCTCGCGCATTCCCAGGCGGCGGTTGGCGGGGTCGTACATCGAGTGGAAGCTCGCGATCTGGTCGGGCGCGAGCAGGTAGTGGACGAACTCGGGAAACTGCTGCAGAAGCGCGATCAGCCCGACGAGAGGGCCGAAGAGCAGCAGCGCCGCCGCGGCGACGAAGCGCCATTCGCGCCGCACCAGCGCGGGGAAGCCCGCGAGCACGAAATCGAGCAGCGGCTGCGCTTGCCGGCTGCGGTTGGCGTACAGCGCATGGTGGCCGCGCAGCGCGAGGAGGTTCAGGCGATCGACCAGCTCCGGGCTGTACTGGCGGTCGGCGGCGAGAGCGAGGCTCTGGCAGAGGCGCCGGTAGCGCAGCGGCATCTCCACCGGATCGAACGGCGGCGAATCGGGCTTGTCGACGAACGCCTCGAACGCGCGCCATTCGGCGGCGTGCGCGGCTTCGAACTGCGCCTGTCTCATTGGCGGCCGGCGATGTGATTCGCGATGCCGAGCAGGCGCGCCACCGCGCGCGGCCCGTCGAGCCCCTGCACCAGCGGCGTGGGCAGCGCGGCAAGCTCCTCCAGCCGCTCGGGCGTGAAGCTCGCCGAGCGCTCCGCCAGAGCGAGCACGGCGCGCTGCTCCGCGAGCGCCAGCGCGATCGGCGGCGCCACCGGCGGCGCGGCGGGAATTTCCCGCAGTTGCTCGAGCTTCTCCGGCCGGTACACCACCACCGTGCCCGCAGCGAGGTCGCCAAGGCGCTTGAAGTCCCGGTTGAGAAGCATCGCGACCAGCCCGGTGCCGTAGAGCACCGGCAGGAAGTCGACCGCCCGCACCAGATTCCGCGTCAGCGCCGCCGGCCAGCGCACCGGCGTGCCGTCGTCGTTCAGCACCGCGAGGCCCATGGCGCGCTTGCCGGGGGTCTGCCCGCGCCAGGCGGCTTCGAGCCAGGCCGGAAGCAGCCACTCGACGAAGAACGCCGCGAGCAGCACGACGCCCCAGCCGGCGCGGCCGAACTGGAGCGCGGCAAAAGCGATGATCCAGACGATGACGACGCGGATGACCAGATCGATGGCCCAGGCCATCGCCCGCGCCACGGGGCCCGCGAGATGGAGCGTGAGCTCGATGCCTTCCGGCGTCGCGACCCGGCGCGTGGTGTCGAGCATTCCTCCCCCAAAACAAAAATCGGGGCCTGGCCCCGATTTTTTCCCTGCGTTCCTACCCCCGGCGCATGGAGTCGAAGAATTCGCTGTTCGACTTGGTGGCCTTCAGCTTGTCGATCAGGAATTCGGCCGCCTCGAGCTCGTCCATCGGGAACAGCAGCTTCCTCAGCACCCACACCTTCTGCAGGATCGGCGCCTCGATCAGCAGCTCCTCGCGCCTCGTGCCCGAGCGGTTCACGTTGATGGCAGGGTAGATGCGCTTCTCGTGCATCCGCCGGTCGAGGTGGATCTCCATGTTGCCGGTGCCCTTGAACTCCTCGTAGATCACGTCGTCCATCCGGCTGCCGGTGTCGATCAGCGCCGTCGCTATGATCGTCAGCGAGCCGCCTTCCTCGATGTTGCGGGCGGCGCCGAAAAACCGCTTGGGCTTCTGCAGGGCATTCGCGTCGACGCCGCCGGTGAGGACTTTCCCCGAGGCCGGCACGACCGTGTTGTAGGCCCTCGCCAGGCGGGTGATCGAGTCGAGCAGGATCACCACGTCCTTCTTGTGCTCGACCAGGCGCTTGGCTTTTTCGATGACCATCTCGGCCACCTGCACGTGGCGGCTCGCAGGCTCGTCGAAGGTGGAGGCGACCACCTCGCCGCGCACCGAGCGCGACATCTCGGTGACTTCCTCGGGCCGCTCGTCGATGAGCAGGACCATGAGGGTGACGTCGGGGTGATTGGCGATGATCGCGTGCGCGATGTGCTGCAGCATCACCGTCTTGCCGGCCTTGGGCGAGCTGACGATCAGGCCGCGCTGGCCCTTGCCGATGGGCGCGATGATGTCGATCACGCGCCCGGTGATGTTCTCTTCGGCCTTGATGTCGCGCTCGAGCTTGAACGCCTCGTCCGGGTGCAGCGGCGTCAGGTTCTCGAACAGGATCTTGTTCTTCGCCGCCTCGGGAGCCTCGCCGTTGACCTTGTCGACCTTGACCAGGGCGAAGTAGCGCTCGCCGTCCTTCGGCGTGCGGATCTCGCCTTCGATCGAATCGCCGGTGTGCAGGTTGAAGCGCCGGATCTGCGACGGCGAGACGTAGATGTCGTCGGTGCTCGCGAGGTAGGAGGTGTCGGGCGAGCGCAGGAAACCAAAGCCGTCCGGCAGGACCTCCAGGGTTCCATCCCCAAAGATGGAAACGCCCTTCTTCGCCTGGCTCTTGAGCAGCGCGAAGATCAGGTCCTGCTTGCGCATCCGGCTCGCGTTCTCGATGCCGTTGCCGACCGCCATTTCGACCAGCGCCGTGACGTGCAGGGTCTTCAGCTCCGACAGGTGCGTCGGAATGGCGACCGCGCCCGCGGCCGGCGGCGGCGGGGCCGACGGATCGGTGGGTGTGGTTGAACGCGCTGCTTCCGGCTGGGCCGTTTGCGACCTGCTCATTCTGGGGTTTGCGCCGAGGGTTCGGCGCTGGGCTGCAAACTGAGGCTTCTTGAATCTTACGTTCTTGAAGCCCGCCCCCGGGAACCCCGGGAGGCGGTTTAGAGCGTAAGGCCTTTAGATATTACTGTCAAGAAAAGCAGTGAGTTGCGACTTGGACAGGGCGCCGACGCGGGTCGCCTCGACGTTGCCGTTCTTGAACAGCATCAGCGTCGGGATGCCCCGGATGCCGAACTTGGCCGGCACCTGCTGGTTCTCATCCACGTTGATCTTCGCGATCTTCAGCCGGCCGTCGTACTCCTTGGCGATGTCGTCCAGGATCGGCGCGATCGACTTGCAGGGGCCGCACCATTCGGCCCAGTAATCGACCAGCACCGGGGTGTCGGACTTCAGCACCTCCGGCTCGAACGTGTCGTCGGTGACATGGTGGATGTCTGAACTGCTCATGTTTCCTCTTGGGGGCGAAGCCGAAGACAGTATTATGAGGGCGCGCTCCCCCCTTCCCAAGCCGTAAACTACGGCCGTAATAAACCGTTGATTAGAAAACCCTTATGACGTACGTGGTTACCGAATCGTGCATCAAGTGCAAATACACGGATTGCGTCGACGTCTGCCCGGTCGACTGCTTCCGCGAGGGGCCAAACATGCTGGTGATCGACCCCGACGAGTGCATCGACTGCACCCTGTGCGTCCCCGAGTGCCCGGTGGAGGCGATTTTCGCCGAGGACGACGTGCCGGACGCGCAGAAGGAGTTCACCGCGAAGAACGCGCAGCTGGCGAAGCAATGGAAACCGATCATCGAGCGCAAGCCGGCGCCGCCCGATGCCGACGAGTGGGCGAAGGTGAAGGAGAAAAAGCACTTGCTCGTCGAGAAGTGAACACTACGCTGTCCCGAATTCCCGACAGAAAATCGGAGCGCGCTTGGACGACATTGCCGCGTTGCAGAAATTTTCGTAGTCGCATCGACCACAGAAGTTTCGTCATCTCGCAGCAATCGAATTGGCGTAACCTGTTTCCTTGTTCGGCAAGGAGATTCGAATGGAACAGGGAAAGATTGCGTTCACCGCGGTTTATCTGAAAGCGGACCACGGCTACGTCGGCTTCATCGAGGAATTGCCCGGCGTGAACGCGCACGGCGGCACGCTGGATGAGACGCGCGATACGCTACGCAAGCTCGCCGCGGTGGTGTTCGACGAGGAGCGGCGCGGCGTCGAGGAGATGATCGCCGGCAAGGACGTGGTGCGCGAGAACTTCGTGGTGCCGATTCCGCGCGCCGCGTAAAAATCGGGGTCAGAGCCCGATTCTCAGAAGGGGCCGCAAGGCCCCTTTTTCATTGCTTCCTTTATCTTTGCTGCAATATCCAGCCGACCAGGCTGCCCAAGTCCTGATCCGATAGCCCCGGGTTCGGCGGCATCGGCACCGCGCCCCACGCGCCCTGGCCGCCGTTGCGGATCTTCGAGATCAGGTAGCTCTTCGCTTCCGGGTTGTTTCCGTATTTGAGAGAGACTTCCCGGAACGAAGGACCCACCACGCGTGCATCCGCGGCGTGGCAGCCGCTGCAGGCGTGGGAATTGAGCAGTTTCCTTACCGGATCTTCATCCGAAGAATTGAGAGCGTCGGGAGCGGGGGCCGGCGCCGGCTTGTCGCGGTTGTAGTAGGTGGCGAGGTAGTCGAGGATCGCCGCCATCTCGGCGTCGTCCATCGGCGTGCCGCGCTCCTTCATGTTGCGCAGGTTGTCGGCCCACTCGCCGCGCGACAGCTTCGCGCGCCGGATGTGCTGCAGCTCGTGGCAGATCTTGCACTTGTTCTCGGTCAGGGTGGAACCAGGACCAGAGATCAGGTTGTCTTGCCCTTTCGCTTCTACAAGTAATAAACCCAATGTGAATGCAAAAGCGAACTGCCTAAGCTTCAACGACAACCCCCACTCTGTGCCAGCCGTTCCAGAAATAGCCGAGCGGGTTCCAGGTCGAGACCGCTGGCTGCGCGTTGCCCTGGTCGTCCCAGGCGCGCGCGATGAGCGTGTGATAGCCGGCGCGCTCGGGCTGGAATTCGTACGCGAAGCTGCGCCACGCATACTTGTCGCCGCGGCGCCCGAGCTGCGCGCGCTGCCAGGTCCTGCCTTCGTCGGCGGAGATCTCGACGCGGTCGACGGCGCCTTCGCCGACCCAGGCGCGGCCGCGCACCGTGACCTTGCCCGAGCTCTTGACGCGCGTGTTCGGCGCCGGCGAGGTGATGATCGACTTCACCGGCCAGGCCTGCGCCGAGGCGGTCTCGGCAGGCATCTTGTGCCCCGGCTCCACGGGGAACTTGGGAACCACGTAGCTGCTGTTCATGAACGTGCCCTTGAACGGCGCGTCCAGCACCGTGAGGGTATGCAGCCACTTGGTAGAAGCCGAGCCGACCCAGCCCGGCACGACGAGGCGCAGCGGGTGGCCGTGCACCCAGGGCAGCGGCTCGCCGTTCATCGACCAGGCGATCAGCGTGTTCTCCTCCATCGCTTTCGAAAGCGGGATCGAGCGGATCACCGGCGCGGCCGTCGCGATCATGCCCGGATCGCCGCCCTGGCCGGCGACGTGCGCCGCGCCGGGCTTCATACCTGCGGCCTTCAGCACGTCCGCCAGCCGCACGCCGCCCCATTGCGGGCAGCCCATGCCGCCGGTCGCGAGCCAGGGCGTGCCGCTCGCGCCCGGCTGGTACGCCGAGCGGCCCGAGCCCGCGCACTCCAGCATGCCCTGGACCGTCACCGTCCTGAACATTTTCGGCAGATCCAGCACCGCCAGATCCAGCTCCTTGTCCACCAGGCCCTTCACCGCCAGGCGGTGGGCCTTGAGGTCGATCTGCGGCGTGAGCAGGTTGTTGCGCACGAACATGCGGTCGCTCGGCGTGACGTCGAAGTCGTGCTCGTGCGCCGGGACGCTGCCGGTGAGCGGGCGCTCGGAATGCCACTGCATCGCACCCGCCTTCTCCTTTTTGATGAAATCGTTGTCGATTGTCCCGGCGGGGGCTGTTTGAGCAAAAGTATTTTTTGCAGGGAAAGCGCCGAGGGCACTTGCGCCGGCGACGCCGGTCAGGAATCTGCGGCGAGAATTCTCCATGGCCTCCTCCAGGCTTATGTCGAATCTACATAAGCTTATACCTACTCGTAGAGGCCGGAACGCGCCTTGCCGCGAAACACGCGGTAGGCGAACACTGTGTAGCCCAGCAGGAACGGCAGCACGATGAGCGTTCCGATCAGGACGAACAGCAATGCGCTCGGGTGCGCCGCGGCATCCCAGATGGTGAGCCGGTCCATCACGACGTAGGGGAACAGGCTGTAGGCGAGGCCGGCAAACGCCAGAATGTAGATGGCAACCGCACACGCGAAGGGTTTCCACTCGCTTTTTCCAAGCGTTTTCCAGAGAGCGATTCCAAAGGCCAGCGTCGCGAGCGGCAACGGCGACAGGAAAACAATCCGG
>WNFM01288185.1_pt2 | contig 14683 bp, 17 predicted proteins | sample 5400271 | NCBI WGS metagenome assembly WNFM01 (sample SAMN13153352, study PRJNA577476) | soil metagenome | isolation source: 60 cm saprolite on Douglas fir-dominated hillslope | place: USA:California | collected 2013-09-17 | reverse complement strand
GGCTTCGCGAAGCCGCTTTTCTTCGGTTCCGACGGCAGACGCCTGCCGGGTTAACGGCGGCAACGAGGACAGGCATGGACCAGGCGCTGCAGAAGAAATTGATCGAGGCGATCGCGACGACGGTGATCGCGCATGCCGACGAGCTCACCCGTCTCGACCAGCAGATCGGCGACGGCGATCACGGCCTCAATATGAAGCGCGGTTTCGACGCCGTGCTGGCCGACATCGACAATCTGGCGGCCAAGTCGCTGCCCGAAGCTGCCAAGGCGATCGGCACCATGCTGGTGATGAAAGTCGGCGGCGCTTCGGGGCCGCTCTATGGAACCCTCTTCCTCGCCCTCGCCAAGGCGCTGCCGGCCGACGGCGAGCCGGTGGCGACAGCGCGTGCCTTTGCCGACGCGGTCGAGGCGGTCAAGGCGCGCGGCAAGTCGCAGGAGGGGCAGAAGACGCTGCTCGACGTGCTGGTTCCCGTCGGCACTGAATTTGCCGCTGGCGGCGATCGTCTCGCGGCACGCGTCAAGGCACGTGCCTTCGCGGCGGCCGACGGGACGGTGGCGATGAAAGCGGCGCGCGGCCGCGCCTCGTTCCTCGGCGAGCGCTCGATCGGGCACATGGATCCCGGGGCGCGTTCGGCGTCGCTGATGATCGCCGCGGTGTGCGATGTTGTCGGAGGGTAGAGCCGTGGCGAATGTCGGCATCGTCATCGTCTCTCACTCGCCGAAGATCGCCGAAGGCGCCGCCGACATGGTGCGTCAGATGGTCGGCAACGCGGTGCCGCTTGCCTATACCGGGGGAAATGCCGAGGGCGGACTAGGCACCGACGTCGCCGCGATCATGGCGGCGATCGAGCGCGCATGGTCGGAATCCGGCGTCGCCATCCTGGTCGATCTCGGCGGCGCCGAGACCAACAGCGAAATGGCGATCGAGATGCTCGATGACGACAAGCGCGCGCTCGTCGTCATCTGCAATGCGCCGATCGTCGAAGGCGCGGTAATCGCCGCGACCGAGGCTTCCGGAGGCTCGCCGCTGGCGACGGTGAAGCGGACGGCGGAAGAATTGTCGCCGCAATAGAGCGAAACGAGGACATTGGAATGCCCAACACCGCCGTGACCGCGACTGCCTTGCTGACCAACGAGATCGGGCTTCACGCCCGCCCCTCGGTCAAGCTGACGCAGCTCGCCAAGACGTTCGGCGCGACCGTCGAGCTTGCGCTCGAGCCCGAGGGGCCGTGGGTCGACGCGAAGAGTCCGGTCAGGATCATGCGCGTCAAGGCGCCGAAGGGAACGCTGCTGCATTTCCGTGCCTCGGGCGCCGATGCGGGCTCCGCCATCGTCGCGCTCGTCGGGCTGGTCGAGCGCCGCTTCGACGAGGCCGAGGCCGCGGTCAAGGAAGCCGGCGATGGCTGAGACCCGCTACGCCGGCCGCTCGGCCTCGCCGGGCCTTGCCGCCGGCCGCATCGTCCCGCTTGCGGCTGTAGCGGGGCGACGGACCGCATCGGGCGATCCCGGCGACGAGGCTGCCGCGCTGCGGACGGCGATGGCGGCGGCGGCGGCGGAGCTTGCCGTCCTTGCCGCCAGCGCACCCGTCGACGCGGCGGAGATACTTGGTTTCCAGCTCGCCCTCCTCGATGACGACGCGCTGTCCGAGCCGGCCTTCGCCGCCATCGCCGCGGATACCCCGGCCGATATCGCGTGGCGCGCGGCGCTCGATGCGGAGATCGCCGGCTACGTGGCGGCAGGGGACGAGCATTTCCGGGCGCGTGCCGCCGATTTGCGCGACCTGCGCGACCGTGTCCTGGCGCATCTCGCCGGTATCGGCGGGGTGCCCGATGTCGCGCCCGGCAGCATCATCGCCGCGAGCGACCTGCCGCCGTCGCGCTTTCTCGCCATCGACTGGCGCCAAGGCGGCGCTATCCTGCTCTCGGAGGGCAGCGGAACCAGCCATGTCGCGATGCTCGCGCGCTCGCGGGGGATACCGATGGTCGTCGGCTTGCGGGTCGATCCGACGATGCTGGCGGGCGAGGGGCTGGTCGATGCGACCGCGGGAGCCGTGGTGATCGATCCGTCGCCGTCCTCGCTGCGCGCCTTCGAGCGGCGCCGCCGGAGTGAAGCGGCTGAGGCGGCGGTCGCCGTCAGCCTTGTCGACAAGCCGGCGCGCACGGCGGATGGCGAGACGGTGGCCGTGCAGCTCAACATCACCGAGCCGGGCGAGCTCGCGACCCTCTCAACCGCGGTATGCGACGGCATCGGCCTGGTGCGGACAGAGTTCCTCTTTCATGGGGACGGACACGGTGGCGGGCTTCCTGACGAGGAGGCGCAATTCGCGGTCTATCGTCGCATCGCCGAATGGGCCGGGGGCAAGCCGGTCACCATCCGCACGCTCGATGCCGGCGGCGACAAGCCGATCGAGGGCCTGACGGTCGATGGCGAGAGCAACCCGTTTCTCGGCGTCCGCGGCATTCGCTTGTCGCTGGTCCGCTTGGAGGTCTTCCGCATCCAGCTGCGCGCGCTCGCCCGCGCGGCGTGCCACGGCAATATCAAGATCATGCTGCCGATGGTGACGGTGCCGGCGGAGCTCGATGCCGCCCGGACCCTGCTCGACGAGACGATGGCTACGCTCGCCGCTCTCGGGGTTCCGGCACGACGCCCGCCGCTCGGCATCATGGTCGAGGTCCCGGCGACGGCGCTCGCGATCGACCTCTTCGACGCGGATTTCTTCTCGATCGGCTCGAACGACCTGACGCAATACGTGATGGCGGCGGGCCGCGACATCGCTGCCGTCGCCGATCTCGCCGATCCCCTCAACCCTGCCATCATCCGTCTCATCCGCTCGATCGTAGCCCACGGCCGTGCCGTCGGGCGCGAGGTCAGCCTGTGCGGCGGCGCGGCGGGCGATCCGGCGGTCGTTCCGCATCTCCTGGCTGCCGGTCTGCGCTCGCTCTCGGTGGCGCCGGCTGCGCTCGGACGCACCAAGGCGGCGATTGCCGCCGTCGATCTCGCAGCGGCACGCGGCGAGAGGCGATGAGCGAGACATCTGCCGCGAGCGAGACGGGCGCCGCCGTCGTCACCTACAAGGCAATCCTCAAGCGCGTGCTCAACAATCGGCCGTCCGGCACGCGACAGCGTATGGCGAGCGCGCTCGGCAAGAACCGCTCCTTCGTCTCGCAGATCGCCAATCCCGCCTATCCCGTGCCAATCCCGGCCCGGCACCTCGAGGCGATCTTCGAGATCTGCCATTTCTCGCAAGACGATCGGCGCGATTTTCTCGCTGCCTATGCGCGCGCGCATCCGCGTCGTCTGTCGCTGGTAGGTCCGGTGCGACGGTCGCGCACGATCTCGGTCGTCGTCCCCGATCTCGGCGATGCGCGTCGCAATCGGGAAATCGACGCGCTGATCGCCGATCTGGTGCGGCGCATCGGCCGATTTGCCGACGATACCGAATGACACAGGAGCGCTAAGCATCATCAGGGAGGACGAAGCATGAAGAAGCTCATCAACGCGACCGACACGGTTCTCGCTGAAAGTCTCGATGGCTTTGCAGCTTCGCATGCCGATATCGTCACCATCGGCGAGGAACGCAAATTCGTCCGCCGGCGCGCGTTAAAGCCGGGCAAGGTCGCGCTCGTGTCGGGCGGCGGTTCCGGCCATGAGCCGCTGCATGCCGGCTTCGTCGGAACAGGCATGCTCGACGCGGCTTGCCCTGGCCAGGTATTCACCTCGCCGACGCCGGATCAAATGGTGGCCGCCATCGCCGCGGTCGATACCGGTGCCGGCTGTCTCTTCATCGTCAAGAACTATGAAGGCGACGTGATGAATTTCGAGATGGCGGCCGAGATGGCGGGGAGCGAGATACTGACCGTCGTCACCGACGATGATGTCGCGGTCGAGACCTCGACCTATTCGTTCGGGCGGCGAGGCGTCGCCGGAACCCTCGTCGTCGAAAAGATCGTCGGCGCCGCCGCCGAGCAGGGCCGCGACATCGCCGTTTTGCAGGCGCTGGGCAAGGCGGTCAACGCGCGCACGCGCTCGATGGGCGTCGCATTGACCTCGTGCACGGTTCCGGCCGCCGGTAAGCCCACCTTCGAGCTTGGCGGCGACGAGATGGAAATGGGCGTCGGCATCCATGGCGAGCCCGGACGGCACCGTGTAAAGCTCGCCGCGGCGGATGCGATCGCCGACGAGCTTCTCGGTGCCATTTGCAAGGATCTGTCGCCCAAGCCGGGATCCGATGTTCTGCTCCTCGTCAACGGCTTCGGTGGCACGCCCGCCATGGAGCTCTATCTCATGGCCCATGCCGCGCGGCGTGTCCTTGGCCGTGCCGGCGTCGCGGTGACGCGGTCTCTCACCGGCAGCTACGTGACCTCGCTCGACATGGCGGGCTGCTCGCTGACCGTGACGCTCCTCGACGAGGAGCTGACCGAGTTGTGGGACGCACCGGTCCACACGGCATCGCTGCGCTGGCGGCTCTGAAGGGCGGCGGCTGACCGATAGAGCCTGAGCCGTCGGCGGCCGGGATATGCCGGCAAGCGCCGCTCGGCTTGCCTGCGGCGGTCGCCACCAGTATCTTCGCCATCGCTGTCAATATCCCCGGGGCGAATGACGTGACGGCAATCGCAGCCTCGCCTCAATCCATCGCCATCGGCGCGCAGGGGGCGGTGGCGCGGCGGTCACGAATGGTCCGACGGATGCCGCTTCCGCAAATACGCTGCCGACTGTGATTCTGCGGGACGCGACGTCTTTCGCGCTGGGTGTCGTCGTATTCCTGCGCCGGTCGGTTCGACGCTTCATCGCCGATCGCTGCCTGACCGGCGCCAGCGCGCTGAGCTACGCCACTCTGGTATCGCTGGTGCCGTTGACGGCGGTCGTGCTGGTGATCTTTTCAGGCTTCCCGATCTTCGCCGGTGTCCGCGACCATTTTCTTGCCGTGCTTCTCGACAATTTCGTGCCGGCGGTTGGTGAGGAGGCCGCCGCCTGGTTCAAGAACGTCACGACCACGGCGGCTCAAACCACGGCGGTCGGCGGCGTTGCCCTGATAGTCACTTCGATATTGCTGCTGGCGACGATCGAGGAGGAGCTGCATGTGATCTGGCGCGTGACGACGCCGCGCGGTTGGGCGCAGCGCGTGCTCGCCTATTGGATGGCGTTGACCCTCGGGCCCTTGCTTCTCGGCGTCGGCTTGTCGCTGTCGGGATATCTCGATGCGATCGCCTATACGCTGGGGATCGATGCAGTGCGCGTCGAGCGAGAGACCGGCGCGTGGTTCGCCCGCGTTCCCGGGCTGATCCCCTTCGTCTTCGAGACGACGGCCTTCACCTTGCTCTATTGCCTTATCCCCAATTGCCGCGTGCGATTGCGCGACGGCGTTGTGGGCGCGCTCACCGCCGCCGCGTTGCTGGAGGGGTTGAAGCTCGCCTTCGCCGTCTTCGTCTCGCGGCTGTCATCCTACAACACCGTCTATGGCGCCCTGGCGGGCATCCCGATCGTTCTGCTGTGGATGTATATCTTCTGGGCCGTGGCTCTCTTCGGCGCCGAAATCGCCGCCGGCCTCGGGCAACGTTGGGGCGACGACGGCGAAGCACCCCAATTCGGCGCGCGGCACACCGGTATTCCTGTGCCGGCCGCTCGGATCGTCGACGAAGGCGAGCCGAAGGTCGATGCGCCGACCGTCATCGCGCCGGATGGCGAAAGTCCGGTGTCGGAGCTTATTCGTGTCACCTCACCATCGACCAAGGAGGAAAAATGATCGGCCGGATGATCTCGCTGACCAAATTGAATGTATAGAGGAGTACACCATCTCCTCCTCAATCAGCACAGGAATGGAACCCGAGTGTTAACAATTTTGCGGTCGCATATATCGTGTTATACTCAAATTGTATCTTTCGGTGCTCGGCCGTTTTTGGCCGTTTGATGGGCGCATTCGGTCCGATTAAATTTCTTAATCAATTTCTTAACTGAGCGCATTTGACCGCGGGTCGGGAGGGTTCCTGGCGCGCGACCTAGGTCTTGTGAGGGTATGGACGTGGTAACGTCGGGGGGAGGTTCATGCAGGCTTTGACTGATGCGGAATTTGTCGTCGTACAACGCTTCTCGCAAATGATGTCCGAGAAGATTGCTGCCGTCGGCGTCGATGTTCACGTCGAAAGCAACTTCAAGGAGTTTGTGGCGCTACGTCGTCGTTTGTCTCCCAGCGAGGTGTTGAGTTCGACCTGGGATCCCGACTACAGCAATCTGACATTTCATAATTCGTTCTGGCTGCGCGCGGTCGATGCTCACGGGGAAACCGTGGCGACGATGGCGCAACGATTTATGGACACAAAAACCTCGTTCCTTGACGAGATCCGCTCCGAGCGGCTGTGGCATGATCGAGGACGCGTGGATGTACGCGGCCGGTTTGGCATCATCGATTGCAGCGCCGCGGCGGCCTTGAAGGGCCGCATCGGACATTCCGGAGGGTTGTGGATCGATTCACGGTGGCGTAAGCGCAACTTGTCCGGACTTCTCGATCACCTGAGCCGTGGATTGCTGCTCAAGAATTTTTGGTTCGACCACATCACGGCGATCATGATCGATCGGCTCGCGGCGACAGGGATAGGGTCGAAGCAGTATGGCTGGCCTTTTATCGACGGCCGCGTGGAATTCAACCTATATCGCGACAAGCTCTATAACTTGATCTTCTGTCATATGAGTCGAGGCGACGCGCTAGCGCGGATGCGTTACTGGTTGCTTCATCCTGAGCACGACTCAGTGCAGAGCCTCGAGCAGGTCTGGGAACTTAACGAGGATCGAGCAGACGTAGAGCTGGTCGACGCGACGTCCATCCTTCGCGAAAGGAAGAATGAGACGCGCGTAGCTATGGGTTAGGTAGTCGAGACGCGCGGCGATTTCGTGGTAGGCGGGTGTTCCTATCTCCTTTGCCGCGCGATAGTCGATTGCGAGCATCTCCTGATAGGCCACCGAGGCAATATCGCTGATAGCGTGCTTGCTGTGATCGGATTTTAGCGGCAGCCTGCTGCCTTGCAGTCGGATCCGGTAGTCCATGGGATCGTTGCAGTCGACATCGACAACCGACGCAATTCCCATGATCGGGCGTAGCTTGTCCATATCGAAGTCGGCGCGGTTCGGCAGGAATCCGTCCGGTCTCAATGCCTCCCAATAGCGGTAGAGGTCCATCAAGGTTTTGTTCTTGACCGGGGTCGGCTCCCACAGCGTGATACGGCGGCGCACGACGACATCGGTCGTGACGTCCGTCGCGCTGCGGAAATGTTCGCGTTGTTGAAACTCGCCGCCAATCGCTTCGGTGGTCATAATGCCCATGCGAAAAACCTCGCGCGGTCAAATCTTAAAAATAATAAGTTAATCAACGGTTAATGGCTCATCTAGCGGGGAGGATAGGGACCATTAGGGCAACGAGCGACTCGACCAATCCGGTCAATTGGAGATGCCAGTGCAGTGTTTCCTTAGACGATGTCTCACTGCTCCGGCGCCGCCATGCGTGGCTCGACGGTAGTCGGCGAATAATTGTCCATGCTGCCCGGCCGCCGGAACTGAGATTATGAAACGTCTTCCGCTATGGGCAGCGGCGCTCGGCGTAACGACCCTCATGCAGATGACGAGCGCGTTCCTGATGAACGCCATGGTCGTGGTCGGGCCGACGGTCACCGCAGCAGCCGGCGTGACGCCCGAGCATGTCGGCGATCTCTCGGCGATCGGTGCTTTCGGGACGATGCTGTTTCTCGCCGGCGGCGGCCCCTTGCTCGCCCGCTTCGGGCCGGTGCGTCTCCTGCAGCTGGGCACGCTCCTCGCCGCCATGGCGCTTGGCTTCGCTCTGACCGGGTGGTGGCCCGCGCTGCTCGCCGCCGCGTTGCTCCCGCCCGCCGGCAGCGATATTCTTCAGCGCTACGCGCCGAGCGGCCGGCGCAGCCTGATCTTCTCGATCAAGCAATCGGCGGTGCCGCTGGGGGGCACGCTGGTCGGTCTCCTCGTGCCGCCTCTCGCCGTCATCTATGGCTGGCGCTTCGGGCTTGCTACGGCTGCGGTGATCGCGGCGGCGACGACGCTGCTCGTGCAACCCTTTCGCGACGTGCTGGACGGCGACCGCGACCGCGGCGCCGCCGCGCCGCTTGCGGCGTTCGTCTCGCTGGCGACCGTGACCATGCCGTTTCGCGCGATGGCGCTGGCGCCGGTGCTGCCGCGCCTGACCTTCATCGGCTTCGCCCTCGCCACCGCGCAAGGCTGCCTGCTCGGCTTCTATGTCACCTATCTGGTTGCCGATATCGGCTTCAACTTGACCGCCGCCGGGGTCGTCTTCGCCGTCATGCAGGCGAGCGGCGTCGTCGGCCGGATCGTCATCGGCTGGGTTGCCGATCGCATCGGCTCGGCGATGCGGATGCTGATCGTCCTTGCCGCGGGATCGACCGGTGCGGCACTGCTCATCGCCCTGACAGGGGCGGACTGGCCATGGTGGGCGGTGCTGGGCTCGGCCGGCGTGGCTGGGCTGGCGGTGACGAGCTGGAACGGCGTCTATCTCGCCGAGCTCGCTCGCGTCGCCCCGCCCGAGAAGATCGGCGAAGCCACCGCCGGGGCGTCGCTTCTCACCTTCGTCGGCTACGTTCTCGGCCCGGCGGTCTTCGCGATGATCGTCGACTACGCCGCAAGCTATCGGATTGCCTTTGCCATCGCGGCGATGCTGCCGGCGAGCGCCGTCATCCTGTTTTGGCAGGCGCGGCCGGTCACCGCGCCCTAGCTGGCCGAAATCTGAGGAAAAGATTACTATTGCCGCAATATATCCGACTGATCGATATCGCGAGGTGAATTGCGATGGATGCGGGCGATCTCAGGGTGTTTGCCGCAGTGGCGCGGCTCGGCGGCATGAACCGCGCTGCGGCCGAACTCAATACCGTGCAGTCGAACGTCACGGCAAGAATTCGTCTGCTCGAGGAAGCGCTGGGGACACCGCTCTTCCATCGCCACAGCCGCGGCGTGACGCTCACCGTCGCGGGGCAACGATTGCTGCCCTATGCCGATCGGGTCGGCCACCTTCTCGCCGAGGCGCGCCGGGCGGTCAGCGATGACGGCAAGCCGAAGGGGCCGTTGAGCCTCGGCTCGCTCGAGACCACCGCCGGGCTCCGCCTGCCGTCGCTCCTCGCCGCCTATGCCGCCGACTATCCCGAGGTCGATCTGGTGCTCAAGACCGGCACCACCTGCGAGCTCGTCGACGAGGTCGTCGGGCATCATCTTGAAGGCGCCTTCGTCTGCGGTCCGGTCGCTCACCCGGAGCTGGCGGAAGAGGTCGTGTTCAGCGAGGAGCTCGTGCTGGTGACAGCCCGCGCGGTCCGGCATCCCGATGAGCTGACGCGCAAGAGCGGCCTCAAGACCATCGTCTTCCGCGCCGGCTGCTCCTATCGCGATCGGCTCGATGCCGTTCTCGCGGCGCGCGGCATCGTCGGCGTGCGCCGGCTCGATTTCGGCTCCGTCGAGGGCATTCTCGGCTGCGTCGCCGCCGGCGTCGGGATCACCCTGCTGCCGAGGAGCGTGGTCGCCGCCGCGTCGCGCGAGGGGCGGGTCGCCGTGCATGAAGTGCCGCCCCCCGAATCCCGCGTCGACACGGTGTTCGTCCGCCGTCGCGACGCCTATGTCTCGAGTGCGCTCTCGGCATTCCTGGAACGTGCCCGACGAATCTCCGCCGATCAGCCTCGGGGGCGCGCGGACGCCGCCGAGTAGCGCCTATCGTCTGATCAGATATCTTTGATCAAATAAAAGCGTTTTTCGCGATTCTAGCGCCACCCTAACTTGTTCCGGGTAACGGCGGAGCAAGTATGTATCGGATGAGCGCGATGGAAGCGGCAGGAAGCGGCGGGGTAGGGCGTACGACGCTCGCCGGGCTATGTGCAAATCTGGTCGGCATCGGTCTCGCCCGTTTCGCCTATGCGCCGCTCATTTCCCGCCGAGGCCGTCTATCTCGGCGCGGCGAATCTTGCCGGCTATCTCGCCGGCGCCCTGCTGGCCCGCGGGATGACGGCGCGGTTCCCGATTACCGTCGTGCTGCGTGCGATGATGCTCCTGGCGACAATCGCCTTCTTCGCCTGCGCCCTGCCGCTTTCCTTCCTATGGTTTTCCATCTGGCGCTTCGCGGCGGGGCTGGCGGGCGGGACGCTTATGGTGCTCGCCGCGCCCACCGTGCTGACCCATGTGCCGTTGTCGCGGCGCGGCGTCGTCGGCGGGATCGTCTTCACCGGGGTGGGGCTCGGCATCGCCGCCTCGGGAATAGTGGTTCCGCTTCTCCTGCGCCTGGGATTGACGGCGACCTGGTGCGGTCTCGGCGTGCTTTCTCTCATGCTGACCCTCGCGGCCTGGAGCGGTTGGCCGACCGGACCCGCCCTCGTCGCCGCACGCGATATGCCGATGATCAGAGGCGCCGGCCACTCGCCGTCGCGCCGGGCGCTCAAGGCGCTCTATGCCGAGTACGCGTTGAACGCCGTCGGCCTCGTGCCGCATATGGTCTTCCTGGTCGATTTCGTCGCGCGCGGTCTCGGCCGTGGCATCGCATCGGGCGCACAGGATTGGGTGATCTACGGCATCGGTGCGGTTGCTGGCCCGGTGCTCGCCGGATGGCTCGCCGACGCCATCGGCTTCGGCGCGGCCTTGCGCCTGGCCTATGTCGTGCAAGCCGTCGCCGTTGCCATCCTCTCTATGGTGACGGGTACTGCCGTGCTGATCGTCTCGAGCCTGGTCGTCGGCGCTTTCACCCCGGGTATCGTCCCGCTCGTGCTCGGCCGCGTCCACGAGTTGGCCGATGGTCGAGAGCACGAGGCGGGATGGAGCGTCGCGACCACTGCCTTCGCGCTCGGGCAGGCAGGGGCCGCCTATGGCTGTGCCGCGCTCTTCGCGAGAACCGGCGAATATCGTCTGCTGTTCCTGCTCGGCGGCGCCGCCCTGTTGCTGGCGCTCGTCATCGACCTCGTCGCGGCACGGCGAGTGCCATCCGCTCCGGCTGGCCCCGTTGACAGGGTTCGGCTATAGACAGTCGGGGCTGCGAAATCGGCGGCCAGGGGGTTGAACAGTTAAAAGCGGGATAAGATCAATGCTGCAACGAATCGTCGTCGTCCTCGGGGCGGCGTTCGCGCTCGCCGCTTCCATCGCGGCACCGGCCGCGGCGCAGGACGCCCTCGCTAAGATCAAGCAGCGCGGGACAGTGGTGGTGGGCGTCAAGAACGACTACAAGCCCTGGGGCTTCGTCGATCCCAGCGGTCAGATCGTCGGCATGGAGATCGACCTCGCCAAGGACGTCGCCGAGCGACTGGGCGTCAAGCTGGAAACCGTGCCGGTGACGGCGGCGAACCGCATGGAGTTCCTGCAGCAGGGTCGCATCGATCTGATCATCGCGACCTTGGGCGACACGCCGCAGCGCCGCCAGGTCATCGGCATGATCGAGCCCAATTACTATGCCGGCGGCACCAACGTGCTGGCCCGCAAAGCTGCGACGCTGACGAGCTGGCAACAGCTCAAGGGTCAGAAAATCTGCGCCGTCGAGGGCGCCTACTACCCCCGCCGTGCCGGAAGCGTTCAACGCGCTGCAGGGCGGCTCATGCGTTGGTTTCCTGTTCGATAGCACGTTATTCGAATCGACGCTCTCCGCCGGCGACGCGAAATGGGCGGATTACGAGATGCCGCTGAAGACCGAGGACGAGCAGCCCTGGGCGATCGCCGTCGCGCTGCCCGATCTCAAGGGACCATGGGGCGATTTCATGCGCGGCGTCTCGCTTGATTGGCACAAGAGCGGCAAGCTGCTGGCGCTGGAGAAGAAATGGGGCATCAAGCAGAGCCCCTTCCTCGTCGAGATGAACGCGAAATACAAGTAGCGCGTCGCCCGCGATGGATGCCGTGGCCGGCTGGTTCCGCTGGCTGAACCAGGCCCACGGCATCAATCTCGCGGTATTCTACGATCCCTATGACTTCTGGCGCTTCATCGAGGGGCTGGCGACCACTACGGCGCTCTCGGCGGTTGCCATCGTCGCGTCAGTCGCGCTCGGCGTCACCGGCGCCTGGCTGCAGGGCAGCCGGCGCGCCAGCCTGCGCCGGGGTGTCGCCGCCTATGTCCAGTTCTTCCGCAACACGCCGCCGCTGGTTCAGCTCTATTTCTTCTATTTCGCGATCGGCGGCATGTTGCCGCGGGTGACCGACGCGCATGGCGCCGCGGTGCCGCCGATCGGCAGCTTCGCCTGGGCCGCCATCACCTTGTCGCTCTTCGCCGGCGCGATCAATGTCGAGATCTTCCGTGCCGGGCTTGAGGCCGTGCCCGGCACGATGATCGAGGCGGCCAAGGCGCTGGGCCTGTCGCCCTTCGCCACGTTCCGCCTCGTCATCCTGCCGCTCGCCCTGCGCATCAGCCTGCCGTCCCTGACCAACAATCTCGTCAACCTCGTCAAGACGACGACGCTCGCCTACGCGATCGGCGTGCCGGAGCTGCTCTACGCCTCGGCGCAGATCTGGTCGGAGGAGTTCAACGTGCGCGAGACGATGACGGTGCTGCTGATCACCTATCTCGGGCTGGTCGGGCTGCTCGTCTGGGCGATGGGACGCTGGGAGCGGGCATGGCGCATCCCGGGCTACGCGCCTTGACCCGCATCCCGGCGTCGCCGCCGGTCTCGCCGTTGAAGCTCGGCCTTCTGCTGCTGCTTGCCGCGCCCTTCATGATCGGTCGCGCGGCGGCCGGACCGGTCGGCGGCAGCATCATCGGGGCGCTCATCCAATGGGCGCCGCTAGTGTTTCGCGGCTTCCTCCTCAACCTCCTGGTCAGCGTTCTCGCCATGACGATCGGCACCGCGCTCGGAATCGTGCTCGGCCTGCTGCTGTCGTCGCTCGTGACGCCGCTGCGTCGCGCCGCCTGGCTGGTGACCCAGTTCTTCCGCAACGCGCCGTGGCTCGTCCTGCTCTTCTATTGCATGTTCCTGCTGCCCTTCGAGCTGCATGTCTTCGGCTTCACCCTGAAGCTGCCCGATTGGATCAAGGCGACGATCGGCCTCGCCTTGCCGGTGATGGCGAATGTCGCCGAGATCGTGCGCGGCGCCGTCCAGTCGATCGATTACGGGCAGTGGGAGGCGGCGAAGGCGCTCAGCCTGACGCGCGGGCAGACCTGGCGGCTGGTGATCCTGCCGCAATGCGTGAAGCGCATGCTGCCGCCCTGGATGAGCCTTTACGCCGTGCTCACCATGTCGACGCCGCTGATCTCGATCGTCGGCGTGCAGGATGCAATGGCGATGGTGCGCGCCGCCTTGTCCGCCGATGGCCGGCCGGAGCTGCTGATCCCGATCTACCTGATGCTGCTCGGCTGGTTCTTCCTCTATTGCTACCCGATCGCGCGCTGGACGCGGGTGCTCGAGCGGCGTTACGCGGTGCTCGCCTAGGCTGGGTGGGCCGCCTTGAACGCCCGCCACCCGCCGTAAGCGGTGATGTCGGCGGAGCCCGACGCCGCATAGGCCTCGCAGAGAAAGCCCGGAACCGTGCCGCCTTCCGCCAGCTCGATCGTGCCGATGCCGAGCGGCGGCGCGATGCGTGCGACGAAGGCGCCGAGCGCGTCGCTGGGGACGTCCCAGATCTCGACCGCGATCGCCGCGCCATCCGCCGGCACGCGGACCAGCCCCGGCCGGCGGCCATCGGGCAGCGCGTAGAGACGGTAGACAGCGGCGGTAAGGGCCGGCGCGCGCAGCTTGGCGCCGAGCGCGACGAGCTCATGGTTGAGCGCCATGCCCGAAAGATGCGCGCCGACGACGGCGAGCGGGATCGAGGGATGGATCGTCGCCGGCGCCGATGGCTCCGCCGGCGGCAATTTCCCGCCCGTCGCGCCCAGCGTCAGGCCCGCAGCGCGCTGGAAGGCGGCGGCGATGGCGGCGAGCGAGGCCTCATGCCAAGCGGGGGCGAGTAGCGTCACGCCGGCCGGCAACCCATCGGACTGGAAGCCATTCGGCACCGCGATCGCCGCGAGATCGAACAGATTGGCGAAATTCGTGTAATAGCCGAGATTGCTGTTGAGACGCACCGGGTCGGCGGCGATCTCATCGATGCGATAGATGGTTCCCGCGCTCGGCAGAAGAAGGAAATCGACGGATTTCCAGACCGTGCCGGCCTCGTGGCGCAGGCTGTCCAGGCGATGGTTCGCCTGCATGAGATCGACGGCGCTGTATGAGCGGCCCGCTTCGAGGATGCTCCGCGTGACCGGGTGGAAGGCTTGCGGCTGTGCGGCAAGAAACTCGGCGAGATCGGCGGTGCGCTCGCTGACCAGCGGTCCGTAGAGCAGCTCGGCCGCGGCGGCGAACGGCGCATAGTCGATCTCGATCGCCTCGCCGCCGAGCGCGCGCATCCGCTCGATTGCGCCGGCGAAGAGGGTCTCGGCGGCGCGGTTGCCGAAGAAGCGGAGCTGCTCATAGCGGGGGAGGGCGAAGCGAAACCGCCCAGGCTTGGCCGGAACCGTCGCGGCGTAGCCGGCCGGCGCCGGCCGCCCGTAAGGATCCGCGGGCGCCTCGCCCTGTGCCGCGGCCAGTACGGAGACCACATCCTCGACGGTGAGCGCGAAGATCGAGACGCAGTCGAGCGAGCGGCAGGCGGGGACGACGCCGACCGTCGGAAGGAGACCGCGCGTCGGCTTCAACCCGACGATGTTGTTGAACGCCGCCGGCACGCGACCGGAA
>WNFM01130148.1_pt1 | contig 14683 bp, 14 predicted proteins | sample 5400271 | NCBI WGS metagenome assembly WNFM01 (sample SAMN13153352, study PRJNA577476) | soil metagenome | isolation source: 60 cm saprolite on Douglas fir-dominated hillslope | place: USA:California | collected 2013-09-17 | reverse complement strand
ACAAGAGCCTGGGCAAATTCCAGCTCACCGGGATCCCGCCGGCGCCGCGGGGGATGCCTCAGATCGAGGTCACCTTCGACATCGACGCCAACGGCATCCTCCACGTCACCGCCAAAGACCTGGGGACCGGCAAAGAGCAGAAAATCGAGATCAAATCCGGCTCGGGCCTCTCCGACGAGGAAATCCAGAGCATGGTCTCCGACGCCGAGGCGCACGCCGAGGAGGACCGCAAGCAGCGCGAGCTGGCGGAGGCCCGCAACCTCGCCGAGAACGCCGCCTACCAGGCAGAGAAACAGCTCGAGGGGCTGGGCGACAAAGTCGACGCCTCCAACAAGGAGGAGATCGAGGCGACGATCAAGGGAGTCCGCGACTCGCTCGGCTCCGGCAGCGTCGAGGAGGTCAACGCCAAGGCCGAAGCGCTGAACACGGCGATGACCAAAGTCTCCGAGCAGATCTACGCCGCCGCCCAGGAGCAGGCGTCCGCCGACGGCGCCGCGGCCGACGGCGTCGCCTCGGATGACGAGGAGGAGGTCGTGGACGCGGAGGTCGTCGACGAGGGTGACGACAAATGACGCAGGGTCACGACGAGCAAGGGACCAAGCGCCCGACCGCGGATCCTGTCGCCGATGATGAGGGGGCACTGCGGGCGGAGGCGTCCTCGACCCCCTCATCATCCGCGCCACCCGCGGAAGGGGCGTCAGAGGCAAGCCCGTCGGGACAGAGCGATGTCGATCAGGTAGAGCGGGACTTCGAGGCGCTGCTGGCTGACACCCAGAAGGAGCGGGACGAGTACCTCGAACTTGCCAAGCGGACCAAGGCCGATTTCGAGAACTTTCGGAAGCGGATGAGCGCCGAGGTTCAGGCGGCTGGGCTGCGCGGCAAGGGTGAGGTGATTCGAGAGGTCGTGCCGGTGCTCGACGATTTGGAGCGGGCGCTGCAGTCGGCTGGGCTGGACCCGGAGGGGGACTCCCCCGACGGGCTGGCCCACGGCGTGCTGCTGGTCTTCCGCAGCTTGCGAGAGACGCTGGCTCGCAACGGGGTCGAGGTGCTGGACCCGAAGGGGGAGAAGTTCGACCCGCGGTGGCATGAGGCGCTTTCGACGCAGCCGGCCGAGGGAACGGAGCCCGGCGTCGTCGTCGAAGTGATGCAGAAGGGCTACCGGCTCGGCGACCAGCTGATCCGGCCGGCCCGGGTGGTCGTCAGCGAGTAGGGACCGATTGGCTGACGAGCTCTACAAGACGCTGGGCGTCGCCAAGAAGGCGTCGGACGAGGAGATCAAGAAGGCGTACCGGAAGCTGGCGCGCAAATACCACCCTGACCGCAACCCCAACGACGCGGCGGCGGAGGAGAAGTTCAAGGAGGTCCAGGGCGCCTACGACACGCTCTCCGATCCCGAGAAGCGCAAGGAGTACGACTCCGGCGGGCCGTTCGCCCAGTTTGGCGGCGCGGGCGGCCAGGGCCCGTTCGGCCCCGGCGGCGGCCAGGGCGGCGGCTTCAACGCCGACCTCGGCGATATCGGCGACATCTTCTCCTCGATCTTCAGCCGTGGCGGCAGGGGCGGTCGCGCCCAGGCGCGGCAGGTCCGCGGCCGCGACCTCGAGACCGAAGTCCAGCTCGACTTCGACCAGGCGGTCAACGGCACCCAGATCAGCGTCACCGTGCCGAAGGCTGGGCGCTGCCCGACCTGCCACGGCAGCGGCGCCAAACCGGGTACCGCCCCGGTCACCTGCCCGCGCTGCGAAGGCCGCGGCATCGATGCCCAGAGCCAGGGCTTCTTCTCGATCAGCCAGCCCTGCCCGCAGTGCGGCGGTGCCGGGCAGATCATCGAGGACCCCTGCCCCACCTGCGGCGGCTCCGGCCTCACCCAGCAGACCAAGCGCTACAAAGTCAACATCCCCGCCGGGGTCAAGGACGGGGCCCGGATCCGGCTTGCCGGCAAGGGCGAGGCGGGGGCCCGCGGCGGGCCGCCCGGGGACCTCTACGTGACCACGCGGGTCACCCCCTCCCCGGTCTTCAGGCGGCTCGACGACGGCAACCTCGAGGTGACGGTCCCGATCTCGATCCCCGAGGCCTTGCGGGGGGGCACGATCGAGGTGCCGACGCTGGACGGGACCAAGAAGATCAAGGTGCCGGCGGGGACCAGGCACGGCACCGTCCAGCGACTTCGCGGCGAGGGCCCGCCGAAGCCGAAGGGCAAAGGCCGCGGCGACATCCGCTACCGGCTGGAGATCGAGGTGCCGGAGGAGCTGACCGACGAGCAGCGGGAGGCGGCCGAGAAGCTGGCCGAAGCGCTCAACGGCAGCAGCCCGCGCGAGGCGCTGCTGCGGAGGGCCGCGCGCTGATGGCCTCCGGCCCGCGGCGCCGGGAGGAGGGCGCGATCGACCAGAAACGGGGGGTCTTCATGATCTCCGTCGCCGCCGAGCTTGCCCACATGCACCCGCAGACCCTGCGCATCTACGAGGCGCGCGGCCTGATCACGCCGAAGCGCTCGCCGAAGAACACGCGGCTCTACTCGCAGCGCGACGTCGAGCTGCTGCGGCGGATCCAGCGGCTGACCTCGCAGGAGGGGCTCAACCTGGCCGGGGTCGATGCGGGTGGAGATGGATCGGATCAGGCGGCGGGCGGAAGAGCTCGAACAGCAGGCCTGGAACAGGAGGGGGGGCTGATGCAGCCGGACCGATTCACGGTCAAGTCCCAGGAAGCGGTGGCGGCGGCGCAGCAGCTCGCCGCCCAGCGGCACAATCCCGAGGTGGCGCCGGCGCACCTGCTGGTCGCCCTGCTCGAACAGGCGGACGGGCTGGTCGTCCCGATCTTGCAGAAGCTCGGCGCCGACGCGGCGGCGATCGGCGCCCGCGCCAGCGAGGCGCTCGCGGCGCTGCCGACCCTGAGCGGCGACGGCGGCGAAGGGCCGCGGATGTCCTCGGCGCTGGCGCAGACGCTCCGCCAGGCCGAGAAAGAGATGGCGAAGCTCGGCGACGAGTACATCTCGACCGAGCACATCCTGCTGGCGCTGACCGACTCCGGCTCGGGCGTCGCCGACGTCCTCCCCGACCACGACTCGCTGGAGAAGGCGATCGCCGAGGTGCGCGGGCCGCACCGGGTCACCTCGCCCAACCCCGAGGACAGCTTCCAGGCGCTGGAGAAATTCGGCCGCGACCTGACCGCCGAGGCGGCGCAGGGCAAGCTCGACCCGGGATCCAGGTCCTCTCCCGCCGCACCAAGAACAACCCGGTGCTGATCGGCGACCCCGGCGTCGGCAAGACGGCGATCGTCGAGGGGCTGGCGCAGCGGATAGTCGACGGCGACGTGCCGGAGAGCCTGCGCGACCGCCGCGTGATCGCGCTCGACATCGGCTCGCTGCTGGCCGGCTCCAAATACCGCGGCGAGTTCGAGGAGCGGCTGAAAGCGGTGCTCTCCGAGGTCCAGGAGGCGGAGGGGCAGATCGTCCTCTTCCTCGACGAGCTGCACACCATCGTCGGCGCCGGCGCGGCCGAGGGCGCGGTCGACGCCGCCAACCTGCTGAAGCCGATGCTGGCCCGCGGCGAGCTGCGCGCGGTCGGCGCCACCACGCTCGACGAGTACCGCAAGCACATCGAGAAAGACGCGGCGCTGGAGCGGCGCTTCCAGCCCGTCCTCGTCGGCGAGCCCGACATCAACGACACGATCGCGATCCTGCGTGGCCTCAAGGAGCGCTACGAGGTCCACCACGGGGTGCGGATCGCCGACTCGGCGATCGTCGCCGCGGCGACCCTCTCCGAGCGCTACATCGCCGACCGCTTCCTGCCCGACAAGGCGATCGACCTGATCGACGAGGCGGCCTCGCGGCTGAAGATCGAGATCGACTCGATGCCGACCGAGATCGACGAGGTCGAGCGCCGCATCCAGCAGCTCGAGATCGAGCGCGAGGCGCTGAAGAAAGAGAGTGACGAGGCCTCGAAGGCGCGGCTGGACGCGATCGAGGCCGAGCTGGCCGAGCTGCGGGAGCGCTCCGGCGAGATGAAAGCGCGCTGGCAGAACGAGAAGGAGGCGATCGACGCGATCAAGGCGGCGAAGGCGCGGCTGGAGGAGGCCAACCGCGAGGCCGAGCGGGCCGAGCGCGAAGCCGACCTGGAGCGCGCCGCGAAACTGCGCTACGGCGAGATCCCGGAGCTGTCGAAAGTAGTAGCCGAGGGGGAGGAGCGGCTGGCCGAGCTGCATGCCGAGGGCGGCACGATGCTGACCGAGGAGGTGACCGAGGAGGACGTCGCCGAGGTCGTCGCCAAATGGACCGGCATCCCGGTCAGCCGCCTGATGGAGGGCGAGGTGGAGAAGCTGATCAAGATGGAGGACCGCCTGCACGAAAGGGTGATCGGCCAGGACGAGGCGATCGCCGCGGTCTCCAACGCCCTGCGGCGCTCGCGAGCCGGGCTCTCGGACCCGAACCGGCCGATCGGCTCCTTCCTCTTCCTCGGCCCGACCGGCGTCGGCAAGACCGAGCTGGCGAAGGCATTGACCGAGCTGATGTTCGACTCCGAGCAGGCGATCGTCCGCCTCGACATGTCCGAGTACATGGAGAAACACACGGTGGCGCGGCTGATCGGCGCCCCGCCCGGCTACGTCGGCTACGAGGAGGGCGGCCAGCTGACCGAGGCGGTGCGGCGGCGGCCCTACGCGGTGGTGCTGCTCGACGAGATCGAGAAGGCCCACCCCGACGTCTTCAACACGCTGCTGCAGATCATGGACGACGGCCGCCTCACCGACGGCCAGGGGCGGACGGTCAGCTTCACCAACACGGTCCTGATCATGACCTCCAACGTCGGCAGCGACCGCATCGTCGGCGAGTCGGTCGACGAGCGGATGCGCGAGCAGATCGAAGAGGTCCTGACGGCCACCTTCAAGCCCGAGTTCCTCAACCGGATCGACGACACGGTGATCTTCCACCGCCTCTCCAAGCAGGACATCGGGAGGATCGTCGAGCTGCAGGTGAACCAGCTGGTCGGCCGGGTGCGCGAGCGCGGGATCGAGATCGAGCTCACGGACGACGCCCGCACCCTGCTCGGCAACCTCGGCTACGACCCGACCTACGGCGCCCGGCCGCTGAAGCGGGTGATCCAGAAACAACTGGTCGACAAGCTGGCGATGAAGATCCTCGAGGGCGAGTTCGGCGAGGGCGACCTGGTGCGAGTCGACGCGGCTGACGGCGAGCTGGTCTTCGAGAAGGCTGCGATCTGACCGTCATTCATGCGGGTTTAAAGGCTGGCCCGCATAATCCGAAATAAGCTTTGACGGAATAGCGATGTTCAGACGGCGATCAACCAGCCCCGATTCGAGGGACGCGAGCGCGTCCGCGCTGCGTTCTGCGATCGCCGATTCCGCCTGGGCGGCCCAGGATCGGGCCGTGACCGGGCTCGGGGGCTCGTTCCGGATGATCGCCGACGCCGTCCGGTGGCCATTCGAGCGAGTCGCCTACGCGGCCCAGGAGAGGCTGATCTGGCCGGTCGAGGACCGTGCCGACACGATGAGCGAGCCCGTACGCACGCTCTCCTTCGGCGCGGTCGTCCTGCTGGCCGCCGCGGCCGGCGTTGCCGCGTTGATCTGGGCCGCGCCCGGTGGGCCCCACAGCAGCGTGGCCACGCGGGTCGCGGCCTCGCCGCCCCTCGCCGCGGCGCAAGCCACGCCCGAGAAGACGACCGGCCCCACCCTGCACGGCGCCGCTCCGGTCTTCAAGCCGGCCCCGGGACAGGTGGCCTCCGAAGTCGATCCCGCCAAGGCGATCGTCAAATCCGCGCCGACCTCGTCCTCCTCCGAAACCGCTGACGCGGCCTCCTCGGCCGCGTCCACCTCCTCGGCACAGACCTCGTCCGTGGAAGGGGCCCCGGCCGGTCCGGCGGCGATCTCCGTCGCCCGCAACTTCGCCGACGCCTTCGTCCTCTATGAGACCGGCAGCAGCGACGCCAGCGTGCGCAAGGCCTTCGGCGAAACCGCGACGCCGGAGCTGGCCCGGGCGCTGCTGCGCCGGCCGCCGCGACTGCCGGCCAACGTCACGGTGCCGAAGGCGAAGGTCGTCAACGTCGTGCCGGCGCCGTCGCGCGGCGACGTCTACCCGGTCAGCGTCTCCCTCCTGCGGGTGGGCGTGACCAGCGAGCTGCGGCTCGACATGGAAAAGCTGAAAGGCGATCGGTGGCGCGTCACCAACGTGCTGGGCTGAGATGAGGCACGCTCGCAAGATTCGCGCGGTCGCCGCGGTCGCCGCCGCCACTGTCGCGCTCTCCGCGGGGATCGCCGCGGCGCGGGCGGAGGGCGCGGCGACGACGGCCCCCGGCACCTCGCTGGAAGAACCGGCGAGCCCGACGGCCGCCCCCGCCCCCCTGCAGCACGGGACGACCCTGGCGCCTCCGGCGACCACCGTCCCGGCCGCCCCCCAAGAACAAGAAGGGGAAAGCCGAAGAAGAAGCCGCCCCTTCGCCCGAAGGCCCCGAAGGTAAGCCACCGGCCCCCAACCCCTCGACGGCGCTGGCGATCCCCTCCCTGCCGACCTCCAGCTGCGCCGCCACCGGCGTCCCGCCGATCCTGGTCCCGATGTACCAGCGGGCGGCGGCGGCCTACGGGCTCGGCCCGCAGGGGCCGGCGGTGCTGGCGGGGATCAACGAGGTGGAGACCGGCTTCGGCACCAACATGGGCCCCTCCTCCGCCGGGGCCGAGGGCTGGATGCAGTTCATGCCCGAAACCTGGGCCAGCTACGGCGTCGATGCCAACGGCGACGGGGTCGCGGACCCCTACAACCCCGAAGACGCGATCTTCGCCGCCGCCAGCTACCTCAGCGCCAACGGCATGCCCGCCGACACCTACGGCGCGATCTTCGCCTACAACCACGCCGACTGGTACGTCAGCGAGGTCCTCGCCAACGCCGGCTGCTACGCCGCCGAAGTCGGCGACCCCGCCTTCACCACCGCCGGGCTGGGACCGCAGATCCAGGTGCTGCGCTGCACCCCGGCGCCGCCCTGGAAAGGCGAAATCCCCAGCGCCTACCTCAGCGCCTTCGAGAACGCCGCCGCCCGCTACGAACTCGGCAAGCGCGGCGTCTGGGCACTGGCCGCCGTCGCTCGGCTGGAGTCGAACTTCGGCAGGGGCATGGACAAGCAGGAGCTGCGCAGCGAAGGCCCGCTCGGGCTCGACCCGAGCGAGTGGCGCCACTACGCCGTCGACGGCGATGAGGACGGGCACATCCGCCACAGCGACATCGCCGACTCGGCGGCGACGCTGGCGCGGCTGATCTGGTCGCGCGGCAGCCTCAGCGCCGGGATCTTCGCCCACAACCAGGCCGAGTGGTACGTGCAGGAGGTGCTGCGGGAGGCCGAACAGATCGAAGGCGGCTGCAAGGTCAGCTACGTCGACTGGAGGGTGGCACCGCTGGCGACCGGCTTCGAGACGCCGGGCCCCGACGCGGTGCTGATGAACGGCCTGGCCAGCGCTCCCCGCGGCGCCCCGCCGGCGGTCAAGGCGGCGATCGAGGCCGCCAACTCGATCGCCACCACCCCCTACGTCTGGGGCGGCGGCCACGGCTCCTGGTACTCATACGGCTACGACTGCTCCGGCGCGGTCAGCTTCGCCCTCTACGGCGCCGGCCTGCTCGACACGCCGCTCACGTCCGGCGCGCTGGAGAGCTACGGGGAACCGGGCCCCGGCCGCTGGATCACGATCTACGCCAGCCCGACCCACACCTATGCGGTGATCGCCGGGCTGCGCTGGGACACCGTCGGCGACGCCCAGGGCACCGGGCCGCGCTGGCACGCCGAACCTCCCTACCCGGAAGGCTTCGTCGTGCGGCATCCGACTGGGTACTGAACGTCCAGCAGAAGCACCCGGAGGGGGAGGCAGGGTGCCCCTCCCACGAAGGCCGTTGCGCAGCTGGGGCGTCCCTGGCGCTTCGTAAGGCTGCCGCTTGAGCCTTCGTGGGAGGGGCACCCTGCCTCCGCGCGCACGAACTCCCGGGACGCTCAGGGTCGAGTACCTGGAGATAAGAGCACGAGCAGCCGTCCTCCCTCAGCAGTTGCTCCGCACCTTGGGGCATCCGTGCTGCTTCGTGCGGTTGGGGATCAAGTGCCCCTCTCCCAGAGGCTCAAGCGGCGACGTCCCGAAGCGCCAGGTGCGACCCAGCTGCGCGACGGCCTCTGGGCGAGGGGCACTTGATCCCCTCCCAACAACACAAGCAGTACCGTTGTCCCGAAGTCGCCGATCAAGACTTGGAGGACAAGATGCCGACTTACCTGATGCTGACCAACCTGACCGCCGAGGGAGTGCGGACTCTGAAGAACAACCCCGGCCGGGTCGCCGAGGTGAACAAGGAGGTCGAGCAGATCGGCGCCAAGGTCCTGGCGCAGTACGCGACGCTCGGCCAGTACGACTTCGTCACCGTGGTCGAGGCGCCCGACGAGAAGACGATGGCCAAGGTCTCGGTCGAGCTGGGCTCGCGCGGGACGATGACCAGCCAGACGCTGACCGCGATGTCGGCTGACGACCTCGCCGACGCCCTCTAGGCCGCTCGTTTGAGGGCACTGGTAGTCGGCGGAGGCGGGCGCGAGCACGCGATGGTGCGGGCGCTCGCCCGCTCCGCCCACTCTCCCGAGTTGCTCTGCGCACCCGGCAACGCCGGGGTCGCGGCCGACGCCGAGTGCCTGCCCGAGGTCGCGGCCGGCGACGTCGAGGCGATCGTCGACGCGGCGAGGGAGCGCCGGGTCGACCTGGTCGCGATCGGCCCCGAGGCGGCGCTGGTCGCCGGCGCCGTCGACGCGCTCGAGGAGGCGGGGGTGCCGGCCTTCGGCCCCAGCGCCGCGGCCGCCGAGCTGGAGGGGTCGAAGGCCTTTGCAAAGGAGCTGATGAAGGAGGCCGGGGTGCCGACCGCCGCCCACGTCCTCCTGCGCAGCCGCGAGGAAGCCGTCGAGCACCTCGCCTGCGCCTCCTACCCGACGGTGCTGAAGGCCGACGGCCTCGCCGCCGGCAAGGGAGTGATCCTCTGCCCGACCGAAGCCGAGGCACGGGCTGCCGTCGACGTCTTCTTCACCGAGCGGCGCTTCGGCGCCAATATGGCCGTGGTGCTGGAGGAGTTCCTCGAGGGCGAGGAGCTCTCGCTGCTGGCGATCTGCGACGGCGAGAACGTGGTGCCGCTGGCCCCCGCCCAGGACTACAAGCGGATCTTCGACGGCGACGAGGGGCCAAACACCGGCGGCATGGGCAGCTACTCGCCGGTGCCTGGCTTCGGGCCGGCCGAGGTGGAGGAGATCGTCGACAGCGTCCATCGCCCGATCGTCGCCGCGATGGCACGGCGCGGGGTGCCCTTCCACGGCGTCCTCTACGCGGGGCTGATGATCGGCGCCGAGGGACCGAAGGTCTTGGAGTTCAACGCCCGTTTCGGCGATCCCGAGACGCAGGCGGTGCTGCCACGGATGCGCTCCGACCTCCTCGACCTCTTCCTCGCCGCCCGCGAGCCGGGCGGCCTCGCTGGCATCTCGGCCGAGTTCGGCTCCGATTGGGCGGTGACCCTGGTCCTGGCCTCGGCCGGCTATCCCGAGTCCTCCTCGAAGGGCGACGTCATCCATGGCCTCACCGAGGCCGCCGAGCTGGCCGAAGTCACCCACGCGGGCACGGCCGAGCGCGATGGCGAGATCGTCACCGCCGGCGGACGCGTCCTCAACGTCACCGGCCTCGGCCCGACGCCGGCCGCGGCGCGCGATCGCGCGTACGATGCGGCAAGCCGGATCTCCTTCGACGGAATGCAGATCCGCACCGACATCGCCGCCCGCGCCGTCGAGCGCGTCCCCAGTTAGACATCTGATCCAGAGAGGAAAGAGATGAGCGAGATCTCAGAGGAGCCGCAGCCGATCGGGTCGGCCGGGTCGGCCGGACCGACGACGATGCCGGCGGTAGAGGAGGCCTTCGAGGAAATCTCCGTCGACGAGCCGCTGGTCGGGATCATCATGGGCTCGAAGAGCGACAAGCCGAAGATGCAGCCGGCCGGCGCGGCGCTGCACGACGCCGGCATCCGCTACGAGGTGCGGGTGATGAGCGCCCACCGCGACCCGGAGCTGGTCCGCGAGTACTGCGCCAACGCACGCATGCGGGGCCTGAAGGTGATCATCGCCGGAGCCGGGATGTCGGCGGCGCTGCCCGGGGTCGCCGCCGCCCACACCGACCTGCCGGTGATCGGCGTGCCGATCCTCGGCAAGGCCCTCGGCGGCCTCGACGCCCTGCTCTCGGCGGTGCAGATGCCGCCCGGGGTCCCGGTCGCCTGCGTCGCGATCGACGGGGCGAAGAACGCCGGCGTGCTGGCCGCCCGGATAATCAACTGCTGATGACATATTCCGCCACCTCCTCTGCTCCCGTGGGGCGGCAAAGAATCAGATATGGATGCCGCCCCACTCCCGCGTCCGGGGGTGGCGGGTGATATCTCGCTACACCCGGCCGGAGATCGGGGCCGTCTGGACGCCTCAGAGGAAGATGGAGTGCTGGCTCGAGGTCGAGCTGGCGGCGACCGAGGCCTGGGCCGAGGAGGGCGTGGTACCGCGCGAGGCGGCCGAGGCGGCGCGCGCCAAGGCGGCCTTCACGGTCGAGGCGGTCGAGGAGCGCGAGCGGGTCACCGACCACGACGTCGCCGCCTTCGTCGACGTCGTCGCCTCCTCGGTCGGCGAGCACGGCCGCTGGGTCCACTACGGCCTCACCTCCTCCGACGTGCTCGACACGGCGCTGGCGCTGCAGCTGCGCCAGGCGGGGGAGATCGTCGTCGCCGGGGTGCGCGCCTACCGCGACGCACTCGTGGAGCGGGCGCTGGAGCACCGCGACACGCTCTGCGTCGGCCGCACCCATGGCGTCCACGCCGAGCCAACCACCTTCGGCCTGCGACTGGCCGGCTTCGCCTTCGAGGCCGACCGCAACGTCGAACGCCTCGCCGAGGCGTTCGAGCAGCTCGCCTTCGGCAAGCTCTCCGGCGCGGTCGGCACCTACGCCTCGGTGCCTCCCAACGTCGAGAGGGAGGTGATGGAACGCCTGGACCTCGATCGTGAGGACGTCGCCACCCAGGTCGTTCCCCGGGATCGCCACGCCGTGCTGACCTCGGTGATCGCGATCGCCGGCGCCGGGCTGGAGCGCTTCGCGACCGAGGTCCGCAACCTGCAGCGGACCGAGGTGCGCGAGGTCGAAGAGCCCTTCGCCGCCGGCCAGAAGGGCTCCTCGGCGATGCCGCACAAGCGCAACCCGATCCGCAGCGAGCGAATCACCGGCCTCGCCCGGGTCCTGCGCGGCTACGCCCAGGCCGGAACCGAGAACGTCGCCCTCTGGCACGAGCGCGACATCTCCCACTCCGGCGCCGAGCGGGTGGTCCTGCCCGACGCGACGATCCTGCTCGACTACATGCAGGACCTGGCGACCAAGGTCGCCACCGGCATGACGGTCAACAAAGAGCGGATGGTGGAGAACCTCGGCCTCACCCACGGCGCCCTCTTCAGCCAGCGTGCCCTCACCGCCCTGGTCGAGTCCGGGATGAGCCGCGACGGCGCCTACCGCGTCGTCCAGGAGAACGCCCAGCGCGCCTTGGACACCCGCACCGAGTTCCGTGACCTGCTCGCCGAAGCCGCCCCCGACCTCGACCTCGACGCCGTCTTCGACTACAGCGCCTATCTCACCCATCTGCCCGAGATCTTCGAGCGGGTCGAATCGCTGCGAAGCTGAGCGAGCAAAGCAAGCCCAGCAGCTCGCCCTCTCAAGAAATGACCGCGTGCCCGGTCGGCGAAGGGTCCGCCAGCTCGAAAACCATGACGCCTGCTAGCCCTTCCGCTTGCCTTTCTTCGCCCAGAGGGCTAATAAAGGCAAGCGGAGCGCGTGCGGAAGTGCAGCCCGGGTTCACGCGTCAGCTTTTCCGCAGGGGTAGGGTCTGGCGCCGTGATCCTCTACACCTGCCGGCAGAAGAAAATGGGCCCAGCCTTCGTCCATCCCTGCGGTAAAGCGGCCAAGGCGCTCGACGCGGCTGGGTACGAGTACGAGTTGAAGACCGTGGGTGGCTCCCGGCTGATGCCCTGGACCTGGGGCAGTCGCGGCGAGGAGCGGGCCGAGGTGAAGAAGCTGAGCGGCACCAACGAGGTGCCGATCCTCGTCCTTGACGACGGCGAGGTCGTCTCCGGCTCCGGCGCGGTCGCGCGCTGGGCCAATGAGCACCCGCACTCCCCCGCCAAGGCGGGCCCGAAGAGCGCCGGCTAGACGACGATCCGGTACGCGACGACCGGCTCCGCCTTTCCCTTCAGTGACAGCTCGAGCCGTTCGCCGGGGGCCTCGCCGAGGCGGTCGACCAGACGACCGGAGGCGAGGATCTCGCCTCCCTTCGCCTCCCCCTGGAGCCGCGAGGCGACGTTGACGACGTCGCCGATCGCGGTGAAGTCGTTGAGGGATCGCCTGCCGACGTTGCCGACGAAGGCCTCACCGTAGTCGAGGCCGATCCCGACCTTGGCGAAGGGCGGTTCGTCGCTTCCGTACCCGACCTTGCGCAACAGCTCCCGAGCGTGGTCGAGCATCACCGGCGCCGCCTCGTCGAAGCGCCCGTACATCGGCAGGTAGAGGGCCATCACCTCGTCGCCGATCAGCTTGTCGATCACCGCCTCCGGGAAGAGGACGTCCTCGGCGCAGGCGTAGAAGCGCCGCAGCAGGGCGCTCACCGCCTCCGGGTCCTGCTCCTCCGACAGTCGCGTGAACCCCCGCAGGTCGGCGAACAGCACCCCGGCTTCGGTCGTCATCCCGCCCGGCGGCGAGGCCTCGACACAGACCGCGCAGAGGTTGGGGCTCTTGCGCGAAGGCCGGTAGCCCAGCGGGCGAACGAGCCGGGCGCCGAAGCCGGCGAACGGCGCACCGCAGATGCCGCACCTCGGGCTGGACGGGAGGGCGCGGAGCAGTCGGCTGATGCCGCCCCCGGGCACGCCGGAGGCCAGTTCGAAGTAGGCGGCCCAGTCCTCGTTGGCGAGCGGCTCGTCGGAACCCTTGCGCGCTGCCTTGCGCACGCGCCGCAACGCCAGGCGCTGATAGGGCGTCAGCCGATCGCCACGCTCTTTGCCGGCCACCCCAACGATGGTAGTCCCCGGCTGCGGGCCTGGAGCGAAGTCGGGCTAGGCGGCGGCCGGAGCCCGCTCGCGCGCCGGCCGGCGCGCGGTGACCACGACCGGGGTGCCGTCGCGGGGCGAGAGGGTGATGTTGCGGCGGCCGGTCTTCTCCGGGGCGGGGTTGGCCTTGTGCAGGTCGCAGCGGGTCAGCACCTCGCGCAGGACGATCCGCATCTCGAACTCGGCGAAGGAGGCGCCGAGGCAGCGGCGGATGCCGCCGCCGAAGGGGATCCAGGCGTAGGTGTCGGGGCCCTCGCCGAGGAAGCGCTCGGGCTGGAAGGCGAAGGGCTCGGGGTAGAGGTCGGCGCGGGTGTGGGTGAGCCAGATCGCCGGCGTCACATCGGTGCCCGCGGGTAGATTCAGGCCGTCGACCGACAGCTCCTTGGCGAGGCGGCGGCCGGCGAGCGGCAGCACCGGGCGCAGGCGCAGCGACTCGGAGATCGTCGCCCGCAGATAGTCGTCCTCGCCCGTCTCGAGCGAGTCGCGCAGGCGCCGCAGCGGCGCCCGGTGGCGCAGCAGCAGGTCGAAGGTCCAGGCCAGCGCCGTCGCCGTCGTCTCGTGGCCGGCCAGCAGCAGCGTCATCAACTGGTCGCGCAGCTCCTTGTCGCTCATTCCATCACTCTCGTGCTTCGCTCGCTCGCGCTCATCATCACCGGCGATCTCGCTCGCTCGCTCCGCACTCCCGGCGCCGTCCTCGAAGCGGGCCAGCATCAGCGAGGAGAGGATGTCGTCGCGCTCCTCGATGCCCTCTTCCGCGCGGCGCTCGGCGATCTCGGCGTAGAGCAGGTCGTCGACCTCCTTCAGCTGGCCCTCGAACCGGGCCCAGGGGCCCCGGCCGCCGAAACGGCGGGTGGCGAGGCCGACCAGCTGCGCCCGTGGCGAGGCGGTTTCCGTCAGCACCTGGCCGAGCATCCCCCGCAGGCGCTCCAGCCGCGGCCCGTCGGCGACGCCGAAGACGACCCGCAGGATCACCTCCAGGGTCACCGCCTGCATCCGCGAGTGGACCGGGAACTCGCGGTCCAGCGGCCAGGAGTCGATCTCCGCGGTGACGATCTCGTCGACCACCGATTCGTAGGAGCGCATCCGCTCGCCGTGGAAGGGCGGCAGCATCAGCTTGCGGCGGGCGAGGTGCTCGGCGCCTTCGAGCAGCAGCACCGACTGCGAGCCCAGCACCGGTTCGAGGACGATGTTGCGGCCGGGCGGCAGCCCGTTCTCGCGCTCCATGTAGAGGGCCTTGATCGCCGCCGGGTCGGAGATCAGCACCATCGGCCGCTCGAACCCCAGGAACCTGACGCTGAACGAGTCGCCGTACCTTTCCCGGCACTCCTGCATGAACGGGAGCGGCCGGAAGGCCCAGCGCAGCGTCTGCGTCAATGAGGAGCTGTTCGGTTCGGGGGGTAGCGGCACGGTGCAAGGATCGCAGACCTCGAGGGGTCGGGCGCCGACCCCTCCCCGCCTCGGCGATAGCTAGCATCGGGCCCATGTCCTCCGCGCTTGCAGATTTGACGCTTCATTCCTCCGGGAAGGTTCGGGAGATCTATGAGTGGGGGGGCGATTTGTTGATGGTG
>WNFM01027361.1_pt2 | contig 14683 bp, 18 predicted proteins | sample 5400271 | NCBI WGS metagenome assembly WNFM01 (sample SAMN13153352, study PRJNA577476) | soil metagenome | isolation source: 60 cm saprolite on Douglas fir-dominated hillslope | place: USA:California | collected 2013-09-17 | reverse complement strand
GAGCTTCTAAGCGAGCCAGGGACGCTTGCCGCCGCGCCTCGATCTCGCGCACCTTTTCTTCCGATGGCGCGTAATTGATCTGCTGGGCACCAATGTAGAGCTTGGTCGCCTTGGCCGGGTCAGCAAACTCTCCCCCAAATCTCCGTTCCAAATCCCAGGCCGGTTCTTTCCAATCGAGCTTGCTATCGGCCAGTAGCACCTTGCGCTTGAGCAGCTCCTTCTTCCGTATCCCGGCCGCATGAGCAGAAAGAGTGGGGAACGCGCGCGACATCCTTTTCCAACGGAGCCACGTCCGCGGATTAACTCCGTTGACCGCGCAGGCTTCGACTTCATTGAGGCCAAGGGCGATGTCAGTGAGTATGGCCTGAATACGTTCGGACGTCGCTCGACATTGCTTGGCTGCTCTCCCGGCGATAACCAGCGGGACAACGTTGACCGACAACACAGGTGATGGCACGGGTTCCTGTCGGTTGTTATCCGTGGATAACGACGGAGGCGTCGGCTCACTGGCTACTGGCTCACTGGCTGCAACAGGCTCGGGTACAGACTGCACCTCGCACTCTAAAAATGTTTGATAGCATTTGTTCGAGCAGTAAAGCCCGTTCGCGAAAACAAGCGCTTTCCCACAAACCCGGCAATTTGGCATTGGCTTATCTGCCATTGACCGCAAACAATAGCGGGTAGTCGGACCAACCTCAAACAGATGGCGAGCGGCTCAAAAAGGCCGAGTTGCCCTAGTAGTCTATGGTTGGTGCCCGATGGCGCGTCGTGACTACCTCAATCGTTTCTGTTCGAGGCGTAGGGCGTCCGGGTGCATGTCTAGCCAAGCCTGCTCAAGGATGCGATGCGCAGCTTGTAAGCGAAAGTTTGGTGAGGGATTGCTCGCTCCGTGCAAGACCATTGTTACAACACTAAAGTCGTCCGTGGAATTTTATGTACGGCTTGCAACCTAGCTGAAGGGTACTTAAAAACTCCAGAGCGGGCGCGTCGCCTATTGGCTTACATGGAGAAGAATGAATTGTTTTATTACGGACCACAAGCAAACGGAGCCTCTGAACTGTACTCTGGCATCGAATAGGCTATTCGGTTCCTCCAGGGCAGTCATGTAGTGAATCATAACAATTTTTACCTCGGTTTTCCGCCCCATCTATTCCAAGGGAGCTGGCGGAGTCTGCTGGAAGAGTTCGTTTAAACGATCCGCAGTCCATTCAATAACCTTCGAGTCCGCCTGCGTCGAATCGTCGTACAAAATCAGGATCAGATGGGCATTCTCGGGCGGGATCGCAACTGCTTTCATTTTACTAAGTTCCATTCAAATTGGTGTCCCAATAATGGGATGAATATTTATCCCCGCACGCGCGAACCCGACACTTCTCATCGCCGTTGGTATTCAACATATTACAACTCCGGACGTCTCGGACGTCAGTTTCAGACCGGGGTTCACGCGAGAAAATAATTTTTCTAGAAAGGAAAAATTTATTTTTTTCACACTTATTAAAGAGTGGGTTTTTCACGTCCGAGACGTCCGCCTGTAGAAAGACGGGTCTTTCGGGAATACCTGAATATGAGTAGGCCGAATACTGTCGCGGTCTACGTCGTCATTCCACCCCGCTTCACTTTTTCTGTTGGGGGTAATGCTTTGAGGTTTAACTGCTCCAGAGGGACCTCCGGTTGCGTACCAGCTTTCACCACCCTTGGGGTGTGGCCAAGAATCATCGGTGTGACCGTGGAAAGCGTCGTAGCCTTTAACATACCAGAGTCTCCGTTCAAAGAAGCCTCGGAGCGGTTTATCGTTATCGAGATGATGAATCGCAACGGCCACAACATGATCGAGGCTATCACCGGCATATTTACGTTCTAATATTTCCTTCGGCACGGTATACGCCTGATTAAAACACTCGGTAGTCTCGCGCAGGTAGACCGGATAATTCGCTGGATCTCGCAGCCATATGATAGCTGCTTCTGGCCCGGCGGTTTCGGCGAGCTGGATCCGCATCTGCTCTGGAGCGAGGCAAGGGACAGCATGGTAGTAGTTCTTTGTCCGGATAATATCGTTGATGGTGATGGCTCTAGGTTTGTGTGGCTTGTCCCAGCCGTTATTCCACGAGCGTAGAAGTATTTGAGTAGAGTTCATAAACTATAGTTGTGGTTGTGTGTTCTCTCTGACAGTGGGCTCTTGCCCTGATTCCCTGCATCCTCGTAAAAGGTTATTAGCATCCCGGACCACCGAACGCGCAAAATAATGGGCCCAGCGTTCGACCTGCAACGCCATCTCCTCCGGCGTAGTAAAGAAGACGATGGGCAAATCATAGGTGATCTCCCAATGAGCCAGACTCCCGAGTACGGCAGCTGGAGCGACCTGGGACCGGTACCGTTGAAGCTCAATCGCCGCACGGCTACCAAGCACGGCGAGGCGTTTGAACCTAAACCCACGTAACCGGTGTAGTTCGCGCTCGAATCGTTCGCGCTGGCTCGTTGCGCAAGAGATCAGTTCGTTGATACTCGCTTTCCGTTCGATCGAGAAAAGATCTTCTAATCCCCGAATTGAAATATCGCCTGAGTAAAGCGTTCCGACGGTTACAGGCAGACGGGTGAAGACTAAGGGCCGTTGCTCCCTCGTATCTTGAACAAGTGTGATTCGCATATCGGCCAGATCACCGAGCGATTTCAGAGCCGGGAGGCATGGAAGTTCAGACATGTCCGCCCCGTTCATTCTGGGAATTTGGGAACAACGGTTTCCACTCGTTTGTGACCATATTATGCCGAAACAACCCGTCCCGTTCACCTTGCCGCAAAAGCCTGTAAAAAGTGGATGTCGGAATATCCAACCCTTCCCGCGCCATCCGCCGGAATTCATCTGTGGATAGTGGCCGAGCAGCAAGGCAGCCTGCCAGATCGTTCGTAGTAGCTTTGACGGGTCTGCCCACCCGCCGAGGCTTCGGAGAGTTCCTAGCGCCACCCTTTGTGTTTGCCGGGCCCTCTGGTAAGCGCAGCGCACGGGAAAGCGCAGCTTCAACGAATGCGTCGATGTTGACGATCCGTTCCAGTGCATGCCCGACCTCTGGCGACAGCGCAACCGAGATTGACCGGCGACCGCTTCCGTAAACGCGAAGGGTTTTATCGGCGGCAGCCTCGACCTCGGGTGGTAGCTCTGACATCCCCTAATCCTGCAGGTCTGGCTCTCGTTCGACGATGGTGCCGCTAGTGCCGAAGGCAACGATTTGGCTCGTGTAATTTTCTATGAACTGCCGCCGCTTACTTCGGATAAAATCTTCCGTGCCAACGTAGACCAGACATACCGGCGATTTGCTTCGATTGATTGTCAGAACTGTGAGCAGATAGACATCGCTCTCGTGAGTTGGATTGATCGCCATACAACAAACGAAATTACGTTGAGGAGAGCGCAGCAGTTCACTGAATAAACGTGTTCCTGCTTTCTTAACCCAATTTACAACGGCGGGTTCAAGCCCGTCGATTACCGAATCTTTTTCAGAATCTGGGTAAGAAGAATGAAAATGCCATCCAAAATCGGTTAAATATTGCATATTTACTTCTGTTCCAGCGGTTCGCCATCAGCCCAGCTTGGGCCCAGTTTCGCCTCAAGCTTTGCTTTGAGCTGATTCCCAAATAGTTCGGAAAACGCTTCCTCGAACGCTCGGGTAACAATTTCCAAGGTCTGGTAAGCGTTATCGCGGGTAACCAGAAAATTCGCTTCATCATGTACCAGGTTAATTGTGGTAACCCCGGCAGGCAGTCGCGGGATAAACTTGTTGATCGCCCCGACAAACACATCCGAACACCCGCCTTGGATAGGGTTATTTATCAGCACCTTTTTACGCGTAGCGAGCGAGGGCGAGTATCCATATTCATTTGAATCATTCTGTTGTAGCGGCAAGAACCGGCGCTGACCTCCAGCTGTGTACGCGCATTCTGAGGAGAGCGCAGCTGCTTCAGCGCGTTCCTGATTCGCCCGGATTGCCGGGAACATAGCGAAAAACACAGCCAGGAATCGTTTCGCGTCTTCCAGTGTGTATTTGAGCCCGGTCTTGTAATAGATCATCGGAACTAGGCCGTAGGGCGTCATTCCGTAACTCACGCCTAGCACCACAATCTTAGCTGTATTGCGTAATAGCTCGTTGACCTGATTTTCTCCCGGGCCACGTACAGGTTCTTTTCCGAAGATCTTTGCCGCGATCTCTGTGTAGACATCTTTCCCAGCACCCAACAGTTTGATTAGATTCTGGTCCTGACAGTGAATCGCTAAAGCCACCATCTCGATTTGGCTCAAATCAGCTTTCAACCACAAATACGGCTCTGGAGCAATGAACCCAGATCGATAGTCCCGATGGAAATTCTGTTGATTTGGATCGTGAAATTGAATTCGGCCGGTCCGAACTATCCCATAATCGCTGGACCGAACCCGGTCATCCGGGAACGTGTTTTTTGTCGCTCCGTCAAACATACGGACCAGGGCAGCTTGTTCTCGATACTTCAAAAGTGCGTCGGTCTCCGGCAAGCCGAGCCGGTACAGAGTAGGTTTTTTGGTGTCTTTGACTACGATCCCGTGTCTGCTCAACGCTTCCAAACAATGAGCTGAGTTGTTCGGATTGATCGGTTCAAACTCTGGCGGTACCTCTTCTCGCGTTGAAGTGATTGTTCCATCCGCTGCCCGAGTTTTTATGAGTTTGCCTTTTCTCCGGCGGGACATGGGCAAAAGAAATGCACAATCGTTGAAGATCTCCCGGACCCACGAAAGGCTGGCCTCTTGAGCGGTTGCAGCCTTTTGCCGTTCTTCGGTCCACGCTTCACGGGCGATCGGCATCCCAGCAAATTTGATGTCGTTAATGTGGAGAGCTGAAATCGAACGGGTTTGGAAACACTCCCATAGAGTCTGTTTCTGGCCGGGAGCCAGCTCTACGGACTGCAGCTCTTCGGTGAGACGTGCAACCAGCGGCAATAGATGAGCCGCGTCTTCTTTGACATAGTTGAGCTGCTCCGAGCTAAGCGAAGGAACGCTCCAATCATTATCTCCGAATACTTTGGCGAGCGTTATTCCAAGATGGCGGTGAACTACCGATCCCAGATCATTTTCCAAGAATTTCTGAGGGCTATCATCGTATTCTTGATCATCTGTTTCCTCCTCTTCCGAGCCGTTGGCCGATGTTGTCTTCCCGTTGGACAGAAGCTGGCTGGCTAATCTGGTGTCGAAGATAGAATCGGAAAGCTCGAACCCGTGCCGTCTAAGAACGCTCATGTCGAAATCGGCGTTATGCATTGCTAACGTGCTGGTCCGAAGAAGCTCGCGAATAGCGGCTGGAATCGACTCGCGGCACATATCGAACGTCCGTACAGAGTCACTAGTAGCGACGGTCAACAAACGAAGGGCATTGCGGCGAGAATCAACCGCGAGGACATGCGCCTTTCCAGCTTTTTTGCGGTCCCGTTCCTGTTTCGTAATTTCGGTTTCAGACGGCCACGGGTAAAAGGTTTCAGTATCTATCCCAACTATGCGCTCAGGATTGGTAGCAACACAAAATCCGGCGGCAGGGGTTGACGGAGGGATAGGCGGTACCAGGTATGATGCGATCGGTGAAGAGGTTGGTTCTGCGTCCTGCTCGACTTCAGGGGAGGCGAGAGCTTCAGTGTTCGGAGCAATCTCTCTGGTGCCGCTGTCATCGAAGGGCGGTTCAGCATCTTCGGATGGCTCCGGAGGGTTTCCCTCGCTTTCACTGGGCGAGGGACCGCTATTTCCGGGTGGGTGAGTGGTTAACCCTCGGTAACCGCGCTTGTCTTTCTTGTTGCGCTCGATGTCGTTACTCTTTAAAACTCCCCAGTGGTGGATGATAAAGCCCCGGCTTTTTTCCTCGAAAGTTTGTTCCCGCTCAGCTGTCCAACCCCTATCGTTACAAAAGCGGGTATAACCGTCGTAGAGTTCGCTGACCGTTACATTATCATCCGGAGATTTTCTAATTTCCGTTTGGACGAAAATCTCGATTGATTTGCTGCGCGCAATCAAGTTATCCACCCGTTTTTTCTGGGCTGGTGTGGACGCGAATCCTTTATGCGAAACCAGCTCGGCCCAATGGTGTTCAGCGCCCTCAATCATCCAATTAAGGATGCCTTCGCCTTCCTCGCGAAACAGTACCTCATCGAAGTTGTCGATGACTTTGGCTCCGGGCGGCCGCGGCTTTGGAAACTCGTTGATCAAGATTCGACGTGCCCAGGAATTTTCGTCTCCGGACAACCGTACTCGTATTTGTTCATTCGAGGTGACAAGCGCGGGGTACACCCCAACGAGGCTCATTGATTCGTTCACGTTTTTCTTCTCGGCGTTCATCACGTCATGACCGCACAAAGCTTTAACGATCTCTGCGCCCGGCTGATTAAAAAAGTCGGCTGGTGCCTCAACCACATTCAACAACAGCTTCCCAATTAACCGTGATGTCTCGAAACGACCGTTGAGTTGATCAACTCGAAGTTGTTCTACGTTGATCGAACCTAGGATTCGCACGATCAACCGCACAATGGTGCCTTTGCCCGTCCCGCCTTCACCTAGCAAAAACAATATTTTTTGGGCACGATTTCCACCGATTAGGATTAGCCCACAGTAGCGCTGCAACATTTCAACATCCTCTTTTGACATAACCGGCAAGAGAAGCTCGGACAAAAAGCGTTTGCACGGCGAGCCGGGTTTATAAGCGATTGGGATTTGATTTCGGCTTTTGTATTTAGGATCAAATTTGCAAAGCTCAATCCCTGCTTTCGTGATGCAAACCATGCCGTTAGCAACATGAATGACTGGTGGTGCGGTGTTATCAGGTTTAAAAAAGTTTGGATGACACACGTTTCTATCAGCTTTGATATGATCGATGATACCGCGCTGGCACGGCGTAGTAAGTTTTGAACCTATGCTCGAAGAAAACCCGCGCTGAGCCGCTTCTGCATACAGGTCCTTAACGATTAGGCTGCGAACATCATCTTCCCGTAACGGTACATAAAGTCCATGATCGGGGAGGTAATGATAAAATGTCTCAGAAGCCTGATCGTAAAAAGCTAGCCGGTTGGTACCCCAAAGCCGTGCAAAATAAGGGGTGTTAATAACATAACTAGTTGGGGTTCTGTGAAACGGTGCCCCTAGTTCCTGAACAATCGCTTCCTCTTTTTCGGTCAGTTGTGGTTTCTGCCCGTTTCCGTTTCTTACGGGTTCTCGGATTTTGGCGATCTCGACTTCAACTGCATTTTTGAACTCGCCAATTTTGAAGTTAATGAGTCGTCGGGCTAGTTTGTGTAGTTGCATTACCGCTTGCGATTTACCTTCTTCGACTTCCGCTTCGGCACACATTCGAACAATCCGATTAAACTGCAGCGCCCTTTCCATTCCATCTAACGTTGCGAGCGCTGTCTCCTCGCGTTCGAGCAGGAGGTAGGCGATCATCGAAGGTTCAGTTTTCATAGGGTTGTGGCCTCTTTGATTACGTTGGTGAAGAAGGTGTGGAATTTATCGCCTAACGCTTCCCGGCAATCGTCAACACCCTTGCCTGGAGCGTTTAACGGGAGTCGCGGCAGATGGACTTTAATAGGTCGGACAGCATCCGCCAAAAACGACGCATTCCGCGAAAACGCATAGTTGGTGGATGTGTCCGCGTCTCCTAAGAAGTAGAGGTTCTTAATTCTTTCTCGACTGAGTGTTGCTTGCAGCTCTGGGAGCAATTGCCGAATACCGGTTTCCTTGTCCCTGGTATAGACAGCGATTCCGGGGAGGCCGATGGCGTACACTCCGAGTTCTAGAAGACAGAGATCTTTAAATTCGCCTTCTGAAAAAACAGCATAATCCTCGGCGAGTCCGAATGGGCACGTTCCGTTACGGTGAAAGAAAGGAGGGGGATAGTAGAGGTGAAGGCCGGAACCGGGCTCCTGATGGTACTTTTGACCGTTGTGGCGAGGCTCAGGTAACCGGTATCGGCAGAATTGAGTGAGCTTGCCGTCCCAACTCCAGTATGGGATTTCGATCGTTCCTGGTTCAGGGCGACCAATATAGCAGCAGCCTGCCGCTATCATGGTGATCTTAGAGACACCTGGTCGTACGGGTATATCGTCGGTTTCCGTAGTGTGCTCCTAGCTCGTCGTTCCGGGCGAGGGTATCGGACAAGTGCAATCCGCCAACCGATGCAGACTGCGTTTGCACACCTGGATTCGGTTTTCCGTTGTTCCATGGCATGTTGCAGCCGCTTCCGGCGACTTGTGAATTAAGCCGCATTCTGAACACTGCCAGAATTGATCGTCGCGATGTTCCGGGAGTAAGCCGCCGAAAAAGCGTGTCGCTTCGAGCCGCAGGCGTTCGTGTTCGATTTGCAGCTTTCCTGATTTTGGTGTGTAACCGAGCGGCTTCGGTGCGGTCTGGTCGTCTAGTGTCATCACTTCGAGCGTGAGGTACGGCGGGTTCGGGTTTAGGGATTTTCGATTTCATAGATTAGGCTGTCTTCTGAGTGGACTGCCAGCGGAGCTGTTCCCATTGCCGATGGCTTAGCGCGACCTCAACGCGCAGCAAAGGCTTGGCGACTCTGGGTTTATGGTGTACGATTCGATCGGTTCGAGTAAGAATGTTCATAGAAATTGGCGCGGGTGATTCAGCGATCCGAAATCAGAAGAGCACCCGCGCTTTTCTGTTGTGGGGTTAGTCGAGCTCGGGATCTCCCATGTTGAGCTCTTCGTGGAGGGCTGCTACATCTCGTGCCGCCGCTTGCTCGCGCAACTCGCGCTCCTTTCGGCGTTCCAGAGCGCGTTCCTTCACGTCAAGTGCCGTGTCAGAAGCCTTCTGGGTCAGCTTCTGTGAGAACGGCTTACGCAGCAGTTTCAGTTCGAATATCAGATCGTCCGGATCATCTTGATCTGGTCCGGGAACGGTCCAAAGTGCGGCGTAACAAGATTCACCGAACAGGGTAAAAGCCGCTGGTGATTGGAAGTCTGGCGCACCCTCGACGACGCTCTCGATCTCGTAGAGCTTGGCGTTGTCACCTTGTACTAAGACTGTCGGTGTCTCTCCTTTCACATATGGCGTAGTAACTCGAAAGGAGTGATAAATCTTGTCACCCTTCTTTGTTCGTCTGGTCCACATGGCAAGCTCCAGGGGTTTACCCTGCAGCTCGAAATGTCCCTTCAGATCGGGAGCCATATCGTTGAGCTTTTGCGCGTTAATATGAACGTTAATTTCTGCGATTACGTTATTGTCTATTTCAGTTTGCATATCATGTTTTTTAGGTGTCCTGATTTTACTTTTGGTTGGTGATGCATTCCGAACTTCGGACTTCGATCGGGACGCTGAAATTGGTTGAGTAGATAGATCCGTGAAAAATATCTGTGAGAACCTCGGCCATTTTGTCATCGTCACCAGAGCGTGCGGCTTCTGAATAGAGGCAGAGAAGCTGAGATAATCGTAGGTCGGGATTAACCACGGGACACCTCTTCGACGGTTGGCGTCGTTAAACCACGCTCTAGCCACTCATTAATGTCAGAGCCGCGTATACGAATGACGCGAGGTCCAAATTTTATGGCCCGTAAACGGCCTGCTCGAATCTCTCCCCAAACCCAGTCTTCTGTCGTCCTAACTTCCTCGGCAACGTGCTTCGTTTTGTAAATTTTGGAATCGCTGAATGTAGCCATTTAGTTTACAAGTGTGGACTAAGCTAGTGAAAACGAAGCGAGACGCAACAACTAATTACAACTTTTAGCTTGCGTGTATAGTACACCTGTGTACTAATACAGCATGGCACGTCCACCAAGCCCGAAAAATAGTGATCACCCTTTACGCCGATTGCGCAGCCTGTTTATCGAAGAGGGGAGCTCGGAGCCAATAAGCCAATTGAGGTTTAGTCAACTGATTGATATCCCGGTCAGCACAGTGAAGGCGATCGAAAATGGTGAGCGACCCCTAAGTCGAAAGGTTCGCGACCGAGCTAGGCTGGCTACTGGTGCCGCCTGGGACGAGAAGAATGGGCAATTTCTTTATTACCCAGACGAGCCGGCGTTTAAGGAATATCACCAGAAAAGCGGGACCCGGCCGCTCGGTGCTGAAGACTCTGTTGATCGACTAACCTTGGATATTCGGGAGTTGTTTGAGAAAGTTCCGGATACGCATTGGCACAGATATTTTTTTCGATTAGAGGATTTCGTAAATGAGTGTCTAGTGGAGATCGATAAACTGCCGGGGCCATGTAGGAAACCAACCCGACAGCGGTCTAAAGCAGCCAATATTTTCTCAGGAATGTAGCGGTCGCGCTACCGGTACCTTTCTTCACCCACCATCTCCCGGCACTTTTGGGAATTTCTCCAAATCAAATTTGCTTCTCGCTCACGCTAAATCAGGTGAACCGATCGACGTCGATCGGAGGCGCTGCCGGACCGAATGAAGGGTGATAACATAGAACCCGTGAAGGAGTCCGGCAGCCGTTGCGCCTTCCCGCAAAATTAAGGTCTACTCTCGATCGCCCAGGAATCGTTGATGACGTCCGTCCCCGTTCCCCAACATCTCTTCAAAGGCGACCGAGGTTCAATTTCGGCATGAGCTGTTCCGCTGTCGGAATTGCATCTAAGAAGCCTTGAGCTTCGGATGAAAAGTTAGCGGTTAGGATTTTGGTTTGCGCGTCTAGACTTGCCGCCTCGATCCGACACTTGGCAGACTTGATCATCGCATCGACTTGCTGTTTTCCCGCTCTTCGAAGCTCTTTCTTCAGCTCGTCCGAAGCCTGTTCGCCCGCATCGTACCAATTGCAGTGAAGGCTGGGTGCAAATCGATCCGGGATACCCAACTGGCGGTTCCGTTCTTCGACCTTGGCTTGTGCTTCTTTGCGCGCTTCATCCGCAATTCGATGCGCCTCCTTCCATGTTTCATCCGAATCGAATGAGTAAAAGCTATCGAGCTGTTTATCGAGATCGACCAGCAGCTGTGCGCCGACCTCTTCCAGGTTGCTCTTGGTAACTTTCTCTCGCAGCTTTGCGATGCTGAGGAGGTTCGTTTGTTCTTTGTTCGTCATAGGATTTTTCATTACTGGACCGCAGGATCTGGGCGGGTATCCCCCTTCTCATTACAAAGCGCGTGAAGAGCATCAATGTTGTGGTGCGGCCCGAATATGGCTCGGCCTTTGTACAAAAAATGTTCACGGACTTCGTGCTCAACCGCTGTCAGCACAGCTTTCAGAGCGGTCTGCGCGATCTCGCTCCGCGTCACATTTTCGCTTAAGCGCCACTTACGGCTATGCCAAACAATTCCCTCATCAGGAAAGATAATTTGCAGATACCAGCCAGCCAGTTCCCATTTGGCTTCGATCTGCCAATCCAGATATTTAATGCTGGCCAGAATTTCATAGACTCGATTCTCGAAGGGGATTTTGTTGTCCATTTCATCTCTCACTGTCACCTAACTAAGCGCACTGCTATTTCTCCAACGGATTTTCTCGGACGCAGATGCAGCAAAGGATAGCTTCTGCCAACTCCAGTCCATAGCGCCGTCAGGCTTAATCGTAAGTGCGATAGTAAAACCATTCTTCTCGGCTTCCACGAGCAGCCAATTAAGGCGATCCTGCATGTTTTTCGGTTGTGCCTGTATTATGTTCTCTGCATACTTCGCCAAGATTTCCATTTTCATGCCGGTGCAGGTCACAGGCTGACGAAGCGCAGCGAGTATTTCGTCTATCCACTCCTTGGTTGCTGGGTCAGCGAAGTGCTCGAAACGTCCGGCAGCGTCTCGTGCCGCCTTCCTCTTTCTAAAAACAGGTAACTCGATCCTGATTTCCGCCGAACCGGTGCCGTCCGTCATTTCGACGCCTCCTCGCGCAAACCCTGGAGGTAGGCTCGTAATGTCGGGATGTGCAGAAGGGTGATGCCCCGCTCGGCATCCTTTTGGTGGAGCCTTAGAAGCAACCCAGGACACCGTTCCCCGAGTTCGAGCAGGGTCGTTCTGGATAGACCGTAGATCCGGCTACCGGGACCGGGCTTTGGTAGGCGTGCATACTCGTCTGGATCGAAACCGTTGTTTTTGCCGATCTCGGCGACCGCTTGTTTGGCGATCTTGGCGACCGCCTCTTTACTTAGCGTCATGGTGCATAGTTAACGCCAAGATGAAACTAACATCTACCCAGTAAGGTCAGCCTAAACTGGGCATCGGCTTAAACAAAGGATTGACGGGGTAAACTAAGCGGCTAACTGCCGGAATACCGGATGGAAAAACTTTCCGAGTTTCGAGCGTTTATCGCCGGTCGAACATGCACCAAGGGTGACGGCTTTGAGTTCGGGAAACCGCTCGAATTTCGGATCGACGTCGAGAACGTAATCAGCCAACGCCCGACTCCAGAACTTCAGAGTTTCTTTGGAGAGTGGCTCAAGGTTGCGCAATCTTTTTAGTAATCCTTTGTATTGGTTCTTCCATCTGACGCTCGACTCTATTTCATTGCACAACTCTCGGGCCAATCGGTTGCGTGGCGTATCGAGGCTTGATGGACGCCTTTTATTGGTCAAAGCTTTTATCAGGGAACGTATCCAGCGCGAATCAAAGCTAGAGCCCGCCTGGAGTCCACTGGCAGAAGCGAGCAAACTGGTAGTCTCATCATCCAGCCTGTCCGCCCCATATATTGACCGAGGATTCACAAGAGGCTCGGGAGTTTCTCAATCGCAACGCGCCCAACCTGTACGTGGGTGTAGCCCCGGTGGATGTCGGCGCTTTTATGGCCGATTAGTTCCATCCGAATGTCTTCGCTCACTTCAGCCCTGGATAATTCGGTCGCAAAGGAATGACGCAAACTGTGAAATGACGCTCGCGAAAAGGTCTGGTTCTTACTGGATTGTACCTGCTGTCGGTCAATCCCGGCGCGTGTCATCAGGTCGGCAAATTGGGTCGAAAGCCCGCTGCGCCCGCTGGTCGGTCGTCCGGCGAGTGACGGGCAAAGGTTCCCGGTTTTATCGCCCGCGATTTTGAGCAGGTGCTTCTCCAGATCGGAATGCATCGGAACCTGGACCCGTTTCTTGTTCCGACTCTTGCGCGGGACGTAACTGAGCAGTCCAATCGGATCTTTCGTCGGGTCGGGTGACTGAACCCATGACACTTGATCCCAGGTCATCGAGGCCGCATCGGTCAACCGAGCGCCGGTATAGAAGCCGATCAGAATTGTCGATTGCCAATCCTGGTCCGCTTCAGCTAACAACGCGCGGATGTCGGTGACGGTCAGGGTGGTCCGCTCAAGGTGGTCAACTCGCGGCAAAGCCACGCCGTTGGCCGGATTCTTTAAGAGCAGGTCTTGATCGGTCGCGACTTTCAGGGCGCTCTTAATCGCTCGCATGTCGATGGCGACGGTGGCAGGCGAAACACCTACCTGGGTCCGCATATCCCGAAAATTCTGAATGTCGGAAGGCGTCAAATGGCTCAACGATTTGTCGGCTTTCGCTCCAAGGCTCTTTAAGAACTCTGCGACCGGCTTTTCGTATCGCTCGGCGGTCGAGTGTTTCAGGCTCAGCTTTTTCCCATTTAGCCAGTTTGTGAAAAACTCGGCGCTGGTCATAGTCCGCAGCGAACGGTCGCCAACGGTCGCCCGAATTGCGTCCAACACCTTGCGCGACGCGGCTTCGGTCAGCTCACCTCGTTCGGCCAATTCCGCCGCCTTTTCCCACTCGATTGCAACTCGCTCTGCTTGGGTACGATTCTTCAATTTGGTGGAGTGGAACAGGCGTTTACCATTACTGCTGAACGCCGCGTACCAATAGGGGCTTCGGCCACGAGGATCTTTGTGCAGACTAGCCATAAGATTGGGGTAATTTGGGGAGCAGGGTTGTTAGTGAGTTAGTAACGTGCGAGGCTCAGTCTCCCTTTGGAAACTCCACTACAGAAGCGGATCAAAGAACTCTCAATTCCTGAGCCAAACTCTGGTTGCTGGTTGTGGATGCTGGCACTGAATAGAGGCGGGTATGGGCTGATTGAAATCGATGGTGAACGAATGTTGGCGCACCGCGTTTCGTACGTCGCTTTTAATGGCCCAATTCCTGATATTAGATGGGTCTGCCATTGCTGCGACACGCCTTGCTGCGTTCGGCCGGACCACTTATTTCTTGGCAATGCTGAAATTGACTCCAGAGATATGGTTGCCAAAGGGAGAAGCGCCAAAGGGGAAAAACAACACTTACACCAATTAACCTGGAACGAAGTGCGCGAGATACGGGCTGCATATGCTATCGCGCCAAGTTCGCATTTTCTGCGCTTGCTGGCTAAATCCTTCGGTGTCTCGTCACAGATTGTGCGACGTGTCGTAACCGAAAAAACGTGGAAGGAAGAACCCGTTCCGAAAAAGCTGGTTAAGGGGTTCCACGATAATAATCCGCTTTCGCCGATCATCATCACTGTAGATGGGCACGAAACTGAGGTGCCCGTTGATAGTGAGGAATATGGGAAGCTTAAACAGTTCCTGATCCGCCGACCAAGCCGTTGAACGACGTGCATTTCTAATAACTAAACTCATAACATCGCAGACGCAAGGGCTTAACGCCGATAAACGCCAAATGCTTTGCTAGAGCCGATCCGCAGGTTTCCCGAGGAGGCGGGATGGTTCTCAATAAACCCTTCCCAGCCCTGTCGAATCTCCTGCTCTTTCATCATCAACCTGGACCGGCGGGAGGCGAACAGCCGAGGCAGAGACTGCTTCTT
>WNFM01036338.1_pt1 | contig 14684 bp, 17 predicted proteins | sample 5400271 | NCBI WGS metagenome assembly WNFM01 (sample SAMN13153352, study PRJNA577476) | soil metagenome | isolation source: 60 cm saprolite on Douglas fir-dominated hillslope | place: USA:California | collected 2013-09-17 | reverse complement strand
CCGGCTTGCGACCTTGAATGCAGTGCAGCATTCTGACCTGTAACAAACCGCATTAGTTAACCAAATTTCCGTGTCCGTTTTATCGGGGGAAGTACAGATCGCCAAATTGCCCTGAATTGGGATACAAGACGCTAATGAATTGTTTGTAGATCTGTTGCAAACTATGGCGGAAAGCTTGGGCTATTCCTTCGATAAGGTGCAGCTGAAGCGTGGTGGTTATTCACCTGTCGGCCATCTGTTCCTAGATATGCCGATCAATCAGCAACGCGACATTTTGGTGGGTGAAATCCTTGAGAAAATTGACCAGAGCGATCTCGAGTTTATCCAAAAACTCTGTGATGACGCTAATTTGATGCCAAGTACGGACCACCTCGGAGCACCTAAACTCGCCCTTCGCCCGCCCATTCTAGCTCGGCCGCAAGCGAGTAGAGCTTGAGCCAATTTTGGTAACCAAACAACTAAACTCTGAAAACGGGAAAGCTATGAAACAAATATTTACTGGATTGAGTATTATCGGCGCTTTGGCGGTTCTAGTCCTCAGTGTCGGCTGTGCTACTACCCCGCAAGAAATCAAGCAACAAAGCTACAATCCGCCGGTGTTCCCGGGGTAAAATTCGCCGAAACCTTTGTCTCATACAGCAGAGCACGCTCGGAGCTCGGGGCCGATTCCCGGGCTCCCAGTCCTTTGAAACCATAGCGACGTGTGCATAAGCCACTTTCAAAACAACAACGCGAAGGTCTCATTGGTTTCATCGGTGGATCCATAATTAGAATATCTCGGGGCTCTGAAACAGAATTCGAAACGCTCAATTTAAAGCTCGAAGCACTGCGCCTAGATGCTGTGCCAGATCTAGATTTGGTTGCGTATGCGCTGGCCGCTGCTTGGAAAAGCGGTTGGGATTTCGACATCATGACGCACACCTTTACCGGATTGTATGGCGTAGACTCACGCGATTTAGCTGATGCTCAAGCTTACGCCAAAGAACGTTTCCCCGATGGCGAATTTCTATAACTGGTGCATCAAAGGGCCTGGTACCATCAAGATGACCGTTGAACAAAAAAAGATTATTTGGGCATACCTAGAGCAGAAAATGGCCGAGCTCGACGCGCAAGATTTCGCTGCGTTCGTTAATGGTGATGGACACTCAAACGAACCAAAAAAGATTTCGCTCGATGAAGGTCTAGCCTACGTTGAGCAGTGGCTATGGAGCACGTCAATCGAGCAATTACGAATACTCGCCGAACGCTTACGCGAAGTTAACCAAATCAACACAGCCAACGCTCTCGAACAGTTTGCTGATAAGCGCGAACAAACGGGTTGAGCCTAAGCTCTTCAATTAATGACAACGCCCGAAAAGGGTAATAGCACAAACTAACGGCGCCCCTCATCAAACGCGGCCTGGCGCCAACCTCGGAAGCTTTTTAATTACCTCCGAACGGTCGGACACAAAAGCAACCTGGCCCGACTCAATATGCCAAATGACGTATTGGTCGATTGTCCTGGGTGCGAGCATATTCTTTGTTCCATGACCCTCACCAAAGAACAACGTTTCGAAGCATTGGTCCAAATCGTCTCCGGCCTCTTAGCAGGGAGTCCAGCCAAACCAACTCATAACAGTGCGGCAGACGAAGCAGAGGCTTACCTCGCGGTTATACTCGATCGGGTTGAACGATAAGCTTCCCCAGCCAAAAGATACCGCTTGCGGCTGCGAATCCAGACAAAAAGAAACCCCGCCGAGCTCTTTTGAAAGCTGGTCTCAGCTTCTCCTCCGAGGTGGAGGTCCTCGGAGCGACGATTGGCGGGAATGCCCTTTGTTTGCCAGAACTACTAACGCAGCGAGTGCCGCCGTTTTTTGATCCTTGGTCCAGGGCGGTCCGAGACAGCTGCCAAGGGTGGAAATTTGTTGCCACATCCGAGTCGCCGCTTCGCCGAACGCTGTCCGGACACATTCGTCGAGGTTGCGCTCTCGAAACCGGTGACAGCAAGGTCAAGACCCTCGCATGCTTTCCAAATGGCTTCGCGAAAGAATTCGCCTTCCGCCGCATGAATCAGCGCGTGTGAGGCGAGGATCTTTGAAAGAGGCGGCAGTGGGCGACCTGAAGCCAAGAGGACGGCAGAACCTACGACACAATAGTGGCGACCACGCAGTTCGCCTACCAACTCCCGGACAGCCGCCGAGGCGAGTCGTTCTGAAGTCGCAAAACAGTTGCCAAGAAACATCTCCGCCTCTGGAAGCTCGAGATTCTCCGCAAAGTGATAGGGCTGGTTCGCCCCGGGGGTTCCGGGGGCAGTGATTAGGTGGCTAATTGACGGATACCAGATACATGGTATCATGACCACATGAGCGGTAGCGAACATCAAGCCTGGTCAACGTTGCGAACTCTTCTCGCTGAAAAGAATCTCACTGTCGTCGATCTACACGAAAAGTTACGTGAGCAGGGATTTGAAGTGAATAAGAAGAGCTTATATCGGCTCGCTACTTCTCACCCAGTTCAGAAGATCGATACAGCTATTGTCAGGGCCATATGCGAGGCCCTGGATGTGGGTCTCGAAGACTTAATTCAGTTTCAAAAGCCGAGATTTGAGCTGCACCGTCTGAATCGGAAATCAGAGAAGGAGCTGGATAGGCTTATGGACAAGAATAATGAAGGCAAGCTCACGGAAAAGGAGCGGGCACGATTCAAGACTCTGCTTGATGAGGTGCAAAAGATTACTCTCTACAATTCCAAAATGTTGGTGGGTCAGAAGAGGCGTCGTGAATCAAAGCACGGTAAGGTTGTGGCTGCGCGCTGATGGCGCAGAGGACGCGAGAGCCGGAGCGTCGAGAAAGGGTAGAGCGTCGAGCGGACCGCCGATGTGAGTATTGTCGTGCACCTCGAAACGCGCTAAGGACCCCAGCGCAGCTTGTGCCCGCCCTGCGGTTGTTTGCTGATAACTCGACGGTACGGCTGCCTCGCCGTTTGCTCTATACCTATATTAGGCATTACGAAAACATGGACTGAATGTCACGCTGCACGAAGTTAGGAGACTGGCGCCGGCGGCGGGCACATCGATGAGCAGTTTGCCCCATTCTTCAATGGGTCGGTTAGAATTAGCCGCCTGAAGGCAGTCTGATTTGGGAGCAGCGAAAAGACGAATTTCGTTGTGTATATGCGGGTTTGTGGTAAATCGCGTGGCGTTTTACGTACCTTTGTTGGAAGAACCCCTAGTCTAATGCCAGAGCATGATCCCGAGAGATCAAGCGAGGCCGACAAGGCGTTATCCATAGCGCCGATGCGCCTGATCGGCGTGCGGTTTTACAAGTCGTCGGCAAACGCGGTGGACATCTCGATTCAAAACCAATGGGGCAGCCGCACGCCGCGGACGCAAATCGTTTGCCATCGGCGCACATGGAACGATGTTTGGCGATGAATTGCGAGAGCAATTCGACCGGTGCCTCGCCCAACCTCTGCGAGCCGCTCCCACTGCTGCACGCCGCCGTGCAGGCAGGACCGCGCACGAAAAATTCGGAACTGATTTCCAAACCCTCCAATCAACATGAAAACTCGACTCCCGAAACTCGTCATCGCGGCGATGTGCATTGCCGTTACACTTCATCCAGCCAACTCCCTTGCGCAGGCGCCGCCGGGCCCGCCGGCAGCCGTGCCTGCTCCGGAACTGCTTTCCGCTGATCAATTGGAAGGGCTGGTCGCACGCATAGCGCTTTATCCGATGACCTGTTGGGGCTGGTGCTGCCGGCGGCAACCACGCCGCTCGACATCGTTAAAGGGCAGCGCTTTCTTCAAAAATACGAGAAGGACAAAAGCCTCAAGCCCGATCCCTCGCTTCCGCAGCCAGTGCTCAATCTCCTTCGCCTATCCCGAGGTGGTGACCCTCATGAGCAATGACCTCGATTGGACCAAAGCGCTCGGTCAGGCGGTGCTCGCGCAACAGGCGGATGTGCTCCAGGCGATCCAGATTTTCCGCCGCAAAGCACAATCGGCGGGCAATCTGAAAACCGATGACAAGCAAGTCGTCGCAGTGGAGCAGGATGTCGTGAAGATCATTCCGGCCAAGCAGGATGTGATCTACGTTCCGCAATACCAGCCTTCGGCCGTGGTCGAGCAGCAATCGGCGCCGGCCGTCACGTATTCGACGACGGCTTATCCCAGCTACTATGCTCCCGGAGCTGCCGCGGTCGCGACGACTGGGTTCGTGGCCGGAGCCGCGACCGCCTACGGACTGAACTGGGGTGCGGGTTCGCTCTACTACGGCGCGCCGTACGCGCAACAGACAGCCTACAACCAGGAGGCTCGGCAGAACTATGGCAATAATGCGCGGGAAGACTGGCAGAACTATGGGAATTCGTCGCGGCAGGACTGGCAAAACTATGCTAATTCGTCGCAGACGCAGCGGCAACAATCCAGCGCTCAGAACCAGAGCACGCGGCAGCAAACGACTACCAGTAAACAGACGCAGCGGCAACAGTCTGCCCAGCAAACGACCGGTGTGAACCAAACACAGCGACAGCAGTCCGCGAGTAACGCGCAAACGCAACAGGCGGCCACGCAAGGGCAGCGGCAATCTGGCGGACGCAAGTCCAGTGGAGGCTCGTCGAGCGGCGCATTCGCCGACATGAGCTCGGGCGCGCAATCGAAAAGCTATAGCCAGCGTGGAGAACAAAGCATGTCGAGCATGAACCGCAGTGGAGGAGGAGGTGGAAATCGAAGCACACCAAGCGGCAGCGGACGTTCCGGTAGCGGACGATCCGGCGGCGGGCACCCAAAAGGCCGCTAATAAACGCAGCAGTTAATCATTCATCGAATCATGAAAACTCTTTTCATTTCTCTGATCCTGACAGCCGCCTGCCTGCACCACTCAGTCTGCGCGGAGAAACCATCCGCGCCGGCGAACCGCGTCTTCGAGACGCCCATTGAAGCGGCGGATGCGTTCATCGCTGCCGCCAAGACTGGCGAGAATGCGCCCTTATTGGAAATCTTCGGCACCAAACACCGCGACTTGATCGGCACAGTCGACCCTGAGCGCGACCGCGAATTGCGCGCACGTTTCGCGAAGATGGCCGAGGATCGTCGGCGCTTCCGGTTCAACGACGACGGCTCTGTCACCATCGTCGTCGGCTATGAAGCATGGCCATTCCCCATCCCACTGGTCAAGACGGACGCGGGTTGGCACTTCGACACCGATGCGGGAATCCAAGAATTCCTCAAGCGGCGCATCGGTGAGAATGAACTCACGGCCATTGCCACCCTGCGCGCTTATGTGGACGCACAGCGACAATACGCCGCCGAGCCGCGCGACGGCACAGAAGTCCGCCAGTTCGCGCGGAAGTTCCAGAGCTCACCCGGCAACAAAGACGGTCTCTACTGGCCGGCCGATTCAGCCAAGGGCGAAGAACCCAGCCCCACTGAACCTGAAATAAAAGACTCGAAAACTCCGTATGCCGGCTACTACTTCAAAATCCTGACCACCCAAGGCGCTTCGGCCCCGGCAGGCAAATAAAGCTACGTCATCAATGGTCGTTTTGTCGGCGGCTTCGCGATGATCGCCTGGCCTGCCGATTATGGAAAGACGGGCGTGATGACCCTGCTCATCAACCACTACGGCGTCGTCTACCAAAAAGACCTCGGCCCGAAAACTGCCGCGATTGCCGCTGGAATCAGCGAATACAATCCCGACGCAACCTGGATCAAGGTCACCGACTAGCAAAAATCAGGCGCTCGCTGTTTCCGGAGATAACCACACTGACACCTTCCGCCTCACCCGGCAGGCTAGTGGACGGGGTGCGTGAATCTTCGATGTGAAATGATCCACATCTCGATTTCATTATGGGCACAACAAACAAACATTTCGTACTCACCCGGTTTCCCCAGTTCGCTGTTGCCCTCATCACGGCGTGTGCCATCGCTGGCTGCGCAACATATTCCAAGGTGAGCGAAAAGCGCCCTTCCTATAACGCTGTTGCCGGCGGGACCGGCGCGCTGGCGAATGCGAATGCGGAAATTGTCAAAGCACTGCAGCTCGACCGCCGCGACCCACTCGTAGCGCTCGGCGAATACATGACCGCAGGGGAAACGGCCTGGCGCCAACTTCAGCGTAACTCCCGGGACGAGCCTGCTCGATACGCATACAACTTCGCCGTCGGTCGCATCATCGGCACCATCCGCGACGCGAAGCTCGATCCGTGGACGCAGCCGCTGCGAGTGCCGGCGAGCGGCGGCGAGTTTGTGCTCACGCACAAGCCCGACCCGCGCCCGCAGTGGAATCCAGCGCTCTACACTTTCACACCGGCGGACCAGTTCGACGTCCACGGCACTTACGTGACTGAGCGCACCACGCGCAGCGGCCTCGGGGCGCCGGTCGTAGCCGTCGGACGTGAGATGAATAAGGATGCCCGGGCCAACTTCTCCTTTCCGCGCGTTTACTACGGTCGACCCATCGCTACCCTTTCCAGAACTCAAGCGCCGCAGTCACATTAACGACCGGGCTCGCGCCGCCGACCGCGATCCGGATTTCTCGAGCCGCATCCGGGAAGGACTGCCGGGGATGCCGTAAGGCCAGATTAGTTAGCCTTCAATAATGTTCATTTAGCCTAAATTCCGAAGTTGAGCCGCAATATTAAGGGATTTCATGCGGCATTTTCTATTGGCGAATCGAATTTCGGAGAAGTTAGCGGAGGCCAATATAAGAGGTTATTGAAGAAAGGTTTTCGATTGGAGTAACCACCCAGTTTTTGGACATGTGGAGGACCAAATGATGTCCACTTCGGCCAAGGATTGCGCCGCAGGTGAAAACCTCGAAACGCAGTGTAGCAGGTTGTTCGTAAGTCTTAAGCGCCGGATCAACGGCACGTTGAAAAAACCTCGCGCAGCGCAGCTCCATCCGCTCCATCGTGTGCTCCGATGGCGATTATCCGGGTCCGTGGTTCTCGGCCATTCCATTCATCCCCAACTGCGATACCCACTCGCTTGCCGACAACCTGAAGGATGACCCGTCGGCTCGGTTCTTCGGCGGTATGAACCACGCCTTTGCATCGGTAAACGCTGGCCGGGAGCTTGCGCGCCGTTTCCCGCAGCGCTTCCAAGGAAAGAGGCTCTTCCGTTTCGTAGCTCCACGTCCTGAAGACCTGCGAGTGATCGTGCCGATGGCCATGAACGTGATGCCCACAATCGGGATCATCACAGTCAGGAGGATGATTGGGCTGGTCATGTGGAGGTGTGCCATCGAGTCGGGAGGGATCAAACCGGCCGACCGACAACAGGATTTCCAGAGGCACATTTCCGCCGGATGCCTCGACGAGCCGATAGCGGTGGAACCGGTCGTCGAGCCATGCCTTGATCCGCTCGATCTCCTCCAGGGTGACAAGATCGACCTTATTGAGGATGAGCATGTCTGCGAATGCCACCTGGCGGAGCTTCAGTTCCATCATCTCCGGTGCAGCGAATATCTGCTCCGCGTCCACGACGCACATGATGCTGTCCAACCTGATGCGGTCCCGCATGTCTTCGTCCATGAAAGTGAGTGCGATGCCAGACGGGTCGGCCACTCCGCTGGCCTCAAGCAGGATGTATTCGGGCTGCTCGGGACGCGCCATCACCTGCGTCACCGCAGCGACCAGATCCTCGCGGATGTTGCAGCAGACACAGCCATTGGCGAGATTGATGATGTCCCCATCGTTTTCAACTCCGACAACGAGTTCGGCGTCAATGTTGATCGAGCCAAAGTCGTTCACCAATACAGCGACCCGAAGGCCGTGATCACCCGTAAGAATGCGATTCAGCAGCGTCGTCTTGCCTGCGCCGAGAAAGCCGGTCAGGACTGTCAGAGGGACGGCTTGCGTGCCGGATTGGTTGGTCGCGGTCATCTCGACTCCCTTTCAGAATCTCCAAGAATGATGGTGATGTCGTGATCCACTGGCTCTAGTCCCCCTGAAGTTTCTCGATGAGTTTCTGCAGATTGTCCTTCGCATTCGAGACCTTGGTCTGGATCTTCTCGCGAACCTTCTTGCTGACCATTTCGCGGACATCGATCTTGAAGCCCTTGGGGAAATTACCCTGCGGCTCGCGATACACGTCGGGTGGGTAATACTTCTTCGGGTCAATTTCCCGGTCTCTAACGGTCTGCTCCAGCATGTCGGCGACCGTTTGTCGGGGATCCGGGAATTTGACTTCCAGATTCGTCGGGCTTAGGTCGAACAGGTCGATGGCCTCTCTCGGGCTTGGGCGTGCCATGTTGCCGGCTTCGGGGATCGCCGCCTTGCGCGTCCAAATCGCATCTTTGGTGACGTTGACGACCACAACGTCGGGCGCACCGAACTGGAAAAATCCGCTGTAATGAACGCGAATCCCGGCGATGATCTCCGGGATCAATTCCTCGTCGTAACTCGTGTGCGTGACCATCGCGAGGCGCGGCTGGATCTTGTTGAACATGTAACCGACCGCGTAATGCGGGCTGTGGGCCTGGTCGATCGTCGTCATGCCGACGATGGGCGGCATGCCGAATTTCAACGCCGAGAGGTTCACCGTGTCCGGTTGCGTCTCGGTCACGAAAACGTCCACGCCTTTGGCCAGTTCCAGCGAGAGTTCGTCCGGCCGCCCGTCGCCGGTCCAGACGAACGACAGCCCCTTCCAGTCGAGCCGGTAGGCCGAGGCACCGTCCTTGGTGTGCGACCGTCGCCAGTGGCGGATGGTTACGCCGTCCTTGTCGTAGCAGATGCCGTTGTCGTCGCGAAAATCGAACTCGTTGACCTCGACCCCGTAGCCGTCGCCCATCGGGCAGGCGTTGAAAGAGTCCGTGTGCCAATGGGTCATCATCTTCATGCCCTCGATCATGTGTTTGATGCCGTCTCTTGGCGCGCGGCCGGATGGTCCATGCACGCGCAACGGCTTCCAGCGCCCCATCCACGGCGCGAAGGCGTAGAGGTAGGGAAGGTCCGCGTAGTGATCCACATGGAGGTGGGTGAAGAAGATGTCGTTGACCGTCTGCAATGGAACCGCCATCGCGATGATGTTACGCATGCAGCCGGAGCCGAAATCAAAGAAGAACCGTTTCCCGTATCCCAGCTCAACCATGATGCAGGTGCCGGCCTGTGAGCGGGTGACCGGGATCGGCGTGCTGCCGATGAAGGAGATCCGCATTTCGTCGGGGCCGATCTCCTCCTGGCCCGGGTAGTAGATGTTGTTGCTGGCGAGATAGGGCGTCGGGCGGTAATAGCCCGGAAACGTGATCCCGCCGCTCGGCACGCCGCCGTAAGGGTTCTTCTCGGCGGTCGGATCGGCGGCTTCAGCCGTCGGCGCGTTTCCGACCATGAAGCCTGCCGCCGTTGCACCCATTGCCTTGAGGACATCACGTCGTTTCATGCCAAAAGCTCCCTGATTATTGATAAGAGTGCCGGTGGGCAGTCGCATAACACAAGTCCACGGCTTGCTACAACTAGGGGTCCCAGTATCATTCGAACGAGGATATTGTCAAAAGTTGTGTACCGTAGCGACCATTCAGACGCTCTTGATCAGCCATGGTCTTGGCTCGCAGTACTCCTAAAGGTTTTTATCAATCCGATGCCTAATAAGACCGATCGTCTGGCCGTTTCCAGTAATGATCCGGATTTCTACGAGCAGATCTGGAAATGAATTCGTTGATTCAAACTGGGGCGCGCCTAGGTGCTCCATAACGCGCAGAAAGGCATTCTGCAGCGCCTACCCAAACCTGGAAACGCAAGCCTGTCATGAAAAAGAGGCAAGTCCACCAAGTGAAATGCGGTAAACGCGCCAACTATGAGCGCGGCAGCGTCGCAGAGATGAACCGGAAGTTGACCGACGCGCTGCGCCGCCTGGGCGAGGAACCGATCAACTATCGTAACACCCGGGCACTCCTTGCTCTAACACAAAAGGCGTTCGACGCTCAAGGGTCGTCGGCTAGTCGATGGCAGGATCCGAGTCTCGGTCAAATAACCGTTGTAGCGCTTCCGTTGAATGAAAGCCTTTGAGTTGCCGAGAGACACGCTTCGCCGGTCGAACGTCGAGATGCCAGATAATTTCACCGTTTGTCGCATAGAGGAAGGGCACTCGTAACCCGGCCCAATTCCCGACTCCATTGAACGCGCCCTCAGCGTAACGTTTCGCCTGCTCAAGAAACATTTTGCGGGTTCACCGTTACTTTTTTTGCTTCGACAATGCCGAGTAATCGTCCCGCAACGAATAATCCGTAGTCAGCGGGCCCGCTCGCGGTGGGCAATTCCTCGACAGCAACCTTATTAAGCGAAGCTAGGACAATTGACCCAGAAAATCTTACGATCTTCCAGCCAAGCGCGGTCAGCCGACTGTCGATACGCTTTTTCCGAGTTAACCACTCACTCTCGCTAATCATTGAGATAGAAACGGCGGCCTCCCTCTGGCGCTCATTCTTAGCCGAGGGTGCCCGGCACGTATTCGATTCTTAAAATCGAGAAGAACCACAAAACTCCAGAAATTGACTGACTTGGGTTTTACTCAAACGACCTTGGAACTCGATGATACGGTACCAAAACATGCTATGGAAATTCTAGCGGTTTTTTAACCGAGAGTCCTTCCTGAGACTTTCCCGCTTCGGGCGGGCCGCTTTTCGCCTTAGGACAACTGCGGGATTATTTAGCTAGAATGGACCCCATGAACCGAATCTCGCGCTCGCTAGCCTCCCTCATCATTTCACAAGCGATTTTGGCGATCGCCAACGCCGAACCCGCAACCGTCATTCCCGCAAACGAAGCTGCAGCGCACTTGGCGAATACGCGACCGTCGAAGGAGTGGTTGCGAGGGTGTTCACTTCCAACAAAGGCAACACCTTCCTCAATATTGGTGTCGAAATCTCTCATACTGTCGGGTATCGAAGGAAAACACGTCAAGATCACGGGCCGGATCGAGATGTACAAGGGCAAGCCGGAAAGTCGAATAAAATGCTGCCGAGCAGCTTGAAATTGAGTGAGCGTCTAGCCCCTATCATGCGCACCGTGCCGGCGTTTCCCCTGCTAACTGACCTCCCAGGCATTGTTTGTTCTAGATGTAGATTGATGCTTCTAACTAAGGCTTCGGCAGATGGCTCCGACCCACGTAGCCGCGCAGGCCCCTCCACTCGACCGGACACCACCGAGTATCACCATCCCAGATCTGATCGTAGTTAAACGAGGTTATGTTTGTTACACCTGCGGGAATTTCAGCGACGATCCCAACGGAAGTCCCAGAACCGGATCGAAGTTTCAGAGTATCGTTGGCAGCCACATTGACGACACGTGTCCTAACAAATTGATCTGGAATAAAGAAGCTTTCTGCCGTCAGGCCATTTAGCCCGATGGCTGTCGGCCTTTGAGTTGAAGCCGCGACGCTCGGTGTGGGAGTCGCCACTACGATCGCGGTTGGGGCTAGCGTGGCTGCCGAAGCGCAACGGGAACTTCTAAAACGGCGGATTTTCTTGGTTGCGCCGAAAAGCACCGGATCCTGTGAGATCACTACAACAAAGCTAGCAACCTAAATTATCCGCGTGCTTTAGCAGTGCACCTTTCGTGAGTTGCTCTATCTTTAGGTTTCCGGGATGGGAGACAACTTAAATTTCCTCCCGCATCGTCATAGATACCTGAGCCCCTATGCCTCGTCCCCGACTGGGTGACCTGTTCTTTAATGATCTTCGTTTGCCCGGCGAGAGGGAGTCAGGCGGATCTGCTCCAGTTACGATGGAGGTCTGGTGAAGAAGATCTTCACGAGCTCGCCCTTGCCCAACCGCGCATTCAGCTCGGCGACTGAGGTGTAGATCAGGAACAGAACGAAGATCCAGATCTGGATAGCGGCAAACCGGTGCCAGGTGAAGTGAGCCACCACGTACTCGGGAATCCCGCTGAGGGTCCCCCCGCCGAACCCGTATTCGACAAGCTTTTCCAGGAACCGCACCAGGAAGACGACCGTCCAGTAGACGATGGTCTTGAACAGGACCGATTCGATCATGGGGGCCGTGTCGAACCGGCGGAAGAAGGGCAGTGCATCCGCCAGCAGCACCGACTTGCCCACCACCAGCGCAGCCGTGGTTGCGATCATAAAGTTCCACAAGTGGACCAGGTAATCAGCAAGAATGAGTTGGGTAGTCAGTACAACGAGGTTGAAGCTGATCGCGAAGAACACTGTCGGCGGCAGGAGTTCCTTGAGCTCTTTGATGACGAATGCGAGGAGGCGCGACTTGGCATCGACAGATTCCTATGGAGGTTGTGTTGCAAAAGCAACGGGCGCGATTTCACACCTCAGGGGCTTACGCTGATTTATGCAACTAGATACTAGCATCACGCGATCGCAATTTTTTCCCGGGCTAAAGCATCATTCACAGCAACTGAAAGATCACTTCGCAGCTGAGCCCAGTCCTGATACCGATCCGTCCACACTCGAAGTTGAAAGGTCACCGCACTGGAGGTGAAATTGACTACGTACACTTGCGGGGATGGTTCTTTTACTACACCAGGACGACCAGCGGCAGTTTTTTTTAACAGTTCGAACACACGTTGGGGATCCGCAGCTCCAACCACGTTGACGGAGACTTCGATTGCGCGCAGTACATCCGAAAAGGTCCAATTAGTCACCTGAGTCGAGATGAGCGACCCGTTCGGCACAATGACTTCAGAGCCGTCCGTGGTACGAATAACGCTGGCCCGGATTCCGATTCGGCGAACCTCTCCAGCAATGCCGCTTACCTCGATCATGTCACCAATTTTGATTGGACGTTCAAAAAGTAAAATCAGGCCGGACACAAAATTATTGATCACGTTTTGTAATCCAAATCCGATTCCGACGCTGAATGCTCCCGCCAGGATAGTAATCTTTGTCAGATCAATGCCCAGGGCTCCCAAGGCGATGCAGAATCCCGAGAGCAGGATTGCATAGTGAAGCATCGTAGAGATTGCATACGGAGTGCCGGGTGCGAGATGGAAATGATGATAGACGTCTTCTTCCAGCAGAAAGCGCAGGAATTTCGAGACCAGAAAGGATGCCCAAACCACAATCAGGAACGCCAGGATGCTGTGCACCGAGATGTTGAGGGAACCGATTGCGAGCTTCGTGTTCAGCGCCGCTTGAGTTGCCGCGGTCAACGGAGTTAGTAAACCAAAAAAGTTCAGTATGAGACTCAACCAGAACAAGAAAGCCAAAAAGCCCAGCACGCGGTAAGTCCGCCGCTGAAGCATCGGACGATGCAGACTAATAACCCGCAACGAGCCAAGTGGTCGGACCCGTAGAGCAATAATGATCAGCCCTTCGAGGATCCGTATGGCGGTGTAGAGCAGGGCCGCGACGAAAACGCTCCTCAGAAAGATGATTCCCAAAAGGTTTCCCAAGTTGACGTATCCGAAAATATTTGCGAGGAACGCCGCCGGCAAAAGAATAAGCCCGATTATCGCAATCGCTCGGATTCTTCGCCAGAGGCGACCGTGGGTTTCCGCAGCCGCCGCCGGTAGGTGCCAACTCCGAAGCAGCCAGATAAAAAAGAGAGATCCGCCCAGCATTTGACCGAGGAACAGGAGCCTGCCCGAGTGTGGCAGAGACCCCGCCGCGAGTAATCGAAGCTCACCAAGGAAAAACAGGATAACAAGCGCATACAGGATTGGATACGAATTAGGCTGCAGTAGCTTTCGAAGGATCACTACGGTAGGGATTAGTGCTACGACTCCCATGATTGCCTGAATCAAGCGCGGAGCTTGCGAATAGATTGACAGGACAATCAGAAGTGAAAGCACAAAGGCCATCGAGACGGGGAGATCGAGGATCGGCACCGCGCGCTGCAGATCTGGTTTTTCCTCCGTCACTTTTCGCATCCGGTGCCGCATCAATTGAAGTGCGGTAGCAATCAGCACAATGAGAAGAGCGTGGAGCAGGAAGGCAAAAGGGTGTCGTTTAACGAACGCTTTTGAAGCTTTCAGTTGCGAAGAAAACGAGGCGCCACTTTGCTTTTCCCACTCTTTGCCCAGACTTGTTTCACCGCTCCAGATGGGTGGGCTATCTCTTACCAGAAGACTTTTCAATGCCTGGTCTTGCGACTGCTCGACCGAAGAGAGAGCTGTTCGGACCCGGGCCTCCTGCTCCGAAAGGCGGCCCTGCAAGGTCAAAACCTGGGTCCGGCTGGATTCGGCCGCCTGTCGTGTCCGCTCAACTGAGTCGACTACATTTTGGACGCTCTGCAAGACTGGCTGGGGTGTATCGGGCTGTTTCGCCAATTGGAGCGTCGCCTGCCAAGTCTTCTTCAGTTGATCCAGACGCGCGCGTTCCTCTTCCAGAGTTGTGGCGCGCTGTGCCAGCTCTCGAGCCAATGCCGACAGATTATCGCCAAAATTTTGCCAAGTACTCTTTAGCTGATGAAGCATATCGAGGGAAGGACTCGCCGTCAGGAGCCTCATGTCTTCAGCGATTCTTGCATCGATTTCACTCGTCAGATTCGAAAGACTGCCGGCGATGACACCCACGTTTGACTGATCCCGCGACAGACTCGCGTCGATCTCCTGTAGAGATGTCATCGCCGACGGCGCTTCCACCGGTACTGTGGTCAGCGGGATGGGTGTGGGCGCCGGATTCGGTTTCGCCGGTGAGGCAGAAGCTTGCTCGCCTGATGCCGCGCCGACGCTGGAAAACAAAGTTAGGATAAGAAGTGAAACGAGTCGAGTTACTGGGTGCATCACGGGTTTATA
>WNFM01120945.1_pt1 | contig 14685 bp, 15 predicted proteins | sample 5400271 | NCBI WGS metagenome assembly WNFM01 (sample SAMN13153352, study PRJNA577476) | soil metagenome | isolation source: 60 cm saprolite on Douglas fir-dominated hillslope | place: USA:California | collected 2013-09-17 | reverse complement strand
GAAGAATGCGATCAACGCGGGCACGAACATGAGGGCCGCCGAGGCGACGATGTAGGGCCACGCCGCGCGATAGGTCTGCGGCAGCGTCTGGCCGTAGAAGTTCTTGATCCGCTTCCACACGTTGCCACCCCGCCGGTAGACGACTCCGTGACCGCGCGCCACCAGGCCGTTGAGGTAGCGGTGGACGGGGCTGTCGGGCCAGTCGCGTTGGGCCCGCGCCAGGTCGGCGGTCGCCCGGCGGTACAGGGCCGCGAGGGTCAGGACCTGCATCGGATTGAGCGGGTTGAGGCGGCCCGTGCTGCCCCTGGCGATCAGGTTCTCGAGCTGGGTCCAGTCGTCGCGGCGCGAAGCCACGAACTCTTCCTGCCTCATAGCGCGAACTCTTCCTGCATCACGGGCCGAAAATAGCCCAATGGAGCAGCCGCTCCCGGACACCGAGCTGGTCGTCGCTACGCCTGAGCGCGTCTCGTTCGACTACCAGGTCGCGGGCCTCGGCACGCGCGCGATCGCTCAGCTCCTCGACCTCCTGATCATCTCGGTTGTCCTTCTCGCCCTCATATTCGCCGCGTACGGTGTCGCCGCTGTCAGCAACAACGCGATCCTGCCCGACCTGATCCTGATCATCGGGCCCTTCGTCATCATCTTCGGCTACTTCTGGACCAGCGAAGCCATGTGGTCCGGCCAGACCCTGGGCAAGAAAGCTTTCCGGCTGCGTGCGGTCGGCGATCGCGGCGAGCCACTCACCTTCATGCAGGCCGGGATCCGCAATATCGTCCGCATCATCGACTTCCTGCCGTACGCATACGGCGTGGGGCTGGTGGTGCTGTTCATCAACGGCAAGGGCAAGCGACTGGGCGATCTCGCGGCCGGCACGATCGTGGTCAAGGATTCGGACCACGTCTGGCTGTGGCAGCTGCCCGGTGCCCGTCCGGCCGATCTCCCGCCGCCGCCGCCTCCTCCCGGGCCGCCCGGCCAGGTGCCTGTAGCGGTCTCCACGACACCAGCCCCGAATCCTTACGCGCCCGCCTCGGCCGCCGAGCACCTGCTGCGGCGGATCGACCCCGAGCTGCGGCGCTTCGTCACCGCGTACGGCACCCGGCGGCCGCAGCTGCCGCTGGACGTGCGCGTGCGGCTCGCGGCCGGCGTGCAGGATCCGCTGCAGCGCGCGCTGCCGGACATGGTCTCGCAGCAGGGACCGCTCGCGACCCTCGACTACCTCGCGGACCTCGACCGGGGTGTCTAGCCGCTGAGATAAGAGCGGCGCTGCTCGTCGCTCAGGTTGCCGCCCGTCACGATGACCCCGACTCGTCCCGCCCCGGACCCCAGCTTGGCGACGGCAGCCAGCCCGGCCGCGCCAGCCGGCTCCGCGACCAGGCCGGTGTCTCCGAGCAGCATCCGCATCGCGCCGACGATCTCCTCATCGCTGACGGAGATCACGTCGTCAACCGTGGAGCGCATGTCCTGAAAGGCCTCGTCGATGGGCTCGCGAACGGCGATGCCATCGGCGATCGTGTCGGCCGAGGCGGTCGACGTGGTCGTGCCCGCGCGCCACGACAGGAGCATCGCCGGCGCTCCTTCGGCCACGACCCCGACGATCCGAGTCGAGGGCGAGGCGCGCCTGAGCCACGTGCCCACACCCGTGATCAGGGCGCCGTCTCCGAGGGGGACCAGGATGGCGTCCAGCGGCTCCTCCAGGCGGCCGAGCTCGAGGGCGATCGTCCCGGCGCCTTCGGCGATCGGCGCAAGGCGGCCGTCCTCGACGAACATCGCTCCGGTCTCGGCGCCATGGCGGCGGGCGGCCTCCTTGGCGGCGCCGAAGTCACGGCCCTCCAGCACGACCTCAGCGCCGAGAGCACGCATCCGGTCGACCTTCATGGCGTTAGCGTTGGTCGCAGCGAACACGGTGAGGGCAACTCCTCGTTTGCGCGCGGCATAGGCCATCCCCTGGCCGAAGTTGCCGGCGGACGCGCACACGAGGCCGGCCGCGGGAACGTCGATGCGGTGAAGGAGGTAGTCCGTGCCCCGCCCCTTGAATGAGCGGATGGGGTTCACGCACTCGATCTTGAGCACCACCTGCGTGCGGAGCCGCCGGCTCAGTGGCTCGCTCAGGAACTGCGGCGAGTCTTTGAAGACCGGGTCGATCGCCTCGTAGGCTTCGGCGATGCTCTCGACCGACAGGCGGGGATCCACGGTCGAGGAGTCTAGAAAATGAAGGCGCCGCCCTGGGGGTAGTCAGAGCGGCGCACAAGCCTGGAAGGACCCGGGGTGCACTCCGGGTGCCTTCGCAATAAGAAACGCACCGGCCTGTAAAAGGCTACGGTCGGACTTGTAAAAAGACTGCCGGCAAGGGAAGCTGAACTGATGCCGCGAATCAATGTGACGTTCGTCTGCACCTCCTGCGGCGGCGAGACACCCCGCTGGGCGGGCCAGTGTCCGCACTGCCAGGCCTGGAACACGCTCCAGGAGTACGCGGTGCAGCGCACCCAGACGAAGGGACGCGCCCAGGCCCGCGCGGCGAGCCCGGCCGGCGGATCGAGCGCAGCCCGAGCCGTGGCCATCACCGAGGTCTCCACCGAGGCGGCTCCGCGGCTGCGGCTGGCCTGGGACGAGCTCAACCGCGTGCTGGGCGGCGGGGTCGTGCCGGGCAGCATCGTCCTGGTCGGCGGCGAGCCCGGAGTCGGCAAGTCGACCCTCCTGATGCAGGCCGCCCACCAGGTCGCCACCACCTCAGATGGCGCGCGCGTCCTTTATGTCTCGGGCGAAGAATCCAACCAGCAGGTGCAGCTACGCGCGCACCGTCTGGACGCGCTTCACGCCGGCATCCTGCTCCTGGCCGAGACCGACCTCGACGCCATCTGCGACACGATCACGGCCGAATCACCGCGGCTCGCCATCGTCGACTCCATTCAGACGGTCACGGACTCGGCGCTGAATGGGAGTGCGGGGAGCGTGACCCAGGTCCGCGAGTCGGCCGCTCGGCTGATGCGCCTGGCCAAAGAGACCGGGATCCCCATCTTCCTCGTCGGCCACGTCACAAAAGAGGGAGCGATTGCCGGACCGAGGGTCCTGGAGCATATCGTTGACACAGTGCTGTATCTCGAAGGCGACAGGCGCCAGGAGCTGAGGCTCCTCCGCGCCATGAAAAACCGCTTCGGCTCCGCGGAGGAGATCGGCGTGTTCGCCATGGGTGAGCGCGGCCTCGAAGAGGTGACCGACCCGTCGGCGGCCATGCTCGGCGACTCCACCGCGACGTCCACCGGGACAGCCGTGGTCGTCGTGATGGAAGGCACACGCCCGCTGCTGCTCGAGATCCAGAGCCTGGTCAACGCGCCGAACCCGAACTTCCCTCCGCGGCGCGTGGCCAACGGGTTCGACCTCAACCGGCTGCACATGCTGACGGCCGTGCTCGGCAAGCGCACGAATCAGCCGGTCGCGGACAAAGATGTTTTCGTCAACGTGGCGGGCGGCATTCGGGTGACCGAGCCGGCCGCCGACCTCGGACTTGCCCTGTCAATCGTCGGCAACCTGGTCAACGTGCCCCTGCCGGACGGCACGGTGGTGATCGGCGAGCTGGGATTGGCGGGCGAGGTGCGCCGCGTGAGCCAGCTTCAGCGCCGCCTCCAGGAGGCGGCCAGGCACGGTTTCACGCGCGCTTTGATTCCTGCCGGCTCAAGGGCCGTCAGGCCGTCGGGCCTCGAGGTCGTCGAGGTCCGGACGCTGGCGGAGGCCATTTCCGCCGCCTTTACTAACCCGATGAAGTCCGGCGCATTCATAAAGGAGAGCCGCATCCCGGTCTCCTGAGGAGGTACTCGTGAAGCGTTCCGATGCCCTTGCCCTGCGTGTGGGGTTGGGGATCGGAGTCGTTGGTGGCTTCGTCCTCGGCTACAGCCTCGTCCGCCTGTCGAACATCACTCACCAGGGTTGGGTGCTCATCACCCTGACGACTCTGGAGGGCCTGATCTTCGCCTACCTGGGCACGCCGTACGTGCTGGGTGGCTGGCGCGGATTCAACCGCAGGCTGATCAACACTCCGCTCCCAGACCTGCTCAGCGGCCTCCTCGGGATGGTCGTCGGGCTGATCATCGCCGTCCTGATCGGTGTATTCGTGCGCGACATCCCGCTCGGCTACTGGGTCTCATCCATCCTTGCCCTCCTGCTGGCGGCGCTCGGCGCCTCGGTCGGCGTCACCAGGCGCGCCGAGCTGGCGGCGCTCTTCTTCGGCGGTCCCTCAGACATGGCGGTTCACCGGCTCAGCGCTGTGCTGCTGGACACGTCCGTGATCATCGACGGCCGCATCCTCGACATAGCGAAGACCGGGTTCGTCGACATGCCGCTCATCATCCTCAGCTCGGTCCTGCGCGAGCTCCAGCTCGTCGCCGACTCGGCCGACGCCATGCGGCGCCGGCGTGGCCGCCGCGGCCTCGACGTCCTCACCGACATGCAGAAGGACCAGTCGATCGACCTGCAGGTGGTCGATGACGACACGACTCCGAGCACCGAGATCGACGCGCATCTCGTGCGGATGGCCAAGCAGCACAGCTGGGGCATCATGACCAACGACTTCAATCTCAACCGCATCGCGCGGCTCGAGGGCGTCGTCGTGCTCAACCTCAACGAGCTGGCGCAGTCGATGCGGCCGGTCGCCATCCCGGGCGAGGAGATCATGGTCACCATCGCGCGCGAGGGCAAGGAGCCCGGCCAGGGCGTGGGCAGTCTCGACGACGGGACGATGGTCGTGGTCCAGAACGGCCGCCGACTCATCAACCAGACGGTGACCGCGGTGGTCACCTCGGTGATCCAGACGTCGGCGGGACGGATGATCTTCGCCGATCCCGTGGGCCAGGAGGGCCGGCGGGCCGCCGGTCGCGGATGACGGTCAACGGATCGCGGGTTTCGGTCGGAGGGGTGGTCGCCGCCGCCGGATCGGGCACGCGACTGGGTCGGGGCAGCAAGGCGCTGGTGCGGCTCAACGGCCGGACCACACTGGCCCGCGCCGTGCAGCTGTTTCTCGGGCTGGACGAGGTGAGCCGCATCGTGGTCGTCGGCCCGCCGAGCCGGCTCGAGACGGCCGAGCAGGAGGTGGCGGCGCTGCACCCGACCAAGCCCGTGACGGTGCGCGCCGGCGGTGACAGCCGGCAGGCCTCGGTCCGGGCCGGGATCGCAGCCCTCGGCGACTGCGACTACGTCCTGGTGCATGACGCGGCGCGTCCGCTGGCCACGCCCGCGCTGGTGCGCCGTGTGCTCGCGGCCGCGATGGAGTCGGGCGCTGCGTTCCCGGCCATCACGCCACGCGACGCGGTCAAGCGGGTCGAGGGCAACCGGCTCATCGAGAGCCTCGATCGCTCGCGGGTGGTCCTCGCGCAAACGCCACAGGGCTTCGCGTACGCCCTGCTCGCGCGCGCGCACCGCGAAGCCGCGGACGCGGGCCTGGTCGGTGACGACGACGCACAGCTCGTGGCGGCCACGGGCCATGCGGTCACCGTGGTCGAGGGCGAGCAGGCGAACATCAAGCTCACCACGCCCGAAGACTTCGGCGTCGTCGAAGCCCTGATCAAAGAGCAGGAGACGCACGCTCTTTGAGAGTCGGAACCGGCTACGACCTGCATCCTCTGCGCGAGGGCAGGCCGCTGGTGCTGGGCGGGGTGCAGATCGAGCACCCGACCGGGCTTGACGGCCACTCCGACGCCGACGTCCTCACCCACGCGGTGATCGACGCCGTGCTGGGTGCCGCCGGCCTGGGCGACATCGGCGCGCACTTCCCGCCGGATGACGCGCGCTACAAGGGCGTGTCCAGCCTCAACCTACTGAGTGAGGCGTCGCGGGTCGTCGGCAACGCCGGCTTCCGGGTCGTCAACGTCGACAGCACCGTGATCGCGCAGTCGCCTCGCCTTCAGCAACACCTCGAGGCGATGGCGCGCAACCTCGCACACGCGCTTGGCCTCGAGCCGGGCTCGGTCAGCGTGAAGGCGACGTCGCCTGAAGGCATCGGCTCGCTCGGCGCGGGCGAGGGCATCGCCGCGCAGGCGGTCGCGCTGGTCGACACGTGACGCTGCGGCTGCACAACACGCTCACCGGCGCGAAGGAAGGCTTCGAGCCGCTCGAGGCCGGGCTTGTACGCATGTACACGTGCGGCCCGACGGTCTGGAACTTCGCGCACGTCGGCAACCTGCGCGCATTCCTCTTCTACGACCTGCTTCGGCGGCACCTCCAGGTGTGGGGATTTCGGGTCGAGCACGTCATGAACCTCACGGACATCGACGACCGCATCCTCGACCAGTCGATGCACGCCGGCAAGAGCATCTCCGAGTACACGCAGCCTTTCGCGGATGCGTTCTTCGAGGACATGCGTGCGCTGCGCGCGCAGCCCGTCGAGCACTCTCCGCGTGCAACCGAGCACATACCCGAGATGGTCGACATGATCTCGACCCTCATCGAGCACGAGTACGCGTACGTCGCCGACGGGGACGTGTACTTCCGCATCTCGAGCTTTCCCAGGTACGGAGAGCTGTCGCACCTCGACCGCGGAGGCCTGCGGGCCGGCGCGCGCGTGGCCACCGATCGATATGAGAAGGAGTCGGTGAGCGACTTCGCGCTGTGGAAGCGCGCCCAGCCAGGCGACGAGAAGATCGGCGCAGTGTGGCCGGCTCCATTCGGCGCGGGGCGCCCGGGCTGGCACATCGAGTGCTCCGCGATGAGCAAGGCCTACCTCGGGCCGACGCTCGACGTGCACGCCGGCGGGGTGGACCTGATGTTCCCTCACCACGAGAACGAGATCGCGCAGTCGGAGGCCGCCAACCAGCAGCAGTTCTCGCGCCACTGGCTTCATTCCGAGCACCTCACCGATGCGACGGGAGCCAAGATGTCGAAGAGCGCAGGTGGCTTCACGACGCTGCGCGATCTCAGCGAGGCGGGACACGATCCGCTCGCCGTGCGCTTCTTCCTGATCGCCAACGCGCACTACCGGTCGCGGATCCGGCTCAGCGAGGATGCGCTCCACGCGGCGGCCGAACAGGTGCGGAGGCTGCGCGACCTGGCGGACCGGCTGCGGAGGTCCGCCGACGGGCCGGAGGACGCCGACCTCGCGCACCGCGCGACCAACGTGCGTGAGCTCTACCGTGAGGCGCTGGACGACGACCTCAATCTGCCGCTTGGCGTGGGGCTCGTGTTCGACATCGTCCGCGAGGCCAACGCGGCGCTGGACGAGGGCCCGCTCGGGCAGGCGACGCGCCGCGCCGTGCTGGGACTCCTGGAGGACGCCGACGCGCACCTCGATGTGCTCGGCGCGGAAGAACCTGGCCTGGCGGCCGAGGTCGAGGGGTTGATCGCCCGGCGCGAGACCGCACGCAAGGCGCGCGACTTCAAGACCGCGGATGAGATCCGCGAGCAGCTTCGCGTCCGGGGCGTCGCCCTGGAGGACTCGAAGGAAGGCGTCCGCTGGCGAAGGATCCCTACTGCGGTAGAGCGGTCCTGACCTTTCCCGTCTCGAGGTCGTGGTAGTGCCGCGGGATCCGGGTCACGTTCCGCCCGAAGAGCACCAGCTCCCAGGCCGTCTCGTCGATCCCCTGCTGGCTGTGGATGTCGTGGGGTGGTTCCGGCCACGTGACGAATTCGCCCGGGCCGAGCTCCTTCTCGTACAGGAGCGTGACCCTGCCATCCTCGAGGCGATAGTGCCGGTAGTGGTCGCGACCCCTGATCACGCATGCGATGCCCCACGAGCCGTGGTCGTGCACCGGCGTCTCCTCGGAAGCGGAAAAGCTGGCGAGCATCAGCGTCAGACCGTCGGCGTCGCTCTGGAGGATGGTGAACGTGGAGCCGCTGCCGTGCAGGCTCTTCATCTCCGCGTCGGGGACGAAACCAGGTTTGCGTGATGCCTCCGCGAGCAGCCGCCCGACGGCCTCGCGGCTCGTCTCGCCGGCTCCGCGGTCGAGCAGGTCGCGTGCTCGGGACATGAAGTCTGCAACCATGCGGGCAGCTTAATGCCCACTTTCATCCACGGACGCAACGCGGTTCTCGAGGCGGCGCGAGCCGGCCGCGTGATCAGGGTCTACCTGGCCAGCGGCCTGGGCCACGATCCTCGCCTCGAAGAGCTGGCGCGCCTGGCGAAGGTCGAGGTGGTCACCTCCGACCGCCTCGACGCGATGGCGCCCGGCGTCAACCAGGGTGTCGCGGCCGAGCTGAAGCCGAGGCGCGTGTGGTCGCTGCGCGAGCTGCTGGAAACGGACCCGTCGCTGCTCGTCGCGCTCGACTCGATCATGGACCCGCAGAACCTCGGCGCCATCCTCCGAAGCGCGGAGGTCGCCGGAGCGGACGGCGCGATCGTGCCCGAAAGGCGCAGCGCTCCGCTTTCGCCCGCCGCCGTGAAGGCCAGTTCGGGTGCCACCGAGCTGCTGCCGATCGCGATGGTGTCCGGCATGCCGTCGGCGGTCGACCAGGTCAAGCGCGCGGGCATCTGGTGCGCGGCGCTCGACGTACGCGGCGACACGTGGCCGTGGGACTTCGACCTGACCCAGCGCGTGTGCATCGTCGTGGGTGGTGAGGGCCAGGGCGTGCACCGACTGGTGCTCGAGCGCTGCGACGTGCGGCTCAAGCTTCCGGTCCGCGGCAAGGTCGGAAGCCTCAACGCTTCCGCGGCGGCGGCCGCGCTGCTCTACGAGGTCACGCGCCAGAGGACCAAGGCAGCCTCCCTAGACTGAACCCAATCCATGCCTGAGACCACCGCGGCCGTCGACCGCGCGGCCGCCGACATCCCGCTGACTCGTTCCGCGCGTGACGTGCTCGAGAGCGCGGTCGAGGAGGCGTCGAAGCGATCCGAGCCGGACGCCACGCCGGTCGACGTGCTGCGCGCCGTGCTCGACGCCCGCGGCTCGCTGGCCGACGACACGATGCGCCAGCTTGGCGTCGATCCCGGAACGGTGCTGGCGCAGCTGCCGCAGGACGGCGCGCAGCCGGCCCTGCCTCTCCGTCAGCTGGTGGTGAACGCGAACCGCGAGGCGCAGGTCCTCGGGCACTATCAGGTCGACTCGATTCACCTGCTGCTGGCGCTTCTGTACACGGACTCCCGGGCGACGTCCGCGGCGCTGCAGGGGGCGGGGCTCACCCTGTACGACCTGCGCCGGCACCTGCAGACGGGTGCCCGACCGAACACCCCGGTGGACGCCACCACCGGCAAGCGCCACCCGGACCGAGCCCTGCGGCGCCGGCCGTGGCCGTCGCTGCTTCCAGTCCTCGGAGTCAGCCCGGTGTTCCTGGCCCTCGTGGCCGTGGTCGCGGTGGCGGGCGGTCTCCTGTGGTTCGGCGTGCTTCCAAACGCGACCCCTATCCTCACGCTCATCTTCGTCGTCGTGGGCTGGGTGGTCTCGGTGTGCATCCACGAGTTCTTTCACGCCGCCACTGCGTTCGTCGGCGGGGATCGCGACGTGGCGGCGTCGGGCTACCTGACCCTCAACCCGCTCCGCTACACGAACCTGGTCATGAGCATCGTCTTCCCGGTGATCGCGCTGCTCCTCGGCGGCTTTGCCCTCCCGGGCGGCGCGGTCTACATCAACCCTGGTTCTTTGCGCACCCGGCTGTGGGACTCGGTCGTGTCGCTCGCAGGCCCGGTTGCCAACACGCTGCTGGCCCTGCTGATCGCCGGCGTGATCTGGCTCGCGTTCCACCTCGAGTGGATCACCGGAGCAAACCTCTCGTTTTTCGCCGCCCTCGGGTACCTAGGATTCGTGCAGGTCTTCGCGGTGATCCTCAACCTCCTTCCGATCCCACCCCTCGACGGCTTCGGCATCCTGCGCCCCTGGCTGCCGTACAGCATCCAGTCCGCGGCCGCGCGCATCGGCATGGCCGGATTCATCGTGGTCTTCATCGTCCTCTGGTACGTGCCGTTCGTCGGTGGAGCGCTCTCCCAGGCCACGCTTCACATCAGCGACGTGATCGGCATCGACCCGTACCTCGTAATCGTCGGTCAGCAGCACATGCGCTTGCGATGAGCGAGCTCTTGCTGGTCGACGGGTACAACGTGATCCACGCGTGGCCCGATCTCAAGGCGCTGCTGAGGCATTCGCTGGAGGACGCCCGCGACCGGCTGGTCGAGCGTCTCGCGGTGTACTCGCAGGTGAGCGGCGACGACGTGACCGTCGTGTTCGATGCCCACCGGACCACAGCGCTGGCAGCGGCCGAGGACGTGCAGAACGGCGTGCGCATCGTGTTCACTCGCAAGGGACTTTCGGCCGACCACGTGATCGAGCGCATGGCGTATGCGGTCACGAACCATGGCGACCTGCTCACCGTGGCGACCTCTGACCGTTTTCAGCGCGACCTCGTGCGGGGGATGGGGGGCGCCGTCATCAGCTCGCCCGAGCTAGAACGGCGCGTGGTCGAGGCGGAGAAGCAGATGTCCCGAACAGTGGAGAAGTACCAGTGATCCGCAACACGCGCATCGTCTGCACGATCGGCCCGTCGAGTGCGTCGCCGGCCGTGCTCCGGAACCTGATCCTCTCCGGCATGGACGTGGCGCGCCTCAACTTCTCGCACGGCGATCACGAGACGCACCGCAAGGCCGCTCGTGATGTGCGCGCCGCCGCCGAGTCGGTGGGGAGGCCGATCGCGCTGGTCGGCGACCTGCAGGGCCCGAAGATCCGGACCGGGCCGCTCGACACGTCGTTCCTGCGCCTGGTCCGCGGCCGAACGGTCATCCTCACCGCGGAGCCTCGCCGCGAAGCGATGGAGATCCAGGTCAGCCACCACGAGCTGGTCGACAGCGTGCGCAAGGGCGACCGGGTTCTGCTCGACGATGGTCGCATCGAGCTCGTTGTGCGCGCTGTGTCCGGCGGGCGAGCCGAATGCTCGATCGTCCGCGGCGGCCTCCTCGGCGAGCGCAAGGGCGTTTCGGTCCCGGGCCGCACGCCGCCGCTGCCGGCGCTGACCGACAAGGACCTTCTCGACCTGCGCCTCGCCGCGGAGCTGGAGGTCGACTACGTGGCGCTTTCGTTCGTGCGCCGGCCGGACGATGTCGTCGACTGCAGCGAGCACCTGCAGGCACTGGGCAGCTCGGCGCCGGTCATCGCCAAGCTGGAGAAGCTCGAGGCCATCCGCGAGCTCGGCAGCATCCTCGAGGTCGCGGGCGCTGTGATGGTCGCGCGCGGAGACCTCGGCGTGGAGCTCAAGCTGGGTGAGCTGCCGGCCGTGCAGAAGGAGGTCATCGACAAGGCCAACCGGGCGGGCGTCCCGGTGATCACGGCCACGGAGATGCTCGAGTCGATGGTGACCTCCAATCGCCCGACCCGCGCCGAGGCCTCCGACGTGGCCAACGCCATCTGGGACGGCACCGACGCGGTGATGCTGTCGCAGGAGACCTCGGTGGGCGCGCACCCGGTCGAGGCGGTGCGGGCGATGGCCCGGATCTGCCTCTCCGCGCAGCGCCACCCCGCGTTCCAGCGCAAGCGCCAGATCTGGCGCGAGCCGGGTGAGGTCGGGAGCGCGATTGCACACGCGGCCGCCGCCAGCGCCGGGGAGCTCAAGGCGCGGGTCATCATCGCGTTCACCGAGTCGGGCACCACCGCCCTCCGCTGCAGCAAGGCCCGGCCAGTCGTGCCGGTGATCGCGGCGAGCCCGCACCCGGAGGTGCTGCGGCGCACCGCCCTCTACTCGGGTGTCATACCGCTCCTGGTCGGCCACGGCACGGACACCGACGACATGGTCTCGAAGGCCACCGCGGCCGCGCTCAAGAGCGGGTTGGTCCGGGAAGGCGATCGGGTCGTGATCGTGGCGGGCGTCCCGGTGGGCCGCGCCGGCCAGACGAACTATAGGCCTTCAGGTTTCCCGCCGTCAACGCCTAAAGTTCAGCGAAGTGCTGTCCAGCGGTCCTGCCACAGAGGAGGCCGGCACCCCCGCCGAGGTCCCCGTGCCCGGGGTCGATCGGTTCGGTCCCAACTCGGCCGAGGTGGCTGCGTTCATCGCCGCGCTGTCCCGCCTGACCGGCGGCCAGTGGAGGAAGGTGATCGTCGCGCGCCGCCAGGCGGGCCTGGTCGCGAAGGACACGTCCGCGCCGCCCGCCGACGCCGTCCGCTCCATGCTCCTGGGCGGCGAGGGGGCCCCGACCTCAGGGCCGGTGGCCGAGCTGGCGGTGGCTCTCGCTCCGGCTCTGGCCAACCGGGCGGATGAGGAGGTGGTCGCGGCCTGGCAGGCCGCGACGGCTCTCACCCGGCGCCGCCAGCTGGCGGCCCTCACCTTCGCCGCCCACTACGCGGCCTTTGCCGTGGTGGTGCCCCTGGCTGTCGCCGCCGAGCCGCCGTCCGACGTGCAGCGGTTCGTGAAGCTGCTCCGCTGGCTGGGGCCGCAGCAGTGGCAGGCGGTCGGCCGCCCGTGGTCTCTCGACCGCGACGTTTCCGCTTGGCTCATGGAGGCGGCCGCCAAGTCGAGCACTCGGGAGGCCGAGGAGGCGGCCGCGATAGCGGCCATCACGGCCGTGGCCAAGCACCTTCCCGGCGACGCCGGCTGGGCGGCGGTGAAGACGATCGTCCACGGCAGTCGCGTGCTCAGCTGCCGTCTGGAGCTTTCAGCCGAGCAGCTGACCGGGCTGTGGGCGCCGCTGGAGGAGCCCATCCCGCTGCGCTCGCTGGATGAGCAGCCGGCGTCCGAGAGGCGGCCGCGGCGGGTGAAGGCGGAGGCGGCGGAGGCCGACGCGAAGCCTGACGCGAAGAAACGCGTGGCGGTGAAGCGTGGTCCGCTGTACGGCGCCAACCATGCGGACGTCGCCGTGTTCATCAAGACGGTGGCAGAGCTGTCGCCCATCCAGTGGCTGCGCGTGCTGGATCGCCGGCAGCTGGTCGCCAGCGTGACGCGGGAGCGCAGCGCCGAGCCGGCGCCCGTGGTCCGGGCGAGCCTGGCTGCCATCGCGGGCACCTCTGACCAGGACCTGGAAGCCAGGTGCCGCGTGTACGCCGCGGTCGAGCGCGCGGCCTATGCGCTCGAGAGCCGGCAGCGCCTCTCCCCGGAGCAGGCGCGCGAGCATTACGGGGCGGCGGCGGAGGTGGTGCCTTTCGACGAGGTCGACGCGGCATCGTTCGCAGCCCGGGTGGCTTCACTCAACCCCGAGGAGTGGGTGCGTCTCGCGGCCGCGGCGCCACCGGTCGAGACGTCGTCGAAGTCTCCGCTGGTCAACGCCGGGGATGCGCTGGCTGCAGCCCTCGCGTCACGGTCGGACGACGAGGTGGCCGTCACGTGGCAGGCGCTCACCGCTCTCGTCCACCGGCACCTGCTGTCGCCGATCAAGTTCGCGGCGTCGTTCGCGCCGTTCGCCTCGGCGGTCAACGTCATCAAGCCGAGGTCGCTGACCCCGGCGGTGCAGCGCTACCTCACCGCGGTGGGGCGCCTGAGCGCCCACCAGTGCTCGATCCTGGCGGAACCGTGGCTGATCCCCGACGACGTCTCCAACGTGCTGTCGCGCGCGGTCGCAGCTGGAGGCGCGAGGGAGGCTGAGGAGGCGGCCGCGCTCGCCGCTCTGGTGACGGTGCCGATGCGCCTGACCGGGGATACGGGGTGGGCCGCGGCCAAGACCGCGGCCTACGGAGCTCGCGTGGCGGCGTGCCGCGACAGGGTGTCGAAGGCCGAGCTGGAGGCGCTGTGGAAACCGCTCGAGCGGGCCATCCCGGGTGCCTCGCTGGAGGCGCCGACCAAGGTCAAGTAGCTGGGCTTGCTTAAATTGACGCGTGGCCACTAAGAAGGCGGCGCGTCCGGCTCGGTCCCAGAACGGCAAGTTCGAGCGCGTGCTCGGCGTCTTCGCGCATCCGGACGACCCTGAGTTCGGCGCCGGCGGTTCGATGGCCAAGCTGGCCAAGGACGGCGCCGAGATCACGTACGTGATCGTCACCGACGGCTCGCAGGGCGGCGAGGACCCGAAGCAGAAGGACGCGGACCTGATCGCGATCAGGCAGCGCGAGCAGCGAGCGGCGGCGAAGGTGCTCGGCGTGAAGAGGGTCGAGTTCCTCGGCTACAAGGACGGCCATGTCTCCGCGGACCTGAAGCTGCGGCGTGACATCGTGCGCATGATCCGCAAGCACAAGCCCGAGCTCGTCATCACGCACATCCCCGGCCGCGTCCTCGACGCGCCGATGGGCGGGTCGCACCCCGACCACATCGCCGTGGGCGAGGCGACGATGGCGGCGGTTTATCCCGACTCGCGCAACCCGCGCGCTTTTCGCGGCCTGCTCAAGCAGGGTTATGCGCCGCACGTGGTCAGCGAGGTGTGGATCCCGTTCTGGACTATGGGTGACTACTACGTCGACATCAGCAAGACGCTCGACCTGAAGCTCGCGGCGTTGAAGAAGCACAAGAGCCAGGTCTCCAAGCCGGGCATGGAGTGGGACGTTGACAAGTGGGTGCGCAAGCGCCACCGCGACATCGGCAAGAAGGGCGGGTTCCAGTACGCGGAGTCGTTCAAGAGGATCAAGGTCTAGAGGCGCCTGCTCGCTTTGGGCACCAATTCGGGCCTGATTGGTGCCATTTCCCTCCACATGCGAGGACGAACGCCTTAGCCGGCCCGACCCCACCTCGTGCCCACCTGATTCCAGATCTCGTCCGCCCACGCGGCGTACTGAGCATCGCCAGGATGCAGGCCGTCGGCCGAGATCCAGCCCGGCGAGCTGAGGCCCTGACGGCTGATCGCCGTGATGTCGACCCACATGAAGGAGCGCT
>WNFM01250395.1_pt1 | contig 14691 bp, 10 predicted proteins | sample 5400271 | NCBI WGS metagenome assembly WNFM01 (sample SAMN13153352, study PRJNA577476) | soil metagenome | isolation source: 60 cm saprolite on Douglas fir-dominated hillslope | place: USA:California | collected 2013-09-17 | reverse complement strand
GGCAGCCTGGCCGGAATCATATCCCTCGTCCAATGCTTCACGAAAGCGGCTCACCATCAGCAACGCATAGTCGATGCCCAAGCCAAGGCCGAGCATCGTCGCCAGATTCTGCACCAGAATCGACAGGTGCAGATAATGCGCCAGCAGCCCAGCCGCACCCAGCGCCATGGAGATCGAAAGTACTCCAATCCCCAGCGGCAATACCGCGGCCACAAGACTGCCGAAAGCCAGCAACAGCAACAAGAGCGTCACCGGCATCGCTCGTTCTTCGGCATGCCTGACGTCATCTGCGCTGACCTTGCGAAGATCGAAGGTCAGCGGCATTGCACCCGTAATCTCCAGCTTGATATTCGGGTATTGCCCCTTAAGCTGACCTTCCATCCAGTCTGCTTTTGCCCTCAGTATGGGGACCAACGCCTCGACAGCTTTATCGGGCTGGTTCGACCCGACGATAATCAGCGCTCCGCCATTATTCCCAGTGAACAAAGGATCTGCCCAATCCGGGCTCGAGATGGCGCCTGACACTCCAGGCACATCACGCAATGAACTGGTTAAGAAGCCCAATGTATCTGCGCCTTTTGCTGAATCCGGATCGGGAATACCGCTGATCACCAGAACAAGGCGGTGGGCGTACGGAGACTGGAAGCGCTGCGCAAGTTCCTGCTCAACTTTTTCGGATTCCCCGCCCTTTATGTGCGCCGCTGTCTCCAGGCGTCGTTCCACTTGGTAGGAAAAGGGCATCAACGCAAGCGCCATGGAAAATCCCGCCATCGCCAACCAGAATCGGCGGCGAGCGGCACCACGGCCAGCCTTCAAGCCTGGCATTACCATTTAAGATTCACGTCGTTTTCTGATCCGCCTGAAAGCAATGAACCACTGCGGTGATCGGGCACATCATAATATACGATGAATCTGAATATTCACTGGCCTTGCGCTTAGAGGCTATCTCATAAATCTTCTTTAGGAGGTCGGGGCTTCAAGCGGCCCGTCGCAACGCGTCAACGGTCAGGAAGTTGTAGGGTCCGTCTTCCGAGACGGACCGCTGCAAGATGTCAACGGTCAGCACGTTGTACGGCCCGCTTTTTTATCCCGCCGGCGCCGCTCTGTATTTATGAAATTCCTATAGCTAATAGGTTATGGCGGTACCCGGATTGTCGGCAGCTCAGAAAGTTTGCCAGAAAAGAGTTCCCGGAATCCAATGGACGAACAACTCATCGGCCACTACAAAATCCTCCGCAAACTCCGCTTTTTTGTTCCCGCAACGAACCAGGAAGCGTCTGCCACTGCGGCGTAAGATAGTCGCCAGATGAAAACTCGCAAGATCATCCACGTAGATATGGACGCGTTCTATGCGTCCGTAGAGCAGCGGGACGATCCGCGATTGCGCGGCAAGCCGGTCGTGGTCGCATGGCGCGGAAATCGCTCCGTGGTGTGTGCTGCGTCATATGAAGCGCGAAAGTTCGGCGTGCATTCCGCTATGCCTGCAGTTCGAGCCGAACGCCTTTGCCCTAATGCTGTCTTTCTCCCACCGGACTTCCAGCGCTATCGGGCGGTCTCCCGCCAAGTGCGCGAAATCTTCAAACGGCACACCGACTTGATTGAACCGTTGTCCCTCGACGAAGCCTATCTCGACGTTTCGGAGAACAAGACGGGCTTGCCTACTGCGACACAAGTGGCACGCGCGATTCGCGCACAGATCCGCTCAGAACTGAACTTGACGGCATCCGCAGGCGTAGCGCCGAACAAATTCCTAGCAAAGATTGCATCGGACTGGAAAAAACCAGATGGACTCTTTGTCATACAACCGGAAGAAATAAATTCATTTTTGTTGCCGCTGCCCGTGGACCGTCTACCCGGAGTTGGCAAAGTCACGGAAGAAAAACTGAAGCAGCTTGAGGTACAAACGATCGCCGACCTGCGGCGAATGGACTCGGCGACACTCGAGGCCCGCTTTGGCCGGTATGGCATGCGTCTCTACGAGTTGGCTCGGGGAATCGACAACAGCGAGGTAGTTCCTGACAGGCCAACACAATCCATATCCGCCGAGGACACCTTTGAGCAAGATGTCTTGCTGATCGAGATGGAGCCGATGATCCGAAGACTTGCGGAGCACACATGGGCTGCATCGCGCAAGGAATCACGAATCGCCCGAACCATCGTACTGAAACTGAAGACCAGCGAATTCAAGATTCTCACTCGCAGCCACACGCCAGGTTCTCCACCTTCTTCTTGCGAGGAGCTGACAAATATCGCCCTCTCTTTGCGGGAACGTGTCTGTCTCAGCCCGCGCCAGCGGTTCCGCCTGGTCGGCGTCGGTCTCAGCAATTTTTGTGACCCTGAAGACGCCTCCGCTCAGTCGGCTCTCTTCGCCTAACAACAAACCGGTGCAGGCCAGCTCACGGTTAATCGACAAACCGCTCGTTGCCCGTGTGCCTAACGATGGTAGAGTTCAGCTCAAGGTAGCTTGTCGAAAAAGAGATAAAGCAATCCGGCCATCGCGGGCAATAATGAAGTCAGTCCCGGCGTAAGCTGGTGCCTCACCTGGGCGGCCCGCTACCCATCGGACCCGCCCGCCGTTGCCCGTTTCCTCGGGCCCGGCAATTGGCTGATACCGAAAGTCAAGGTGGGTAGCCCTGATCTCGCCCGCGATGCGGTCGATCTCGTCGCGGCCACGATAGACTCCTTTACTGGGGTCGTAGAACACGCCATCTTCGGTGTAGAGCTCTTGAACGGCCGCGCGCCGGCGCGCGGAGTCGTTTTCACCGAAGACTTCTTGAAGATTGCGAGTCAGCAAGGTCGATATGCTGGATGACATGGCTGGTCTCCCTCGTTTCGTTTGTCTCAAGTTGCGCTACGAATCCCTACCGACATCCTTAGATGAGTTACAACGATATTCGTTGCAACAAATATGTCGCTCTTAACGTACAGCAGCTATTCGACCAGAAGGAGCAGTAAGCGACCAGCAGTATCGACGGTAATAAACCCACATAATCTCGGTAGTGACCACGCGGGCCGGACTGATCGTGTCTGAATAACCGGCAAACTGGAAGCAGGCGCCGTGGCTAGTGAAAATCATGGGATTGCCTTTCGGCTGCAGAAATCGAAATGGCTAGGGCGCCGGAAGCCTTGATGGATATGGTGTGGTCCTGATTTTGCAGGACGCCTTCAACCCAAAGGAATTTCTCACGGTTGATCGCCGCGCGGCATTTCTCGTAAGGGTCAGGATTCACAGTCACGTTCGAAATTTCTGTCTCATCTTCCAGACTCAAAAAGACGAAGTCCTTCCCCGTTCCCTGCCTCTACCGAGCGATTACGCATAGGATCCGTCTGGATTGACCAGAGCGATTGCGACCGACTAACATCTCTTATCCCCACTCATGGAAGAACAGCTCATCGGCCACTACAAAATCCTCCGCAAGGTCGGCGGAGGCGGAATGGGCGTCGTCTACGAAGCCGAAGACTCAAGGCTCGGACGCCGTGTTGCCCTCAAATTTCTGCCCGAAGACAAATTGCAGGATTCCGAAAGCCATCAGCGTTTTCTCCGCGAAGCTCGTTCCGCCTCCGCACTGAACCATCCCGGCATCTGCACCATTTACGCCATCGAAGAGCATGACGGAAAAACCTTTATCGCCATGGAACTGCTCGAAGGTAAAGCCCTCGACCAGGTGATCCGCACCGGCCCGCTGCCGCTCAATCGCACGCTCGAACTCGGCGTTCAGCTCGCCGACGCGCTCGACGCCGCTCACAAAAAAGGCATCGTTCATCGCGACATCAAACCCGCCAACATTTTTCTCACCGACCGCGGTCAGGCAAAAATTCTCGATTTCGGTCTCGCAAAACTCGTCGCCGGTCAAGGCAACGACGCCACCGTCCACGACGCCAACGTCACTCACCTCACCAGCCCCGGCCTCGCCGTCGGCACCATCGCGTACATGTCTCCCGAGCAAGCCCGCGGCGAAGACCTCGACGCCCGCACCGATCTTTTCTCCCTCGGCGCCGTCCTCTATCAAGTAACCACGGGCAAGCATCCCTTTCCTGGTTCCACTTCCGCCGTCGTCTTTGAAAATATTTTGCGCAACACGCCGCCGCCGGTTACTTCGAACTTGGACCTGCCTCCGGAACTCGACCGCATTCTTAACAAAGCCCTCGAAAAGGACCGCGATTGCCGTTACCAGGTCGCCGCCGAATTTCGCGCCGACTTGAAGCGTCTTCTCCGTGAAGTCGATTCCGGAAAAGTCATCACCACTTCTGTCCCTGCCGTCAGCGGCTCATCGCTTTCGCCCGTGTCTGTCTCGGCTCTCGAAGCGGTTTCGCCTGCGCCAAGCAGCGGCTCCGTGCTGATCGAAGCCGCGAAGAAAAATAAGTTCGGCGCCGGCCTCGCGGTTTTCCTCACGCTCGCCGTTTTCCTCGCCGGGGGCTACGGCATTTTCACTTTCCCCTTCCCGCACAAAGCCGTGCACGGTCCCTTCGAGCATTTCTCCATCGAAAATCTCTCGAACAACGGCCACACCGCTCTCGCCGCGATTTCGCCCGACGGAAAATATCTCGCGCTCGTGCTTGACGAAAACGGCTTGCAAGCGCTTCAACTCCGCCACATCCAGACAGGAAGCAACACGCAAATCGTTGCTCCCGCCGCCACGCGTTATATCGGCATCACGTTTTCTCCCGACGGAAGTTATCTTTATTTTGTCCGCCGCGATGAAGCGGAACATACAATTTCTATTTTGTACGAATCGCCCGTCCTCGGAGGCACGCCGCGAGTTTTAATTCGCGATGTCGACAGTCCCGTCGCGCTTTCTCCCGATGGACAACATCTCGCCTATCTTCGACAGGATCACGATTCGCCGACATTCGATTTATTGATCGCAAAAACGGACGGCACGCCCGAGCGCGCCCTTTTCAAAAGTCAGGCCATCGCCAGCGACAGCTACACGCTCGCCTGGTCTCCCGATGGAAAAACCATCGCAATTCCCATCGTGCAACCAACTCTCGATGACATTGGCGGATTTATTTCCGTCGACACAACCACCGGCGCGCGCACGAATTTTGGAAATTCTCGCGGCCGCGTGTGTGGCTCGCCTCCGGCAAGGAGATCCTTGTCACAAGCCTCGGCGCGGCCAACGGGCGGATTCAGATTCAACGGCAGCTCGGCATCGTTTCGTATCCCGCAGGAACGTATCGCGCCGTTACCGAAGATACGAATACCTACAGCCGTCCAAGCCTCGCCGCAAATTCGCAGAGCTTCGCCGCAACGCAGGTTCAGTCGCAAGTGGAATTTTTCGTCGCTCCCGCAAATTCTCCGGAGGAAGCGCATCCGCTGGTGCTTTCATCAAAGCAGCCCCTTTGGCGATGGGACTGGACGAGCGGCGGAACGATCGCGCTGCCGCAGGGCGGGGAAATCCGGCTAGCAAATCCAGCGGGCGGCGCATCGCTTGTGTTTTCAGATCCGCAGTCCGTTCCAGATCAGGTCGCCGCGTGCGGAGAGAAATATCTGGTCGTGCGAATGATCGGGCACTCGGGCAAAGCGGTGGCAAATCTCTTTCGCATGGACGCCGCCGGCGGAAACATGACGCAGCTCACCATGGGCAAGAGCGAAGCCGAGCCAAAGTGTTCGCCGGATGGGCAATTCGTCTACTACGTGGATCGCGCGGATGGAAATCACGTGAAGCGCATTTCGATCGACGGGGGAACTCCGGAAGTCATGTTGAACAGTGGAGTCGGATTGTTCGATCTTTCTCCCGACGGAAAATTTCTTTTGACGACGGAAGTCCGCGAGTTCGACCACAAATTAATGCTGCGCGAAGATTCGACGGAAACGAAAACGACGCAATACCGCGACATCGACCAGCCGCGAAAAAGGCGTCGACAATTTGTGGAAGCAGCCGCTCGACGGTTCGCTGCACAAGCAACTGACGCACTACAAAGACGATCGAATCGGCGCGTTTGGATTTTCACGCGACGGACTAAAACTGGCGATCGAGAGAATTCACGTTGAGTCCGACGCGATTCTGTTTCGCGACTCACCGCAATAAATTCTTACGAACAACTTTTTTCTCCCGCTGAAATTATTTCGGCGGTTGCGGTGCAGTGGCCGGCGGCTTTGCAGCCGGAGCATTCACAGGACCGACACCGTTCGGGCGTGCGTAGTAACCGCGGCGCGCGCGTACCTGATAGCCGTTGAATTTCGGCACTTCCAGTTTGATGCGATGGTATTTTCCATTCGGCACGAAGTTCGACGGATTGTAAGTGATCTGGTACTGGTTGCGAAGTTCGTCGCCGATGTCCTGAAACGACTGGTCTAAGTCATCCACGTGATACGGGTAGAACGAGCGGCCGCCGGTCTCTTCGGCGAGGTCTTGCAAAATTTTGTCGCCGTCGGTGAGGTGATATTTACAGGTGCCGGTGGCGCGGCAATCTTTTTCGGCGGTGGTCGTAACCCACTGGATGCTGGTGCTGATCGTGTAGATGACGACGCCGGTGCGCTGCGCCATTTCGACGGCTTCCCCGCGAGTGTGATCGGAAAGATTATCTTCGCCATCGCTGATTAAAATCATGACGCGGCGAACGATGTCCGGCTGGTCGCCAGGCGGACGCGGCGGGTTGCTCAGATGTTTTGCGCAGGCTTCGTAAATTGCGTCATAGACGGCGGTGCCGCCTCCAGCGCGTGTCTTGACGATTTGATCGCGCAACAGACCGGTGTCGCCGGTAAAACTCTGAACAATTTGCGGCTCGTCGTCGAAGGTCATGGCGAAAGCTTGATCCTTGCCACGGCGCAAAACGGTGTAGAGAAAATTGACGGCGGCGTCCTGCTCAAACTTGATGCGGTCGCGAATGCTGTTGGAAGTGTCCATCAACAGGCCGATGCGGAGAGGAATGTCCGACTGGCGGCTGAAGAACCTGATTGTCTGCGCCGTGTTTTCATCGAGAAGTTTGAAATCGTCCTGCGTGAGATCTGGAACAAGTTTGTTGCGCCGGTTGAGAACGGTGGCGAGGACGTCAACGACGTTGACAGGAACTTTGATCGTGGTCTGGCTTTGCTGTGTCTCTTGTTGATTCGGAGGCGGCGGTTGCGGCTGCTGCTGTTGTTGCGCGCTTTCCGAGACGGGCAAAGCGAAAAGGATGAAGGCGAGAAGGAGAGCTGTGATGGCCTGGCGCATGGTTAGGGATTATAGGAAGCCGGCGAGCGAGGCGTCAATTTTTGACGAGCCGCTAGCGGCAGCCAATTTCTCCAAATAGAGTTTTAGGTCCGATGCAAGTGGTGCGGTGACCGTGATCTGTTTTTCGGTGCGTGGATGAACAAACGAAAGGCGTGCGGCGTGCAAGAACTGGCGATCGAGCGCGGGAAGTTTTGTTTTGTCGACGATAAGTTGCGCGGCGGCGCCGTAGAGGGTGTCGCCAACGACGGGGTGCTTCAGGGCTGAGAAGTGCACGCGGATTTGATGCGTGCGTCCGGTGTGGAGTTGGACTTGGACCAGCGTGGCGGCGCCGAATTCCAGGAGGACGGACCAGTCGGTGCGTGCGGCGCGTGCGTTTGCGGATTTGGCGGCGGGGCGCGCGGTCATCTTTATGCGGCGATTGGGATCGCGAGAGATGGCGAGTTCGATGCGGCCCTTTGTGCCGGTCAGTTTCCCGTGCACGAGCGCGAGATAAGTTTTCTGCATGGTGCGCGCCTGAAAGGCTTCGGAAAGTTTGGCGTGAGCGAAATCGTTTTTGGCGATGACTATCGCGCCGCTGGTGTCTTTGTCCAACCGATGAACGATGCCCGGGCGCAACGCATCGCCGCCTTGCGAAAGAGACTGGCCGCGGCCGAGAAGCGCGTTGACGAGCGTGCCGGTTGAGTTCCCTGCTCCGGCGTGGACGGTCATGCCAGCGGGCTTGTTGATGACGATGAGGTCGTCGTCTTCGTAGAGGACGTCGAGCGGGATGGATTCAGCTTCTGCTTTGAGCGGTGCGCGTGGTTCCGGCTGAACGGTGACGCGCTCGCCGCCACGGAGTTTTTGGCTAGGCTTGGAAGGCTGGCCGTTGACCTGAACGAGGCCGGAATCGATGAGTTCCTGGACGCGGGCGCGGGAAAGTTCAGAAGCGTGTGCGGCGACAAAACGATCAAGACGAGTGCCGGAATCGGCGGGCGCGGCAACAAGTTCGATCAGGTCGGAGGGCACGCGGGGATTGTAGCAGGGGATGAGGACGTGGCGAGTGGCCCCATGTGCAAACCGCTCGGCGTAGACGAGCGGCGAGTTCCAGAATGGGAATAACAGGGGTACACCCCGGTTGTTTTTCGCGAAGAGTGCGCAAGTTGTTGGAAAGAGGGGAGATGCGTTTTGCCCTTTGCAAAGAGAGGCAAAGAGCGAAGCTAATGAGACACTGGAAGAGCGTTCCCGCACATAGGCAATCCAGATGGTTATCAAAAGAAAAGAGTTGCCCGTCGCGGAAGGCACTCGGGGTAAACGGGAGAGGCAAAACGGATCGTTGTCAAAACAAAGGGGATGGGAAAAGTTGCCCAGATTTGGGCGCGAGGGAGAGGCTGAAGGAGTGGCCCCTCGCGGACTTCGCTCGGGGTAAAGAAAAGTGAGGTCGAACAGTTTGAATGGAGCTTGATTACACTCGTCAGTGTACCATATCTTTTTTTACTAAGTCAAGAGCTAATTTATTAGTATTCGAATCGCAGCCGGAAGAGGAGTGTGACGCGAAATCCGCGCTGCTAACACCAATGTGGATCTTGCAGCCTGGCCGGCAGGCTACAGAATTCGCAGCGACAAGTTCGATTGAGGCGAGGCCTCGTGATATCCATACGAAAAGCGACAGACGAAGATGCCAGCGGCATTCTGGAATGCCTGTCTGCCGCCTTTGCGGAATACCGGGACGAATACACTTCCGGCGCACTTGCCGACACCGTGCTTACGCCGGAGGCGATTGCGAAGCGCCTGGGAGAGATGGCGATTTTCGTGGCGACCGGGGAATCCGGCAAAGTGATCGGCACAATCGCTTGCGCCGTTGTCAGCGAGGACGAAGGCCACATTCGGGGAATGGCAGTTGTTCCCGAGTCGCAAGGAAGCGGCATTGCGCGACGACTGCTTATGCAGGCCGAGTCTTATTTTCGGGAACGGAACTGCAAGAGAATCAGCCTGGACACGACTACACCGCTCAAGCGGGCGATTCTGCTATACGAACGTTTTGGGTTTTCCCGTTCAGGGAGAGTGCAGAATTTCTTCGGAATGCCTCTGATGGAATACGTCAAGACGATTTGATCAACGATCAAGCCTTGGCGAGCGGTTGAGCGGATTTATTGCACTTCGATGGGCGCGAGCGGGTCGCGAAAACCCGCACGCGCCCGTCACTGGCTGAATTGACGATCTTGTCAGTACTGCAGCTTCAACGCGAACTGAACTACACGCGGATTGCCAAGCGTGGTGTCGTACTTACCAAAGGGACACGCGGCTGAATCCAGGCCCTGGGTAATACAGGCCGAAGAAAGGGAAGTATTGGTCACGGTGAAGTTTGGATGATTGAATAGGTTGAAGAACTCGGAGCGAAACTCGAGTTTCATCGATTCACGTATCGGGATGGCCTTCGCCACATAAAATTCCCATTGCTGCTGACGAGGACCACGAGCCTGGACGGGATTGCGGCCCAAGTCACCGAAGAAAGCGCCAACATGCGAGCCCGTGCCGGGTCCGCCGATGGTGAAGGAATCCGAGCCAGGCCCGCCGAATGTGTTGAGTCCGGAAACAGTCGTGCCGGTCGGGTTAACTGTTGTGGCTCCGAGTACGCCGGAGTTGTAAGAGGAAGTTGTGCCAGTGAACTGTTGCGGATCTCCGGACTTTCTAAAGTCGTTGAGGTTCCCGATAACGTCTGGAAACAAGGAACTCGTTGCCAATCCGAAAACGTTGCTGCCACAGGCGGAGCAAGTGAGGGTGAACGGCAGGCCGGACTGGAACGTGGATATGCCGCCAGCCTGCCAATTGCCCAGGACGTGGTGGAGGATGCCGCCAGAGTTCCGGAATGCGGGGATCTCATAGCGATACGTCGCCTGCAGGCGGTGAGTTCGGTCAAAATTGGCCAGCGAGCGAATCTGGGTCGTGTCCAATTGATTTCCGCCGGAGTTGCCGAGGTCCTGAGTCGCGCTGCCGGAGTTGTTGTCGATTGCTTTGGAGTAGGTGTAAGCGCCCTGGAAAAACATGTTCGCGGTGCGACGGTTCAGGGTGAATACAAATCCATTGTAGGTGGAGTGGCCATTGCCGGTTACGGTGTTGAGGCCGGTCGTGCTGAACCCGATTATGCCGACGCGAGCGTTGTTGTCGCGGCTCGAGACGGTGGTGAGCGTGGTTGTCGGAACGCCATTTGCGCCACCGACAACAATTGGATTATTGGCGTCGGCAAGCCTCGCCTGATTCAACTGGCGGCCCTGGAGAAGCTTGACGGCCTGCGTTCCGAGGTAACCCGCTTCAATGGAGAAGTGCCATGGCAACTCGTGTTGGATCGTGAAATTCCATGAGCCGACGTAAGGAGTGCGGATACCTCGCTCAAACGGATTTAGCGAGAGCAGCGGACTCGTAAACGTAGGCGTACCGGCGCCGGAGAATCCGTTGAAGGAAGGCGGGGTTGGAAAGATCGGGAACTGAGACGGAACGGGCAGATTAGGAAATGGATCGCTCAATGGGGTTCCAGGAGCAACCACGCTGGACAATTGGAAGAATGGCGCGGCGGTAATCAACTGGAGCAGCATTTGATTGGAGATACGGACGTAGTACAAACCGTAGCCGGCACGAACGGCAGTTTTGCCATTGCCACGAACGTCCCAAGCGAGACCGACCCGCGGCGCCCAATTGTTCATATCGTTGCCGAGAAGGGTGGAACGGTCGACCCCCGGCGTGCCGGTGATCGAGCCAAAATGAGCACTCGAGGGAAGTATGAAACCATTCAAGAGCCCCGGGCCGCCATTGGCAAGAGTGGCGGAATCCAGGCGCGACGGATCGAAATTGCCGAGACGATCTTTTACGTCAACGGAAGGACCCAGGTAGTCATAACGCACGCCGAGATTTAGAGTCAGGCGGCGCGTGACCTTCCAGTCGTCCTGGAAATAGCCGGCGAGGTCCCGAGCACGAAAACCGCGGTCGGTGATGCCGGTTCCGGCGAATGCCTGAAGAATATTTCCAGTCAGAAGGTCGTTAAAAGTGTTGAAGAAGAGAAAGCCGCGGGAAGCGAAGTTGTTGAAGAGATTGATCTGATAGCGGCGGTATTCAAAACCTGCGCGGAACGTGTGCCTACCGCGAGTCCAAGCGGCGGTATCGGCGAAATGATACGTGTTAGCCACGCTGGCTTGATCGTTGTTTGTGGAGATTCCGCCAAAGGCCGGGAAAATATCGTTCGTGAAAAACAGGGGAATGCCCGGAAAGACGGAGCTATTGAAGCGGGTCATTCCCAGTTGACTTAAGGTTGCCGGCTCCTTGGCGATAACATTCTGAGTGATGCGATTGAAACCGATGCGCGCCTCGTTTACGAGGTTTGGACTAATAGTGTATGTCCAGCTCAGAGCTGCCAAGCGGTTGTCGGCCGGCGTGGTCTGACCGCTCCCCAAGTTCCCAGCACCTTCACCGCCCAACGGGTCAAGCGTTTCGGTGTTGGCCCAGAAAAAGCGCTCGGAAATGCGGTGCCGAGTTCCGAGGTTTTTGTCGACATTGGCGTTGAATTGATCCTCCGTAAATTGCAACGGGCGCGAAAAGCTGAAGTTCCCAAACTGGCCCGGAGTTCCGTTCCCGCTAGGAATCAAAAAACCACCATATTGACCGGGAAGATTGAGCAGGGCCAAAGCGACGGGATTGAGCGAGCCTGGGGTCAAGCCAAAAGCAGTCTCGATGCTCGCTTGGTCACGCGAGGCCGGGAGAACCGGGAACTTGGTCGAAATTCCTCCGGCGACTCCATTTCGCTGACGATTGCCTTCATAAGAGACGAAAAAGAAGGTTTCCTTTAGTTTCGGGACCGGACCGCCAAAATCGCCGCCGAACTGGTTCTGTTTCAGGGACGGACGTGGAGTGCCGTTGGCGTTGAAGAAAAACAAGTTGGAATTAAGCACATCGTTTCTGAGGAATTCGTAGAGTTCACCGTGGAAGCGGTTGGTGCCGCTGCGAGTCAACACGTTAATGTTTCCGCCTGAGGTCTTGCCCTGGGAAGCGTCGTACAAGCTGGTCTGGAGGCGAACTTCCTCAATAGAATCTGGAGACGGCACCGGGACATTGCCGAAATTGTTGTTGCCTAAATTGTTGGAGTCAATTCCGTTGATGACCAAGTTGTTGGCGGTGCCGCGCTGACCAGCCACGAAAAAGGTAGGAGTGGCACCGCGGCCGGCGGCGGTGGCGTCCGGCAAGGAGGCGGAAGTACCAGCGTTATTGCCGAGCAAGAACAGGAAATTGCGGGTCGAAAGCGGGAGGCTTCCAACGACGTCTCCTGTAAGCGTCTCTCCTAAAGTCGAATTGGAGGTATTGACAGTGGGCGCCGCCTCGCCTGAAACAAGCACCTCCGTCGTAACCTCGCCCACTTCCAAGGTTACCCGGAGGTTGGCCACCTCCGTGATGCTAACGATCACCGGGTCTATGACGCTGCGGCGAAATCCGGCTTGTTCGACGGTGACTTTGTACTTGCCTGGGGCGACGAGCGGAAACACCACGACCCCGTCACCCGCGGTTTCCTTGATGACCGGCGCAGAGACAGGGGATTCGAGGGTCACCTTAGCGTTTTCAATCGAACCGCCCTTGGTGTCTGTTACCGTGAGCCGGACGGCACCGGTTTGCGACGTGATTTGAGCGCGGAGCGGACTAACCGAGCATGTAGATAGGACGAATGCGGCGACAAACAAGCCGGGAATAGACATACGAAATAGACGCAACATTGAGAACCTCCGGGTGAAGAGCCAGTTTGGAGTAGAGATGAAACATCACAGAGGGAATCCTCATGGCAGATAAGCAACATAAGTTCCAATGGACGGGAGGAAAGTTCCGTGCAGGCAGAGAAAAACAACTCCTGCATTGTCACTGAGTTATCTCAATTCGTGGGGTCGACTCGTGGCCAAGGTTTGAGGTCGAGTTACAAAAATATGGAGAAGTAATACGAATGGCTCTCATAATTCGTAATTATCGCGCGCGGAGAAAACGTTAACGTCGCTAGCAATTGGTTTCGGCAAAGGACGGCGTGCGACCGCTCAGATAGTTGGACTCGAATCTGGCGGAGGCGGAGCGCCCCAGCGAGATTGGCACGCTTGGCGCCACTTTTCGCGTTCTTCGGGGGTCATACCTTCCCAGCGGTCGCGCATTTTGCGGCGGAAGCCAGAACGATTGCCGCCGCGGTGGCTCATGCCACCGAAAAGGATTCGGCAGAGAGCCAACAGGCCAATAGCTTGCCAGAAGGTGATTGCTTTCCAGCCGAACAGCGACGGAAGCAGCCAATTCCAGAGATGCATTACGACTTCGCCGCCGATCCAGATAAAAGCCGGGATTGCCACAATTGCGAGGGGCGCGATCCAGATCAGGTTCTTTTTATTTTTCATGTTGTGCATGGTGTGCTCCTTACTTCTCCCAAAAATCTTCATAGACGCTTTGCAAGCGTTCGCGCAAATGCAGCACGGCATAGCGCTTGCGGGCGAGCAGCGTATTGACGTTCACGCCGGTTTCCGCGGCGAGTTCCTTGAAACTGCGGCCTTGAATTTCGTGCGCCACGAAGACTTCGCGCTGACCGGCGGGAAGTTCATCGAGGGCGAGTTCCAATTCGTCGAATAACGCATTGCGGAAGTACAGCGCCTCCGGCCCCGCGTCGGGCGATGGCAAGAGGTCTTCGATTTGCAGGCGCTCGCCTTCTTCGTCTTCCCGTGTCGCGTCGCTGAACGTGTCTGCCTTTTTCTTACGAAAAAGGTCGGTGATGCGATTGCGCGCTACGCGGAAGAGCCACCCTGTGACGTGTTCGATGGGCATCAGCAGGCGGTTGGCTTCGACGAGTTCGTGGAAGACCTCCTGCGCGATGTCTTCAGCGTCCGCGGGATCGGGAACACGACGGCGGATGAAATTGCGAAGGCGGCTGCGCTCCTCCACGACGATCTCGGAGATTCGGCGATCTTGCTCGGTCATCGCGGCGGTGCTCACGGCCCATCCATCCAGTGATGAAGACGGATGAGGGGCGGGAATATTGTAGGGATTTATGCGGTTCACGTGCGGTGATAATCGAGAGGAGCGCGGCAGTTTCGCCGGCTGGAAGCCGGCGTTACAAATGGGTGGCGACGCTTGGTTGTTTGCTGACCGGTTTGGGCTGAATGTCTTGCCGACCTGGCCAGACCCAGGGCCAATTGTGGAGTCGGCCCGGTCTGGATTTTCTGTAACGTACCGGACGATTCTTGCGAACGATTCCCTGTTTCGGACAAGGTGATCGAAATACTCGTGTTGCCAAAAATGGCCGTGGCGGCGCAGCACGAGGTTTGCTTCGTGCGCGGTGTGGGATTTCCAAGAGTGAAGAATTGACGCAAGCGTGCTGGGAGCGATAGGCGAAAATACAGCATGGACGTGGATCTTGAAGCCGTTTTTTTCGAGGACACCGGTAACGTATCTCGACGTTTCGACTTCCTGGAAGCCGAGTTCGCTGAAGCTGAAAATCTGGTCGACCATTTGTTGCGTGAAGGTCTGCAGTTTGTCGGTTTCTTCGACGGCTTCG
>WNFM01038555.1_pt1 | contig 14692 bp, 25 predicted proteins | sample 5400271 | NCBI WGS metagenome assembly WNFM01 (sample SAMN13153352, study PRJNA577476) | soil metagenome | isolation source: 60 cm saprolite on Douglas fir-dominated hillslope | place: USA:California | collected 2013-09-17 | reverse complement strand
CCCCGCCGCGACCACGCCGGGCGGTACGCCGAAGCCGACATAGACCTCGGCGCCGGTCGCCGCGGCAATCGCCTCGGAACTGCCCGCCCCACCGTCCCCCGCGGAAACGGCGCTGGCGCGCACGTCGATCACATCCCAATCACCCGGCAGCGCCTCCCGAATGGCCGTCACGCTCAGCGCCGTGACGCGCCAGGCGGCGTGGGTCGCCGCCAGGTCGACGACGAGACGCCGGTTCACTCTCCGGTCGAGACGGTGCGGACGGCGGGATGGTGCAGCAGCGCGATCATACACTGATCGTGCAGCCGCTTGGGGCCGCTCAGATCGAAATCGACGACGAGGTCCACGTTCTCTCGCCGGCTCTCGTGTCGCACGATCGTCAGGCCGGTGCGGCGGATGACCGTCTCGAGCTCCTCCAGCGGCTCCGCGTCCGGGCGCGCGTGCACCGTGATGTGGCTCTTGGTCGAGTGACGCTCGACGACGATCTCGATGCGGCCCAGGCCCTGGAGCACGACGAGCACGACGAGCGTCGCCAGGAGCGCTTCCGCGTAGTGCCCGGCGCCGAGCGCCACCCCGATCGCCGCCACGACCCAGATCGTGGCCGCGCTCGTCAACCCGACGACCGCGCCTCGGGCGTGCAGGATCGTGCCGGCACCGATGAACCCCACCCCGGTCACGATCTGGCCGGCGACGCGCGTGGCGTCCGTGGCGCCATGCACCATGGAGAGCGACAGTTGGGTGTACAGCGCCGAGCCGATGCAGATGAGGATGTTGGTGCGGAGCCCCGCCGGCTTGCCGCCCAGCTCGCGCTCCAGACCGATCGCGCCGCCGAGCAGCGTCGCGAGACCGAGCTGCAACAACAGCTCCAGCTTGAAGACGTCGATGATGGAATCCAGCATCACGGCTCCGCGGGCTTGAGGAATCCCATCCGGTCGCGCACTTCGGCGAGCGTCACGCGGGCGAGCGCGCGCGCCTTCGCCGCGCCGGCCCGCAACCGCTCCACCAGGCCCGCGGGCTCGCGCTTCAGCGCCTCGGCCCGCTCGCGGATGGGTGTGAGCGCCGCTATCATATTGTCCGCCAGCACGCGTTTGCAGTCGAGGCAGCCCCAGCCCGCCGTGCGACATTTGTGCGCGACCTCGGCTTGCGTCGCCGCGGGCGAGAAGCCCTGGTGGATCGTGAAAATGTTGCAGATGTCGGGGTTGCCGGGATCCTTGCGGGTCTTGCGGGCCGGATCGGTGGCGGCGGGCCGCAGTTTCTCCCAGACGGTCTCGGCCGAGTCGAAGAGCCCGATCGTATTGCCCAGGCTCTTCGACATCTTGGCCTGACCGTCGAGCCCGAGCACGCGCTTCGTCTTGGTGAGCAGCGGCTGCGGCTCGGGAAAGAAGCCCGCGCCGAACCGCGTGTTCCAGCGGCGGGCGATTTCCCGCATCAGCTCGAGGTGCTGCACCTGATCCTCGCCCACCGGGACGAGGCGGGCCTTGTAGAGCAGCACGTCGGCGGCCTGCAACACGGGATAGTTGAGCAGTCCAGCCGGGATGCTCTCCTGGCGTTGGGACTTGTCCTTGAACTGGGTCTGGCGCTCGAGCTCGCCCAGCGGCGTGACGATCGTGAGCAGCCAGTTCAGCTCGCTGTGCTCGGCCACGTGGGACTGCACGAACACGATGCACTGCTCGGGATCGAGGCCGGACGCGTACAGCCCCACCGCCATGTCGAGCGTCCGCTGGGCGAGCGTCGGCACGTCGTAGCTTTGGGTGATCGCGTGGAGGTCCACGATGGAGAACAGGCACTCGTGCTGGTGCTGCAGCTGCACCCAGTTCTGGACGGCGCCCAGGTAGTTACCGATATGCAGCTCACCGGAGGGCTGGATGCCGCTGAAGACGCGCGTCATAGGGGTCACAAGGTGCGAAATTACAACGACTTAGTCAAGGTCGCCGAGCGCGCTGCGGCGCGCGCGGCCGCGTACATTCGCACCGCCCGCCGCCCCCCGGCCGAGGACTGGACCGAGAAAGGCCGCCACGATTTCGCGACGGACGTGGATCGTGCCTGCGAAGCGCTCATCGCCGAGTCGCTTACGCGCGAGGTCCCCGGATCGCGCGTCGTGGGCGAGGAGCTGACTCCGGATCTCGTCGCGAGCGGTGACGTCGTCTGGATCGTGGACCCGCTCGATGGGACGACGAACTACTTGCACGACTACCCGCAGTACGCGGTGAGTATCGGGGGCGTGGTGAGTGGAGCGTTGGGTGTGGGCGTCGTACACGATGTCGTGCGTGACCTGGTGTACCGCGCGAGCCTGGGTGGCGGGGCGTGGATCGGTGAACGTCGTCTCGCGGTGTCGACGCTCTCGGAGCCCAAGCGGGCGCTCGTCGGCACGGGGTTTCCGTTCAAGGATGAAGGCTTGCTCGACGTCTATGTGCGACAGTTCAGCGCCGTCATGGCCGCCTCGAGCGGCATCCGCCGAGCCGGTGCCGCGGCGCTCGACCTCGCCGACCTGGCGGCAGGGCGGTTCGACGCCTTCTGGGAGCTGTCGCTCGCGCCGTGGGACATCGCGGCGGGCGTCCTGTTGGTGCGTGAGGCCGGGGGCCGCGTGACGCGGCTCAACGGCTCGGAAGACGTACTGGGACACGGGGCGATCGTGGCGGGAAGTCCGGTGATGCACCGTTGGTTGATCGATCTCTTGAGGGCTGCCTGATGCCGTCACCGCTCGTCGAGTGCGTGCCGAACTTCTCGGAAGGTCGCGACCAGGCCACGATCGACGCCCTGCGCGGCGCGATCGTCGCCGTACCCGGCGTCAAGCTGCTCGACGTGCAGTCCGACTCGGCGCATAACCGTTCGGTGTTCACATTCGTGGCGCCGCCGGCGGCGGCGGCCCACGCCGCATTCGCCGCGATGCGTGTCGCCACCGAGCGCATCGATCTGACCACGCACACGGGCGAGCACCCGCGCATGGGTGCGACGGATGTCGTGCCGTTCGTGCCCGTCGCCGCCTTCACGATGGACGACTGCGTCGCGCTCGCGCGGCAGCTGGGCGAGCGCGTCGGCAAGGAGCTCGGCATCCCGGTCTTCTTGTACGCCAAGGCGGCGGCGCGCCCGGAGCGCGAGCGACTGCCCGATATCCGCAAAGGCGAGTTCGAAGGACTCCGCGAGCGAACGCTGGATCCCGATTTCGGTCCCAACCGGGTTCACCCCACCGCCGGCGCCACGGCGATCGGCGCTCGGCCATTTCTCGTGGCGTACAACATTTACCTTGCGACGGCTGACGTTCAAATCGCCAAAGAGATCGCCAAGAAGATCCGCACGTCGAGCGGCGGACTCCCCGCCGTGCAGGCGAGCGGGTTCGAGGTCGGCGGCCTCGCGCAGGTGTCGATGAACCTGCTCGACATCGACGTAACGCCGCCCGCCGCCGTGTTCGCAGCCGTGAAGGCGGCGGCGAGCGAGCGTGGGGTGGGTGTGAAGAAGAGCGAGATCGTGGGGTTGGTCCCGGAACGAGCCATCCTGGGCGCGGGACTGCTGCTGCCGGACGCCGCCGATCACGTGCTCGAGTCGAAGGTTCGTGAGGCGCAGGGTCCCACCTTGGACGGCTGGATCGACGAGCTGGCGGGCGCATCGCCCGTGCCGGGCGGGGGCAGCGCCGCCGCGCTCGCCGGCACACTCGCCGCCGCCCTGGTGGCGATGGTCGCTCGACTCACGATCGGTCGCAAAGCCTACGCCGGCGTCGAAGGGCGCGCGAAGGAGATCCTCGCCGAAGCTGAACGGCTGCGCGGCGAGCTGCGGCGCCTGGTGGACGAGGACGCCCATGCCTACGCGGGCGTGAGCGAGGGCTACAAGATCCCCAAGGACAATCCCAGCCGCGCCAAGGCGATCGACCAGGCGCTGCTGGGAGCCGCTCGCGTGCCGCTGACCGTGGCCGGCGTCAGCGCCACCGTGCGGAAGCTCGCGCGAGAAATGGAGCAGATGGGCAACAAGAACGCGCGCTCCGACGCGAAGGTGGCGGAGGGGTTGGCCCGAGCCGCGATTGCCGGAGCGCTGGAGAACGTGCGGGTGAACGTGGAGGCTCTGTCGGATCCGGCGCTGGGGCTGGAGCTGCTCGAGCAGGCGGAGCGAATTACGGTGAAGTGAGCACCCGGGGCGCCGCCCCGTTTTCCCCAATAGCCACGGTATGCTCGAAGTGCGCCGAGAGTGATCCGTCTTGAGTCACGACGGTCCACTTGTCATCGAGCGTCCGGATCTCGGCCTCGCCCACGTTGATCATCGGCTCGATGGCGATCGTCATCCCCGGCACGAGGCGCACCCCGCGTTTCGGCTTCCCGTAGTTCGGTACCTGGGGCTCCTCGTGGAACGCCGCGCCGATGCCGTGGCCCACCAGCTCCCGCACCACGGAGTAGCCCGCCTTCTCCGCCACCTGCTGCACGGCGTGGCCGATGTCCCCGACATGATTCCCCGACCGTGCCTGCGCGACGCCCGCCGCCAACGCCTCACGCGTCAGTTGCAGCAGCCGCGCGGCCTCCGCGGAGACGGCACCCACGGGGAACGTGGCGGCGGAATCGGCGTGCAGGCCCTCGAGCCACGCCCCCACGTCGACGCTCAACAGGTCCCCTTCCTTCAGGGTGCGCGTCGGCGAGGGGATGCCGTGCACGATCTCTTGATTGATGGACGTGCAGAGTGTAGCGGGAAAGTCGTACAGACCCTTGAACGAGGGCCGGGCCCCCGGATGGCTGCGGATGAAGTCTTCGGCGAGGCGGTCGAGCGCTGCGGTGGAGATCCCGGGGCGGACATGCTGCGCGACCAGCGCAAGCGTTCCGGCGACGATCCGGCCGGCGGCCGCCATCGTCTCGATCTCCCGCGGGGACTTGATGGTGATCATCGTCCGATGATCCGCTTGATCTCCTCCGTGATCTGCTCGACGGTGCCGCCACCCGGCACGCGATGCACGATCCCGCGTTGGCTGTAATGCGCGATGAGGGGGGCGGTGTCGCGACGGTAGACGTCGAGCCTGGTCTTGATGGCCTCGGGCGTGTCGTCGGAGCGGCCCTCCTGGGTCGCGCGTGCCGACATGCGCTGCACCAGCACGTCTTCGTCCACGTCGAGCAGGAGGATATGGTTCAGCCGCTGGCCGCGCTCGGCCAGGGTCCGATCCACCATTTCCGCCTGGGCGGCGGTGCGCGGGAACCCGTCCAGGATCGCGCCGTCCTTCGCCTCGGCCTTCGACAGCTCGCCCTTGATCAAGTCGAGAATCACGGAGTCGGGGACGAGCTGCCCCTTATCGTAGAACTGCTTGGCCTGCTTGCCGAGGGGGGTGCCGTCTTTCATGGCGGCCCGCAGGATGTCGCCTGTCGTGATCTTGGGGAGGCCCAACCGCTCCGCCAGGATCTTTCCCTGGGTTCCCTTGCCGGAGCCCGGCGCCCCCAGGATGAGGATGAACACTAAAGTGCGGGCACGGCTAGCGCCGGAAGCTGACCCGCGACGACCCGCTCCCACCACCGGGGCCCTTCATGAACCCGTCGTACTGGCGCAGGAGCAGGTGCTGCTGCACCTGCTGCACGGTGTCCAAGGCGACGCCCACGACGATGAGCAGGGCGGTGCCGCCGAACCCGAACGGCATGTTCAGGGTGTTGGAGACGACGATCGGCAGCATCGCCACGAACGTCAGGAAGATCGCGCCCGGGAGCGTGATGCGCGACAGGACCTCATCGATGTAGTCGGCCGTCGCCGCCCCGGGCTTCACGCCCGGAATGAACCCGCCCTGTTTCTTCAGGTTCTCCGCCAGGTCCACCGGGTTGAAGATGATGGACGTGTAGAAGTAGGCGAAGAAGATGATCAGCACGGCGTTGGCGACCACGTACCAGATCGACGTCGTGTTGAAATACTGGGCGAAGTCCTTGAGCCACTGGATCCCGCTGAATTGCGCGATCGTGCCTGGGACGATGATCAGCGACTGGGCGAAGATGATCGGCATCACGCCCGCACTGTTGATGCGCAGCGGAATGAACGTCTTCTGCCCCTCGCGGATCCGTCCTCGTCCCATCACCTTGCGCGGGATCTGGATCGGGATGCGGCGCGCGGCCACCGTTACGGCGACCGTCCCCGCGACCACCAGCACCATGATGCCGAGCACGACGAGCAGGATGGGGAGGCTCAGCGTGCCGGTCCGCAGCGCTTCAATCGTGTTGATCGACTCCGGCAGGATCCGCTCGATGATCGAGAAGAAGATCATCAGACTCATCCCGTTGCCGATGCCGCGCTCGGTGACCTGCTCGCCGAGCCACATGACAAAAATGCCGCCCGTCGTGAGCGTCAGGACCGTCGTCATCCGGAACGCCAAACCGGGGGACGCGACGGCGTTGGGCAGGGACTCGGTGAAGATCGAGAACCCGTACGCCTGGAAGATGCACAGCACGACGGTGAGGTAGCGCGTCCACTGCGTCAGACGCTTCTTGCCCTCCTCGTCGCGCTGCATCTTCTCGATGATGGGGAACACCGGGCCGGCGAGCTGGAACACGATGCTCGCCGAGATGTAGGGCATAATGCCGAGCGCGAAGACCGTGGCGCGCGAGAACGCGCCCCCGGCGAACAGATCGTACAGCTGCAGCAGCGTGCCCTGGCCGCGGTTCGCCACGGCGTCCGCGAGGGCGTCGACGTTGACTCCCGGCGTCGCGATATGGGCGCCGATTCGATAGACGACGAGGCAGAGGAGCGTGAAGAGCAGCTTGTCCTTCAGCTCCGGAACCTTGAACAGATTCGGAATCGGGTTCGTCACTCGATCGTCCCGCCGGCTTGCTCGATCTTCGTCTTGGCGCTCACGGAGACGGCGACCCCCTTCACCAGGAACTTGCGCTGCACGTCGCCCATGCCGAGCAATTTGATCGGCTGGTCGGGCCGGCGCACGAGCCCCGCCCCGAACAGGGTGTCGGGCGTGATCTCGACGCCCTCGGCGAGCAGGCTCAGGTGGCGCACGTTTACGACCTGCGCGTCCTGTTTGAACGGGTTCGTGAAGCCGCGCTTCGGGATGCGGCGGATGAGCGGCATCTGCCCGCCCTCGAAGCCGGGGCGGATCTTCTTGCCGGTGCGCGCCGTCTGGCCCTTGCCACCCCGGCCCGCCGTCTTGCCGATCCCCGACCCGGGCCCGCGTCCCTTCCGGATGCGCCCGCGATGCGAGCCCTTGGGGGGCTTCAGATCGTGCAGCGCCAGCCGCGTGACCGGTGCGTCCTCCTTCTTCCTCGTCCCCTTCGTCCGCTTCGTCCTGGTCTTCGCCGTAGCCATTACTTCGAGCCTTCCTTCGCCGGCGTCACCTCGACGAGGTGGCGCACCTGTTGCAGCATCCCGCGCAGCGCGGGGTGGTCCTGCTTGATCACGACGTCCTGATGGTGCTTGAACCCCAGGGCTTCCAGCGTGCGCTTGAGCCGCCCCGCGTGCCCGCTCCCCGAGCGCACCTGCTTGATCCGCAGCTTACCCTTGCCGACCGGCGGCAGGATCGGATCGCGACCCGACTTCCGCTTGCGGTATTTCCGGGTGGGGGGAAGCCTACCCATGCGTCACCCCCGTGGCCTGGCGCGCGCGATAGTGAATCGCCTCGAGCTCGACGCCCCGCTCTTTCGCGACGCGACGGGCCGTCGTCAACCGCGCCAGCCCATCCATCGTCGCCCGGACCATGTTGTGCGGGTTGGTCGAGCCCAGGCTCTTGGTGAGGATGTCGCGCACGCCGGCGCACTCCAGTACCGCGCGCACGGGGCCCCCGGCGATGACGCCGGTGCCGGTGGCGGCGGGCTTCAAGAGCACGCGTCCCGCTCCGTGCTTGCCCACGATCTCGTGCGGGATCGTGCTGCCGGTGAGCGGCACTTCCTTGAGTTTGCGGCGCGCCGATTCGACCGCCTTGCGCACCGCCTCGCTCACCTCGTTCGCCTTGCCGGTCGCAATCCCGACTTGTCCCTTCCCATCCCCCACCGCCACGAGGGCGTTGAAGGAGAAACGGCGACCGCCCTTCACGACTTTCGCGACGCGATTGATGGCGATCACGTTCTCGACGAACCCGTCGCCCTCACGCTGCCGCTCGCCGCCCTGGCGATCGCCGCCGCGTCCGCGCCCACGACCGCCGCGCCCGCCACCGCCGCCGCCGCCGCCACCGCCGCCACGGCCACCGCGCTGCGTCCGGTGCTCGGACGGCGGGGGAGGAGCAGCAGGGGGTGTCGAGGCCGCGGGGGCCGCGGGGGCCGCCGGGGCCGGCGCCGTTTCGGGTGCCGCTTGTTCGTTGTCCATCAGAACTCCAATCCGCCTTTGCGGGCGCCGTCGGCCACGGCCTTCACGCGCCCATGATACTGGTAACCACCGCGATCGAACACGACCTTCACGATGCCCTTCTCCTTGGCCTTCACGGCGATGAGCCGGCCGAGCGCGAAGCTCCGCGCCACCTTGCCCTTGCCCTCCACCGCGATACCCTCGGACGTATCGGCCACACCCGCCAGCGTGACGCCCTTCTGATCGTCGATGAGCTGAGCGTAGATGTGCTTCGACGAGCGGAATACGACGAGGCGCGGCCGCTCCGGGGTGCCCTGCACTTTCTTGCGAACCCGGAGGTGGCGGCGGTACCGCTCGTGCGCCGACGTCTTGATCTTGTGAATGGATCGCATGGGTTATTTCGCCGCCTGGGCCGTCTTGCCCGCCTTGCGCCGCACCTGCTCGCCCTGATACCGGATGCCCTTGCCTTTGTACGGCTCGGGCGGGCGGACGTTGCGGATCTCCGCGGCCACCTGACCCACCAGCTCCTTGTCGATGCCCTCGATCTTCACGAGGACGTTGTTGTCCACCGAAATCTTGATCCCCTTCGGCGCGTGGTAGGGCACCGGGTGCGAGAAACCCACAACCAGCTGCACGCCGAACGGCTTGGGCTCGGCCTTATAGCCGACGCCCTGGATCTCGAGCGCCTTGGCGAAGCCCTTGGTCACACCCTCGACCATGTTGGCCACGAGTGTCCGCGTCAGGCCGTGCAGCGCCTTGTGCCGAGTCTCGTCGGAGGGACGCCGCACGACGACGGCGTTCTCCTCGAGCGCCAGCGCCATGTCGACGTGTAAGGTTCGACTGATCTCGCCCTTGGGACCCTTCACCAGGATGGTGTGCCCGTCGATCTGGGCGGTGACGCCTTTGGGCAAGGGAACCGGCTTCCGCCCGATGCGCGACATGCCGCCCTCCTACCAGACCACCGCGAGCAGCTCGCCGCCGATACGGGCGGTGCGCGCTTCGCGGTCGGTCATGAGGCCCTGCGGCGTGCTCAGAATCGCCATCCCCAGGCCGTTCTTGACGCGCGGAATCTCGCGCGCCTTGACGTAGCGCCGGAGGCCGGGCGTGGAGACGCGTTGCAGCGCGCGGATGACGGGCGCGTCGTTGTGGTACTTCAGGAAGAGCCGCAGCAGTCCGTGCGCCCCATCGTCCAGGACTTTGTAGTCCTGGATGTAATGGTTGTCGCGGAGGATCCGCCCGATCTCGACCTTGAGTTTCGACACCGGCATGTCGACCCGGCGGTGGCCCGCCGCACAGGCGTTCCGCACGCGGGTCAGCATATCGGCGACGGGATCAGTTACGCTCATCTCGCCTGTCCTTTACCAGCTGGCTTTGCGCACGCCGGGAATCTCCCCGCGCAGCGCCAGATCACGGAAACAGATGCGGCACAGCTTGAACTTCCGCAGCGTGCCTCGACTCCGCCCACAGCGCTGGCAGCGGTAGTAGGCGCGCACTTTGAACTTGGGCGTCCGCTTGACCTTCTCGATCCAACACTTCTTCGCCATGTGGTCTCCTAGGCCGCCGCCACGGGGGTCTCGCCCCGGAACGGCATCCCCAGCTCTCGGAGGAGGGCCAGCGCGGAGTCGTCCCGCCCGGCGCTCGTCACGAACGTGATATCCATCCCGTGGATGCGCTCGACCTTGTCGTAGTCGATCTCCGGGAAGATCATCTGCTCCTTGATGCCGAGCGTGTAGTTGCCGCGCCCGTCGAAGCTCTTGGTCGGCAGTCCGCGGAAATCGCGCATCCGCGGCACCGCCACCGAGATGAACCGGTCGAGGAACTCGTACATCCGGGCGCCGCGCAGCGTCACGGCGCAGCCGATCGCCTGCCCTTCGCGCAGGTTGAAGTTCGCGATCGACTTCTTGGCCCGCGTCACCACTGGATGCTGGCCCGTGATGGCGCCCAGCTCGAGGGCGGCGGCGTCGAGCCCCTTCGGGTTCTTGACCGCGTCCCCCATCCCGACGTTGAGCACGATCTTCAAGAGCCGCGGGACCTGATGCGGATTCTTGAAGCCGAACTGCTGCTGCAGCTTGGCCCGCACGCGCTGCTCGTAGAAGTCGAGGAGGCGCGCGCGCGGCGCGGGCTCGGCGGGCGGTCCTTCGGGCTCAGGCGCCGCGGCGGGCGCGTCGCCCTTGCCGCCTTTGCCGCCTTTCCCGCCTTTGCCGCCCTTGCCCTCCTTGGGCGCCTTGGGCTGCTTCTTGTCACCCCGCGGCATGGCCGCGGGGTTCGCCACCTCGGCCTCGGGCTTCGCGACCTGGGCCGCGGGGTCACCCGCGCTTGGCGTCTCTGGCGTCTTTGTCTCGTCGGCCATGCTACCTCACTCGCGGAATCGGCTGGCCGGACCGCACCGCGATCCGCTCCACCGTTCCGTCCTTGTCCTTGCGGCGCCGCACCCGGGTAGGGTGGCCCGACTTGGGGTCGAGCAGCATCACGTTCGACGCCGCGATCGGGGCCGGGAATTCGATGATCCCGCTCTCCCCCTGGGGCGTCGTGGCCCGCTTGTGCTTCTTCACGATGTTCACGCCTTCCACGACGACCCGGAACTGCTTGGGATAGACGTGGAGGATCTTGCCTTCCTTGCCGCGGGCTTCGCCGCGGATCACCCGCACCGTGTCGCCCTTGGCGACGTGCAGTTTGTGGCGGATGGGCTCCTTCCCGCGGACCTTGCGCGACTTCTTGTAGACGAGCGGCTCCATCTCAGATGACCTCCGGCGCGAGCGACACGATCTTCATGAACTTCTTGTCGCGCAGCTCGCGGCCCACCGGGCCGAAGATGCGGGTGGCCCGCGGCTCCCCCTCGTCGTTGATCAGGACGGCGGCGTTCTCGTCGAACCGGATGTACGAGCCGTCCTTGCGCCTGGTCTCCTTGGCCGTCCGCACAATCACCGCCTTGACCACCTCGCCCTTTTTCACCTGGCCGGTGGGGATGGCGTCCTTGATCGTGACAACGACGACATCGCCGAGCCCCGCGTAGCGGCGCTTGGACCCGCCGAGCACGCGGATCACGAGCGCGCGCCGCGCGCCCGAGTTGTCCGCGATCTTGAGCTGCGTTTCCTGCTGCACCATGGCTTACTTCGCCCTTTCGACGATCTCGACCACCCGCCAGCGCTTCCGCTTGGACAGGGGCCGGGTCTCCACGATGCGCACCGTATCACCCGTTTTGGCGCCGTGTTCGTCGTGCGCGGCGACCGTCTTGGTGCGGTTGATCTGCTTGCCGTAGAACCCGTGCGCGAAGCGACGCGACATCGAGACCGTCACGGTCTTCTGCATCTTGTCGCTCACCACGACGCCCGTCCGGACTTTGCGGCGCGTCCTCTCTGTCCCGCCCGTCATGCCGACGCCCTTTCCTGCAGAATGGTCTGAATCCGCGCGATGTCGCGGCGGATCGTGCGCAGCTGCAGCGGATTGGTGAGCGCCTCCGTGGCCCGGCGGAACTCCAGCCGGAACCGCTCTTCGCTCAGGATCGCGAGCTTCTGCCTCAGGTCTTCGGTCTTGGCCTCGCGCAGCTCTTCGGGCCGGTTCTTGGCGGCCATCTTAGCGCTCCTCCCGCTTCACGAACTTCGACCGCACGGGCAGCTTGGCGGCCGCGAGCGCCAGCGCCTCGCGCGCCAAGTGCTCCTCGATCCCCTCGAGCTCGAACATGATCCGCCCCGGCTTCACCACGGCGACCCACCCCTCCGGGTTGCCCTTGCCCTTCCCCATCCGGGTCTCGGCGGGCTTCTTGGTGATCGGCTTGTCGGGGAAGAGACGAATCCACACCTTGCCGCCCCGCTTCATCTCCCGCGTGACCGCCACGCGCGCCGCCTCGATCTGGCGGTTCGTGATCCAGCCCGGATCGAGCGACATCAGGCCGTAATGACCGAACGCGACGGTGTTGCCGCGCGTGGCCATCCCGTTGGTGCGGCCCTTGAACCGCTTGCGAAATTTGACCCGCTTCGGTGCCAGCATCGGTCAGACGCCCGTGGAATAGGTGCGGCCGTGCAGATCTTCGGTCCGCTCGCCCTTGAAGATCCAGACCTTGACGCCGATCGTCCCGAACGTCGTCTTGGCGGTCGAGGTCGCGTAATCGATGTCGGCCCGGAGCGTGTGCAACGGCACGCGCCCCTCGTGATAGCCTTCCGTCCGCGCGATTTCGGCTCCGCCGAGGCGCCCCGCCGTCTTGATCTTGATGCCCTGCGCGCCCATCCGCATGGCGCTCTGCACCGCCCGCTTCATCGCGCGGCGGAACGAGATGCGCTGCGTCAATTGGTGCGCCACGCTGTCGCCCACCAGCTGGGCGTCCAGCTCGGGCCGTTTGATCTCCTCGACGTTGATCCCGACTTCCTTCCCCGTCAGCTGGGCCAGCTCGTCGCGCAGCTTGTCGACTTCCGCGCCGCGCTTGCCGATGACCACGCCGGGCCGGCCGGTGTGCACCGTGACGGTCACCTTGCCGGGCTTCCGCTCGATGTGCACGTCGGCGATCGCCGCGTGGCTGAGCCGCGTCTTCAGATACTTCCGGATCAGCTCATCCTCTTTGAGCAGCTCCGGGAAGTTGCGGCGCGCGTAGTACCGGGAGCGCCACTGTTTGACGATCCCGAGCCGGAACCCATAGGGATGTGTTTTCTGGCCCACTTACTTACTCGCTTTCTTGGTCGTCTTCGCCTTCGTCTTTTTCTTGGCCGGCGTCTTCTTCTTGGCCTTTGCCTTGGGCTCGGCCTTCGGCTGCGCATTCGTCGCCTGGGCGGGCGCCGCCTTGACCGCCGGCGCCGGCGTCGTCTCGCTCGCCACGTGGATCTCGATGTGGCTGGTGCGCTTCTTGATCGGTGTGGCGCGGCCCATCGCCGCGGCGGTGAAGCGCTTCAGGGTCGCGCCTTCGTTCACCACCGCGTACTTGACCCGCAGCTGGTCGGCGTCGAACGCCTCGCCCTGGCGCTGCGCCGTCTGCTGCGCGTTCGCCACCGCCGACTTGAGCACCTTATGGATCTGCTTGGCGGCGCGCTTCTTCGAGAACCGCAGGATGGCATCGGCTTCCGCCACCCCGCGCCCCCGGATCAAATCGATCACGAGGCGCATCTTGCGCGCCGACTGCCGCACTGTGTACTGAATCGCCCGGGCTTCCATTTACTTCTTCTCCCCGCCGGCGCTGGGTGGAGCGCCACCTTCAGGAGGAGCCTCGGCTTCACGCTCGGCTGCCGAGCCCTTGGCGCTGTGACCCCGGAACAAGCGCGTGGCCGCGAACTCGCCCAGCTTGTGGCCCACCATGTTCTCGGTGATGTACACGGGGATGAACTTGTTCCCGTTGTGCACCGCGAGAGTGTGACCGATAAACTCGGGCGTGATCGTGCTGCGCCGCGACCAAGTCTTGAAGACCTTTTTCTCGTTCCGATCGTTCAGGGCCCGCACTTTGACGAGGAGCGACTCCTCGACGTAGGGCCCCTTCTTGACGCTGCGTCCCATTACGTCGTCGCCTTCCCGCGCTTCCGACCGCGCACGATGAGTTTCGTCGACGGCTTCTTCTTGTGCCGCGTCTTCTTGCCTTCGACCTTGCCCCACGGGTTGGTGGGCGGCCGGCCGCCGGAGCTCTTGCCCTCGCCGCCGCCGAGCGGGTGGTCGACCGGGTTCATGGCGACGCCGCGCACGCGCGGGCTCCGGCCCAGCCAGCGGCTCTTGCCCGCTTTGCCGATCGAGAGCAGCTCGTGCTCGGCGTTGCCGACCTCGCCGATCGTGGCGAAGCACTCGCCGCGGATCATGCGCATCTCCGTCGAACGGAGCCGGAGGGTCACGTAGTTGCCTTCCTTGGCCACGACCTGCGCGCTCGTGCCCGCGCCGCGGCACAGCTGCCCGCCCTGCGGTGCCCAGCGGGATCTCGAACAGCGGCATCGCGTTCCCGATCCGGATGTCCGAGCCCGGCCCCGAGACAACGCTGTCGCCCACGTTCAGACCCTTGGGCGCGATGATGTAGCGTTTCTCGCCGTCGGCATAGTGCAGCAGCGCGATGCGGGCTGTGCGGTTCGGATCGTACTCGACCGCCGCGACCTTCGCCGGGATTGTGAACTTCTCGCGGCGGAAGTCGATGCGGCGGTACTGGCGCTTGTGCCCGCCGCCCATATACCGGCTCGTGATGTGCCCCTTGTTGTTGCGCCCGCCCGTCCGCTTGAGCGGCTCGAGCAGCGACTTCTCGGGCTCCGTCTTCGTGATGTCGGCGAAGTCGGAGACCGAGCGAAAGCGCGTGGCCGGTGTCATCGGCCGAAACTGTCGGATGCCCATGTCAGCCCTCGAACACCTCGATGGCGTCGCCCTCTTTGAGGGTGACGATCGCCTTCTTCCAGGACGGCCGCCGGCCGGCGTAGCGCCCGTACGTCTTGCGCTTGGCCCGCACCACCAGGGTGCGCCCCCGCGTGACGGAGACCTTGAACAGCGTCTCGATCGCGGCCTTGATCTCCGGTTT
>WNFM01340055.1_pt1 | contig 14695 bp, 13 predicted proteins | sample 5400271 | NCBI WGS metagenome assembly WNFM01 (sample SAMN13153352, study PRJNA577476) | soil metagenome | isolation source: 60 cm saprolite on Douglas fir-dominated hillslope | place: USA:California | collected 2013-09-17 | reverse complement strand
CTAATGGCCAATAGATTACCCAAGCGCGGCCTGTAAATTTATCTTTATTTATAAAACCAAAATATCTGCCATCAAGAGAATGAGGACGATTATCTCCTAACAAAAAGTAATTGTTTGCTGGGACTGTTAGAGTTAAGCCTTCAGTTGCAAAAGTACCTGGATTTGTACAAACCGTTTCTGCAAGGTATGATGTTTCGTTTAGTTTTTGACCATTAACATAAACTTTACAATTTTGGACCATTACAGTGTCTCCTGGAAGGCCAATAATTCTTTTTATGTATTCATCATGGCCATCTGGTGGAGCTTTGAAAACGATAACATCTCCTTGTTTTGGTTTATTAAAATCATACGTAATCTTTTCAGTCAGAATATATTCTCCATTATGAAAGTTTGTTTCCATTGATTCACCATTAATTTTATGCGGCTGCATAATAAGAAGATAAACAAAGAGGAAAATAGAAACCGCAAATATTACTATTTGGATAATATCGAGGAAAAATGTACTAAGACGCTTAAACATGATTTAATTATGATGGGTTGACTTATTAAGTGCAAGAAGAAGATCGTGAAGAGTTTAGAATTTAATCTTTTTTATTTTATTTCCGATACTGATAGGATAATTCCCGGTGAAGCAGGAGGTACAAAGGTTTTTTTCTGGAATTCCAATTGCTTTTAGCATTCCATTGTAAGAGAGATAGTGGAGTGAATTCGCTCCAATATATTTTGTTAATTTAGGTAATGACATATTTGCTGCTATCAAATCTTTTTGATTTGGGGTATCTATACCATAAAAGTCTGGGTATTTTACAGGGGGAGAGGAAACTAATAAATGAATTTCTTTGGGTTCAGCTTTTCTAACTAATTCGATAAGCATTTTTGAGGTGGTTCCTCTTACAATTGAATCATCAATTAAAATAACGCGTTTGCCTTTTATGACTTCTTTAATTAGATTGAGTTTCATCTTGACTCCTGTTGAGCGCTGATTTTTGGCTGGAGTTATAAAAGTTCTGTGAATATACCTATTTTTTGTGAGAGCCATTTCAAGGGGGATCTTTGAAGCATTTGAGAAACCAATGGCCGCTGGAATTGCGGAATCTGGAACTGGAATAACAATATCACCTCTTAATTTAACTTCTTTGGCAAGCTCGATGCCGAACCGTTTCCTGACTTCGTAGACACTTTTTCCTAAAAGATTGGAATCTGGTCTTGCAAAGTATATATATTCGAAAATGTCTAAATTTTGCTTGTCAGATGCTAGTTGGTAACTTTTTGGGCCATTTTTGTCAATTACCACCATTTCACCTGGCATTACTTCTCGAATAAATGTTGCTCCAATAGCGTCGAGAGCGCAGGTTTCAGAGGCAAAAACAAATGATCCGTTAATTTTACCAAATGCTAACGGTCTGATTCCAAATTCATCACGAACTGCTACTAATTTATTTTTTGTCATGACAAGGAGGCTAAATGCGCCTTTAAAAAGCGAAAAATTTAATTTTATTGCCTCTTCTATGGATTTACCTTTCACAAACCAGTATTCAATTGCTTTATGCATCATTTGTGAATCGTTTAATCCGTTTGTCGGAATACCGTTACTTTTCAAGAATTTCTGAAGTTTGGTGACTGTGGGAAGGTTTCCATTGTGAGCCAGGGCAATGGTATTTTGATTCAAACAAACTGGTTGGGCATGATCAACATCGTTTTTTCCAAAAGTTGAATATCTGTTGTGGCCAATTGCAATATTTCCTTTTAGTTTTTTAAGGTCGTTTTCGTCATAGACGTGGGCTACTAGCCCTTTACCTTTGTGAGAGAATATTTGTTTGCCATTTGAAGAGGCGATTCCTGATGCCTCTTGACCTCTATGTTGAAGTGCCCACAGGCCGTAATAAACGAGTCTTGCTGCATCGGGCTCACTACTCATGATTCCAAAAATGCCACACTTTTCTTTGATTTCCATAATTTGTATAAAAATAAGTTTACACCAAAATTGTTGTGGTAAAATAGGGGTGTTTGGTCGTGTGGCTCAGTGGTAGAGCGTCCCGTTCACATCGGGAAGGTCGATGGTCCAATTCCATCCACGACCACTATTTCTTTTTGAAGTTTAGGGCAGCTGAATTAATACAATAACGAAGACCGGTGTGTTCTTTTGGTCCATCTTCAAAAACGTGTCCCAAGTGAGCTCCGCATTTTTTGCAAATTACTTCAGTTCTTGTTATTCCTAAAGATTTATCAACTTTTAATTCTACACTCCCACTTTTTTCTGCTGTATCCCAGAAACTTGGCCAACCAGTTCCTGAATCAAATTTAGTTGTTGATTCAAATAGAGGATTGCCACAACGGACACAGTTATACATCCCTGTATCGTGGTTGTATAAGTATTCACCAGTAAATGGAGGTTCAGTTGAGCCTTCACATGTTACTGCATATTGTTCTGGTGTAAGTTTACTTTTCCAGTCTTTATTGGAGTTTGGCATGACATTTCTATTATAAGCGAAGCTTGTAATGTTCGCTACGCTCTCATTATAATACATCTATGCAAGAAGAATTTGAAAAGGCTGAAGTTATTTCTGTTGATAAAGAGGGACAAGCACAAATTGGTGGATCTAGTGTAAGGTTTCAGGATATTACTTTGAAAATTACCTCTGGGATCGATGCTGGGAAGACTATCCGGTTAACAAATGGTGGGGGGACTTTTGTAACTCGTGAACAACTTGTAACAAAAGGAGAAGTTTTAATTTTAGACAAAACTCAAAATGGTTATCTGATATTGGACAAATATAGATTAGATACTGTCCCGTTTTTGTTGATTGGATTTGTAGTTTTATTATTGGCCGTAGCTGGTTGGAAGGGTTTGGGATCAATTTTTGGGCTTATTATTTCTTTGGCTGTAATTTTGGGATTTATTGTTCCTCAGATAATTGCTGGCACTAATCCGCTTCTGGTGGCAATTATTGGATCAATTGTGATTTTATTTGTGTCAACTTATCTTGCACATGGAATTTCTAAGCAAACTACAATTGCGCTTACTTCTACCTTTATTGCATTAATTATTGCTGCTACTTTATCTTTTGCTGCTGTTAATTTTACAAAACTTGCTGGGATTGGAGATGATGCTGCGGTATCACTTTTAACTGCAAGCAGCACATCAAATATTAACCTTCAAGGGCTCTTACTGGCCGGAATTATAATTGGAACATTGGGAGCACTAAATGATATTACAACAACTCAGTCTGCAACTATTTTTGAATTAAAGGAAGCAAACAAAAATTTAAAATTTGATGAATTAGTAAAAAAAGGATCTAATGTAGGGCGAGAACATATTGTGAGTTTGGTTAATACTTTGGTCTTGGCTTATGCAGGTAGTGCTTTGGCTATTTTTATTTATTTTATATTAAATCCAGGGAAACAACCTCTTTGGGTAGTATTAAATAATGAAGTTATTATTGATGAAATAGTGAGAACATTTAGTGGGACTATTGGATTAATATTGGCGATTCCAATTTGTACTTACTTGGCGGCTTGGTGGGTGAGTCGTTTAAAGAGAGCTAATTAAAGTTTGGCTTTCAGACTGGATTATATTTGAAATTGTTGGGTCAATTTGGGACGGCGTAAATATTTTTATTATTTGAATTGTTGCTTTAAGGACTGCTTTAGACGCAACAGTAAGATGTTTTTCGTTTAGTTTCTTTACTATTTCTAGAAGAAAACTAATTTGGTTATAAAGATTGGTTTTTATTTTTCCAGCAATCTTCGCATTGTCCCAATCTTTAATTATTGAATCTATTGTTAGATTTTGATTTGTGGTATTCACTTCCCCAATTGTTATTGTAAATTTATCGGCATTACTTGGATCAGCTAAACCTTTCGATTTGGTTAGGTTTACGTTACCATTAACATCGTAAATATAAGAATCAAGTTCGTAGATTCCATTTCCAGTTACTTCAGCTTTGTAATTTCCATCTGTAGGTTTTGGGAACATAAAAACTTTAACAGAATCTCCACTCATATTTGAATTATTTACATCGTCTATTAAAGGATTTTGAATGAAAGTATCGCCAGTAATTTCTTGGTTATTGGTATCAAATACTTTTAGGTTAGATTGTGGATCAATTGTTAACATTATGTAGCTAAGATTTGTATGACTTGGAGTATATGAAAATATTGAATTAAATGTATTACCATAAGAATCAAGAGTTGGGTGATTTGAAAATGCCGGATCGTTTATGCCGAAACTTGTTTGAGTGAGTGACTTTGCAACTACAAAATGATTTGGTTCTTCAAGAATTGCTGGTCGATTATTGTTGATTTCGTTAGTTAGATTTTGATTAGTGTTGATAAGACGCAAAAACTCAAGAGAGGGTTGGTTACTGGTTACATGGGTTTTTGAGTAACGAGAAATTGCCAACCAATTTAGAAGTCCACTTCCGAGATATCCATCTGACTGATTATTAAGCCAATTATTTAGGCCATCAGGGTTAATTGGAAAACCGTAATATTGTAAAATCATATCAGCAGAAGTTAGTGCACAGCCCCATCTATTGATTGTTGGATTATTACTCCATAGAATTGCGTGATCATAAATTTGCGATCCCCATGGGGAAGTGTATTGTTTAATGTCAGGAACATTTAAATTTGGAAGAGGGGTTGGGGTTGGAGTAGATACTGGTGTGGGTGATGGAGTAGGTGTTGGGCTAGGAGTTGGGGCTGGTAAATCTGATACAACGACATTATCAAACCAGACTTGTGAGGGATACGAACCACCTGTGGTAATTAAAAGGCCTATTTTCCCTTGGAGAATTGGATTATCGTTGTCTGTCCAATCAAGTGTTGGATTTGAATCATTGTTTATGAAAACTTTTATGTGATTTCCATTTGCTTCTACTGTTATTTTGCTTGGAGTATCTATTGGAAGATTTGTACTTGTGTTTACAGGTTCTATTGCTCCATTTTGTGTAAACTTTTGTAGCCAGATGTGGTTGGCATACATGTGTATACCGTATGATACGGGAAGATTTAGATTAAACAGACTTACTCTTTGGTTAGTGGCTCTGAATAAAAGGTTTCTATCTACTGTTGAATTTCCAACTGGTAGTAAATCAACAGAAAACTTATAATCTGACCATGAAAAGTCTCCAGCTTCGGCTTCTATTCCGGTGTTTGGTGTGCTGATGATACCACCGAACCTGTAACTATTTTGTATATTTTGTACTGACCATGATCCTTGTCCTACTACAATATTCCAGTTATTAAAATTCTGTTGTTCAAAATCATCTTGAAAAATAGTTGAAGCAAATATTTGTTTTGTTGAGAGAGTGAAGAAAAAGGTAAATAATATTGAAAGTAATATGAATTTTGTTTTATAGACTCTCATCTGTATTAAGTAAATTATAGTTGTTTTTAATTGTCAAGTACGTATAAACTATATACATATGAATACAAAAAAAGTTCACGAGCAGTATCATTCAAAAATAAAATTACAAAAAAGAATTATAAGTCCAAGTAATTTTACATATAGGAACATGCTACATATTCTTAATAAAAATTTACTTGGAAAGAATCTGAAAGTTTTGGATGTTGGGTCAGGGGTTGGAACTGTGGATTTTTATTTGGCAGACAAAGGTTGTGTTGTTTTCGGGATTGATATTTCTACAAAAGCTGTTTCTGCTGCTAGACAGAATTCAAAAATATTTGGTTTGAAAAATCTGAGTTTTTATGTTGGTAATATAAATAAATTCAAATTTAATTCAAAATTTGATTTGATTTTGTGCTCTGAAATTATTGAACATGTTGAAGACGACGATAAATTGTTAAAAGATTTATCTAAGCATTTAAAAAAAACTGGTCTACTATTTCTTAGTACTCCTCTAGATTCAGCTCCACTTAATAGGTTTGGGTTGACTAAGAATTTTGATAAAAGAGTTGGACATTTGAGGAGATATAATTTGGTTGTATTGCAGAGTTTGGTTAGAAAGAATGGATTGAAGATAATTAAAGTGGAATATAAAGAGGGAATTTTTAGAAATTTACTTTTTGTTTTTAATGTTTTTGATCCGATTGTTAGAGTTGCTAATAAGTTTCCAGTTATTTCTGATTTTTTTGCTTTTCTAGATAGTATTAGTTTAAAAATATTTGGCGCTTCTAATATATACTTGGTTTTGAAAAAGAAATGAAAATTGTTTTTCTTTCTCCATTATTTTTCCCTCATATAGGTGGTGTGGAAAAGCATGTTTACTTACTCTCTCGAGAATTAATTAAAAATGGTCATGAGGTTACTGTTATAACTTACAAATTTGATCCTAAATTAAAATCGCAAGAAGACATTCATGGTATAAAAGTCATTCGATTTTTTTATCCAAAAAAGAAGTTTATTGGATTATGGCACTTTCTTTGGCTAAAGCGCAGTTTACTTATGGAAAGTGATGTTATTCATATTCATGATGTTTTTATTTGGTATTTGCCTTTTAGATTTGTGTATCCGCATATTAAAGTTTATACAACGATTCATGGACTTGAGTGGGGAAATCCTTTTTCTAAAGCTGGAATTTGGCAGAAAAAATTTGCTGTAAAGTTTTCCAATGGAACTATTGGAGTTGGAAAGTTTTTAGAAAAGTATATTGGGACAAGATTTGATTTAGTTATTTACGGTGCGACTAATACTTTTGGGGTAAATAAAAAGCATAAAAACACGATTGTTTTTGTGGGGAGATTAAGTAAAGATACTGGGGTATTAAAATTTCTAAAATGGTTAAGGAAAAATCCAAAATACAAAGTGGATTTTGTAGGGGACGGAGAATATCGATACGAATGTGAGAAGTTTGGGGTGGTTCATGGGTTTACAAGTCCTGAGAAATTTTTGAAGAAATCTCAATATGTAGTACCTGGTGGATATCTGGCATGTTTGGAAGCATTTGCAGCAAAATGTAAGGTTAAAGTTTTTTGGGATGATGAGTTAAAGAAAGATTATTGGCAAATGAGCCCGATGTATAAATTTATTAAAAATGAGGATGTGGATGGGGCGTATCAATGGGTAAAAGGCCAGAGCTGGGGAAGGCTGGCAGATAAGTATTTGGAGCTTTGGAAATTATAAGCGAAGCTTGTAATTTCTGCGATATTATAGACTGATTCCTATTATTCCAATGATTGTTACTAGTAATCCTATTTTATCTTTTAACGTAACTTTTTCTTTTAAGAAATAAACTGCAAGTAAAACTACAATTACTGGTGAGGAAGCAACTATTGGTGAAGCTAAAGAAGCCAATGTGTTTTTAAATGCCAAGAATAAAAATAATGTACCGATAACATTCAAAAAAGAACCAGTTATGGTTGCCCAGTATTTTTTGGAATTGCCAATGATTTTAAAGATGACTTTTGGAGACTGCTTTTCTAAGCGAAGGTAAATTAAACCAACTGGTATTTGAATGATTGCTATTGCAAACAAAAAAGTTCCAATTGAAGCTCTGTCTATTATCCCTTTTGTTAAGGTGTCAGAAAAACCAATTGCTATTGCGCCAACTAATGCCCAAATGATAAACGCTTTCTTTTTAAACTCTGACTTTTTGATTTTTTCAGGAAGTGAAACTATTATTGTTCCAATTATTGTTAGTAAAATGAAGATCAACTGTGTGTGTGTGACTCTTTCATGATTGATAAAAAATGAAAATATTCCAGTGTAGATTGCGAAAGTAGCTAGAATTGTACTTGTAATACTTAACTCTCCCTTTGATAAAATCCAGAAAAATAAAGCTTCAGCTAAGATTGCACTAAGTAATGCATATATAAATGTAATTGGTAGTAAAGAAAGGTTTACTCCTGAAATTAGACCAAAAGGGAGCCATATTAAAAGGCAAAATAAGACATCAATAATAAATGCGACTGAGGGTGGATAGTGATCGTATGCTCTCTTTGTGATTATTTGGTAGCCAGCAATACAAAATGCGCAAAGTAAGGCAAAAACTATTCCCATGAGTTAGTTTAACAGAAAATTTTGATTTGATATACTTCACTTGTGAAAGTCTCTATTTGTATAACTGTTTTAAATGAAGAGAGGAGTATAAAGAAACTTCTTGAGTCTTTGCTTGGGCAAACTAAAAAACCTGATGAAATTGTAATAGTAGATGGCGGAAGCACTGACAATACCACAAATATAATTTTAAAATACTTTCCTGAAGTAAAGTTGATAAAGAGGAAAAATTTAAGCAGGTCGAAGGGTAGAAATTTGGCTGTTAAAAATGCTAAATACTCAATCATTGCTATGACTGATGCTGATTGTATTTGTGATAAACATTGGTTGGAAAGGATTCTGTCACCTTTTGAAGGCTCCAGAGTGACTGATATCTCGGCGGGATTTTACAAAATGGTTGTGAATACGGATTTTCAAAAGGCATTGGCACCTTTTTTGGGCGTGACTGGTGAGAAATTTTCTAAGAATTTTTTGCCTTCTACTCGCTCAATTGCGTTTCGTAAATCTTTGTGGAAGAAAATTGGAGGGTTTCCTGAGGATGAGAATAAAAATACCTCTGAAGATACAATTTTTAATTATAAAGCAGTTTTGAATAAGGCTAAAATAGTTCGTGTTAAAACGGCCATTGTTTATTGGGAAGTTCCTGGTAATTTATCATCCGCAATAAAAAAGTTTTTTAATTATGCAATGTGGGATGCAAAAAGCGGAATTTGGTGGCATCCAGTGCAAAAACTTAAAACACATAATATTAAAGTTATGACAATTTTCTTGCGATATATTTTGTTTATATTTTTCTGGCCATCATTTACCTTTTATTTAAGTTGGTCTATCTTTAAGCATAGGAATTTTATTAATAAGTGGCAGCAATCTTTATATACAGCTATAATTCAAGTAGTAAGCGATTTTAGTGTGATGGCAGGATTTATATGGGGTATTCTAAACAAATAATTAAAGGTTTTTCTTGGGCTGCAATATTAAATGCTATCGCTATGGCCGTGAGCTTTATAAAGATTGTTTTGTTATCGCATTTTATTTTTGGACCTACTGAATTTGGAATCTTTGGTGTTGGAGTAGTTATCCTTGGAATAATGGAACTTATTACTGAAACCGGAATTAATGTTTTTCTGGTTCAAGAAACTGATCCTCTCGTTAAATACCTTGATACTGCATGGGTAGTTTCTATTATTCGTGGATTTTTAATCTCTTTTACCCTAGCTATTTTTTCATATCCAATATCGGTATTTTTCAAAATTCCCTCTCACTGGAGTTTTATTTTAGCGTTTAGTTTATTGCCACTAATTCGAGGCTTCCTTAATCCAGCAATAGCTAATTTACAGAAAACTTTAAAGTTTCGTGAGGATTCTATTTTTAGATTTTCAATCTCTTTTATTGGAGATATTTCTATAATTTTCTTTGCATTTGTCACTCATAGTATTTTCAGTTTTATTATTGGAATGTTTGTAAGTGCTGTAGTAGAACTTATTCTCACATTTGTTTTAATAAAGGAGAGGCCACATCTTCGTTTTGATAAAGATCATTTTGGAAAAATAGTGCACCGTGGAAAATGGGTAACACTTGCTTTAATCTTTGATTATCTTTTTGAACACGGTGATGATTTAGCAGTGGGAAGAATATTGAGTGTTGCTGCTCTTGGAATTTATCAAAATTCTTATAATATAGCGATACTTCCTGAAAAAGCTATTGGTCAACAGTTGGGTCGTGTGACTTTTCCGGTTTATGTAAACTTTTTAGAAGATAAACCGAGGTTGAGAAGGGCGTTTTTTAGAACTTTTATTGTGGTTTTAGTCATGGTTTTACCATTTGGTTTAGCACTTTTCTTTTTGTCAGATCCAATAATTAAGTTAGTTTTAGGGACAAAATGGCTTGCTGCAATTCCAGTTTTAAGAGTATTGGCACTTTTTACGGTGGTGCGTGTAATTGCAAGTTTGTTTTATCCTCTATTTTTGGCATTTAAAAAACAAAGATATATATCAATTTCCACACTTACCAGCATATTAGTTCTCGCAATTTTAGTAATACCTCTAACCAATATGTATGGGATTACAGGAGCAGCGATGGCTGCTTTAATTGGTTCGATAGCTGGAATACCGGTTGATTTTTATTACTTTTATAAATTGACAAGTAAAAAAGAGAAACTTCAGAAATGATATCTGCAGTTGTTTTGACCAAGAACGAAGAGAATAATATTATAAAATGTTTAGCTAGTTTAAATTGGGTTGATGAAATTATTGTGATTGACGACTTCTCGGTTGATTTGACGATCAATCGTATCCAGAAACTAAAGAATAAAAGAATTAAAATTTACAAAAGAAGATTGAATGATGATTTTGCTGGACAGAGAAACTATGGACTTTCTAAAGCAAAGGATGATTGGATTTTATTTCTTGATGCAGATGAAACACTCTCAAAATTTCTTTCCAAAGAAATTTTGTTGAAAACAAAGAATACAAAATATGATGGATTTTATATAAAAAGACGAGATTATTTTTTAGGGCACGAAATGAAGCATGGGGAAGTAGGAGACATCAAACTTTTAAGACTTGGGAGAAAAAATTCAGGAAAATGGGAACGTAAAGTTCATGAATATTGGAATATTAAAGGTGAATCTCAAGGACTTCATAATTTTATTATTCACAGTAAAAATCAGAGCTTGAATCAATTTATAAGTAAAATTGATAAATATTCTGAGATACACGCTAAGGAGTTAAAAGCTGAGGGAAAGAGGTCGAATCTTTTACGGATAATTATCTGGCCAACTGGAAAATTTATCTACAATTATTTTTTTAAATTGGGATTTTTGGATGGAGTGGAAGGGTTTATACTTGCAACTATAATGAGTTTTCATTCATTTTTGGCTTGGACAAAACTATGGATTTCTTGATATTTATATATCTAATCTTGTTTCCTTTTGGGCAATTACTCAAATTCAGAGGTATTAATTTGTCAGATTTAGTTATCGTTTTAATTTGTTTGATTTCTCTTTTCCGAGGATACAAATTTAAGGTTAGTAATCTTTTTATTATTTGTGTTTTTTCTTTGCTGTTTTCACTTTCTTTTTTTAAATTACCTGGAATTTTTATAGGAACTTTATACTTAATTAGACTAGTAACTTATTTTGTATTTTCTCAAATTGTTTATAGACAATTTGGTACAAAAGAAAAAAAACGCAAATTAATATTTGATAGTTTAATTTTGGTTGGAATATTTATTGCTATCTTTGGTTGGATTCAATATTTTATATTTCCAGATCTTCGAGCTCTCAAAGCATTTCAATGGGATGATCATTATTTTAGACTCGTCTCAACTTTTCTTGACCCAGCGTTCACTGGAATATTGTTAGTTTTGGCTGAGATTTTAATATTCATAAAGACTGTTAAGTCAGAAACAAGACTAAATTATTTTTTGAATATTTTTTTAATAACTACGGTCTTGTTTACTTATTCGCGTGCAAGTTATTTGGCATTGTTATTTGCTTTTGTATTTTTATTTATAAAATTCAGGAGGAAATTCTTGTTAATTTTGATTATTTTATTTTTATTATTAGTTCCTCTACTGCCAAAGCAGACTGGTGGGGAAGGAGTTAATCTTACTAGGACTTATTCAATTTTTGGCAGAATTGAAAATTATAGAGAGAGTTTGACCTTGATTTCTAAATCACCAGTTTATACTGTTATCAAGCCCGCTACTGGAATGCGATACAAATTTTTGGGTGAAGGAAACTTTGTATCGCATTCCTGTAGCGGGCTTGATAACAGTATCTTATTTATCTTTGCAACAACTGGAATCATTGGATTAATTATATTTACGCATTCGATTTCTCGGATAGTAAACAAAACAACGCAAGATTTGTATGGGGTTGCACTAATCGCCAGTTTTGTGGCTATTTTTGTTCACGGAATGTTTACAAATACTTTCTTTTATAATTTTGTTTTGGGATGGATAGCAATTTTAATTGGAATTACAAGAAAAGTTAAGGATTGAAGGTGACTTTTAGATCTATTTCTTTTTTGTTCCCAGCTAGATCTGTTGAAACTATTTTTAAATTATTATCTCCGTTTTGTAGGTTTATTGAATAACTAAATTTTCCTGTTGGGTCCACGACGACCGTGTGGTCATTTATGGCTATATTATTATTTGCGTCAGTTGAACCTTGAATGTTTAAATTTTGCTGTGAACTTCCGTAGAAATTTTGATTGTTTTGAGGGGTATTAACTGTAAGGTTTGGAGTTTGGTTGGTGTAATTTATCGTGTAGCTTGTAGAATTCGCGCTGGTATTTCCATTTTTGTCTAAAGTTACCGCATAAATTACATTATTACCTTTAACTAATCCAATGTTGGCTGTAAAATTTCCATCTCCATCTGAAGTTACTTCATCAGTTGAATTTCCAAAAAATATTTTTATTAGCGAATTTGGTGTACTTATCCCCTTAATAATTATTGATTGTTCTTTTGTGTATTTCGGAGGAGTCGAAAGTGTTGGTGCTAGAAGTGTAACGGTCTGATTTACTTGGTTTTGAGTAGATGGTTTATTGAATAGATTTATAAATTTAGAAAAAAGTGGAATTCCAAAAATTAAGCTAAGAATTATTATTAGTATAGTTAATCCACCAAAAATTAGGGCACTTTTTATACTTTTTTGTTCTTCAACTTCTGATAATCTTGATCTATATTGCCTCATAATGTAATTTCTAGCTCTGCTTATGTTGTGGAGCCGATGGGTGGACTCGAACCACCTACCTGCGGTTTACGATACCGCTGCTCTACCAGGTGAGCTACATCGGCAGCGTCTTATTTTAGCACGCTAATCAATTTATGCTTACCATCTTCTCAAATTCTTCTACTTCTTTTTCAATTAAGTCAATTCCTTTTTGCCAAAAATCTTTTTGATTTAAATCAATATCCATAATTCTAACCAGTTCATATGGACTTAATGATCCCCCTATTGATAATGCTTTAATATATTTTTCTACGAAACTCTGACCTTTACTTTTGTATTTTGCGTAAACAGATAGGGCAAGAAGTTTTTTGCGTAAACAGATAGGGCAAGAAGTTCTCCGAAAACATATGTAAATACATAGAAGTTATAGTGATAAAAATGAGAAATAGGCATCCAGAAATTTTTGTGAAGGTGAGTTAGGGTCAGACCCTTGCCAAAAGTTTTTTGAAGAGTTTCTTGGTATAAATTTGATATCTCATCTTTGGTTAATTCTCCTTTTATTCTTCTTAATTCATGAAGTTTTGTTTCAAAAAGATAGAAATCGTTTTGACGAAATACTGTTGCAAAATTATTCTGAATTTTGTTGGCCAATAAGTTTATTTTTTCTTTTTTATCTGAAGTTCTCTTGTATAGTTTTTCAAAAACAAGACTTTCTGCAAAAGTGCTTGCCATTTCTGCTACTGCTGTTGAAGGATGAACTTCAAGAAGATTATTCTTTCGTGAAAGATATGCGTGAATAGCGTGGCCTAATTCGTGAGCGAGGGTTGATATATCTTCCACCTTTCCTGAAAAATTCATTAGTATCATGGGGTGACTTGATGGGACGCCGTAACTGCAATATGCACCTGAAGTCTTTCCGTCCTTGACTTTTGCATCTATCCAATTATTGTCAAAGAATAATTTCGCGGTGTCGTGAAAGATGGGTGAAAAGCTGGCAAAACAATCTAAAATTATTTCTTTGGACATTTCCCATGAATAGATTTTTTCTTTTGTATTAAAAATGGTTGAATATCTGTCCCATTCGTATAATTTGCTTGGTTTAAGGAACTTTTTCTTTGCTTGGTAAAATCTTTCGACTAAATTAGTATTTTTGGAAACAGTATTTGTCATGTTTTCTACGGTGGTTTTTTCTATTTCGTAGCCTAAAAGTGTCGCCTCTTGAAGGAAATTGAATTTTCTTATTTCGTCATTTATTTTTTTATCGAGCAAAAGTGTATTCAGGATATAAGTGTATAAATTTGAGTTTTGTCCATATGTTTTTGAATAAGCTTCTATAGCTTTTTTACGGACACTTCTGTCTGGATGACTCTTCATAATAGAACCAATAGCTGAACTATTTACAATTTGTTTTTTGCCTTTTATTGTAATTTCAAATTTTTCTGTCGACTCTGTTTGATCATAAAGTCTGACAAAAGCAGCCCTTGAAGTTTGCCATTTCATGTTCATTATTTTTTCTTCTTTCTCGGAAAGAGTGAATGGTTTAAGTATCCTTTCTTGAGACAAAAAATGTTTATATGAAGCTAATTTGATATTTTTTACTAAAGGGTTTGCAATTTTATCATCAAGGTTTGTCCACTCTAATTTTAACCAAAGAATTTGAGTGGTGATCTCACTTCCAAATTCTTCAACTTTTTGGTATAGATTCTTTATTTTTTCGTTTTTTGTATTTGTGGTGAAAAGATATGATGCATAGTTATCTATGATATAGACTTTTTCAAGAATTTTTTCGTAATCAACTAAGGCTTTTAGAAGAAAATCTGCAGTTAATTTTTTAGAGTTAATTTTTGTTTTGTAGGTTTTTGTGAATTTTGAAGTCAAATTTTGAATTTCTTTTTTGTCTTTTTCGATTTTTGGATCTTCTATACTTGCATATAAATCTGTGAGGTCCCAGTTTGGTGGTGTATTTTTTGACATATTTTGATCTAATTTGAGCGGGTAGCGAAAATCGAATTCGCAATTATTCCTTGGGAAGGAATCGTGATACCACTTCACCATACCCG
>WNFM01142571.1_pt7 | contig 14697 bp, 18 predicted proteins | sample 5400271 | NCBI WGS metagenome assembly WNFM01 (sample SAMN13153352, study PRJNA577476) | soil metagenome | isolation source: 60 cm saprolite on Douglas fir-dominated hillslope | place: USA:California | collected 2013-09-17 | reverse complement strand
GTTCGACTGGGAGAAATCCGGCAAGTTCCCCACTTTGACCGAGCCCTATGCCGGCTATCACGGCATCGCCTTCGCCGAGGAGTTCGGGCCGCAGGCCTTCATCATGCGGGCGCGCGCCGAGGGCTTGCGCGATTTCGGCGCCTGCATGAGCCCGACCAACGCCTTCCATATTCTCCAGGGGGTCGAGACCCTGCCGGTGCGGATGGCGCGGCATGTCGAGAATACGCGTGCGGTGCTCGGCTTTCTCGCCAGCAACCCGGCAGTCGCCTGGGTCAACCATCCGAGCCTGCAATCGCATCCCGACCACGCGCTGGCGCAGCGTCTGCTGCCGAAAGGCGCGGGCTCGATCGTCAGCTTCGGCATCAAGGGCGGGCGGGAAGCCGGCAAGGCCTTCATCGACGGCCTCAAGCTGGTCTCGCATCTCGCCAATGTCGGCGACGCCAAGACGCTGGTCATCCATCCCGCCTCGACGACGCATCAGCAATTGGACGCCGCCTCGCTCGCCGCCTCGGGGATCGGCGAGGACATGATCCGCCTCTCGGTCGGCCTCGAGGAAGCCGGCGACATCACCGACGATCTGGCGGAAGCCCTGCGCGCCTCGCAGAAGATCGCGGCGCCGGCCAAGGCGGCGGAGTAGGGGCGGTGCTGAAAATCTCGCCGCCGCGCTTCGCTCGCGGGAGCTGAGGGCGATGGAGATCACCACCCCGACCCACGCCCTCTACGCCTCGACCGGCGGTAAACCCTTCGATCCCGCGCTTCCGACCATCGCCTTCATCCACGGCGCCGGGATGGATCACACCGTGTGGGCGCTGCAGGCGCGCTATTTCGCCCATCACGGACGCAACGTCCTCGCTGTCGACCTGCCCGGCCACGGGCGCAGCGCCGGGCCCGGCCTCGCCAGCATCGCGGCGATGGCGGGCTGCGTCCTCGCCGCGCTCGAGGCGGTCGGGGCACGACGCGCTTCGCTCGTCGGCCATTCGATGGGCGCGCTCATCGCGCTGGCGGCCGCTTCGCGCGCGCCCGAGCGCATCGCCGCCCTCGCCCTGCTCGGCGTCGCGCCGCTGATGCCGGTGCATCCCGATCTTCTCGCCGAGGCGGCGGGCGGTGAGCACAACGCCATCGATCTCATGGTCACCTGGGCGGTCGGCGGGCAGGCCCAGCTCGGCGCCAATGCGGCGCCCGGACTCTGGCTCACCGGCGCCGCGTTGCGCCTGCTCGAGCGCGCCGATGCGGCGGTGCTGGCGGCCGATCTCGCCGCTTGCGACGCCTATCGCGACGCCGCCGCTTCGGCCGCTTCGGTGAATGCCCCGACGCTGCTGCTGCTCGGCGCCGACGACCGCATGACGCCGCCCGGCAAGGCGATCGCCTTCGCCGGCAGCTTCCGCGACGGGCGCAGCCTCGTGCTGCGCGGCAGCGGCCACATGATGATGCTGGAAGATCCGGCAGCGACGCTGGCGGCGCTCAAGGAGATCGTCTGATGGCGGCGGAAGGAGCGGACGAGCGCCGCGCGCGATACCGGCATTTCCTCGCCATTCCGACGCGCTGGGCGGATAACGACGTCTACGGCCACGTCAACAACGTCGTCTATTACGAATATTTCGACACGCTGGTGAACCGCTTCTACATCGACGATGGCGGACTCGACATCCACGAAGCGCCGGCGATCGGCCTCGTCGTCGAGACGCTGTGCCGCTATCACCAGCCGCTCGCCTATCCCGATACGATCGATGCCGGCTTGCGCGTCAGCCGGCTCGGCACCTCGAGCGTGCGTTACGAGATCGGCCTCTTCCGCCAGGGCGACGAGGCGGCGGCGGCGACCGGGCATTTCATCCACGTCTTCGTCGACCGCGCCAGCCGCAAGCCGACGCCGATCCCCGCGCGGATCAGGGCGGCGCTGGAGAGGCTGGTGGTATGAGGGGAAAAGTTATTCCCGACAAAAATAAAGAACCCTCTCCCTGCGGGAGAGGGCAGGGTGAGGGCTCTTCCCTACGGATTCGATGCGCCGAATCGCTCGGCCATCACCCCTCACCCCGGCCCTCTCCCGGAGGGAGAGGGGGAGGTGAAGGAAGGGTGTGGAAGACTGGCTTACGCCGCCTTCTGCTCGATCGTCTGCGGCTGCGTGCCGGCGGTGATCTTGATCGTCCGCGGCTTCATCGCCTCGGGGATCTCGCGCACGAGCTCGACATGCAGCATGCCGTTATCGAAGCTGGCACCGACCACCTTGATGGTATCGGCGAGCTGGAAGCGGCGCTCGAAGGCGCGGCGGGCGATGCCGCGATGCAGGTAGCGCGAGGCGTCGGTCTCGGGCTGCGCCTTGCCGGTGATGAGCAGCGCGTTCTCCTGCACCTGGACGTCGAGGTCGGCGGGCGCGAAGCCGGCCACCGCCATGCTCAGGCGATAGGAATCCTCGCCGGTCTTCTCGATGTTGTAGGGCGGGTAGGCGCTCTCGGCGCGGGTCGCCGTATCGACCAGCCGCGATAGGCGGTCGAAGCCGATGGTGGAGCGGAACAGGGGCGAAAAATCGAGGGTCGTCATACCATATCCTCCGATGAGCAACATGGACTCGGGTGCCTGCCGGAATGGCCTGGCACCTGCCGAAATGCCGGACCCGCTAGGGGCGTCCGACGCGATGGACATAAGCATTCGCCGCAGGCGTTCAAGTGGGTAAGTCCCCCGTTCGGGGGGCTAGGAAACGTTAACGGGATCGCGCGATACTGCGCGGCGACGTGGAGAGAGGCTCAGTGTCAGTCAGCGCGCAACCGACGGCATTCTTCGCCAAAACCTATGATGAGACGCTGGGCCTCCTGGTCGAGGTCCGCGACTATGTCGTCGAGGGCGAGCAGCGCGACCGCGCCGCCCTGGCGCCGGTCGTCGGCGCCAAGCTGAGCTGCGAGGCGCTGCGCGTCACCGCGCGGTTGACCCAGGTCATGGCCTGGCTGCTCGCCCAGAAGGCGATCCATGCCGGCGAGCTCTCCACCGAGGAGGTCATCGAGCGCCACGACCGGCTGGCCGATATCGCGGTCTGCATGGATGAGGAGCCGGCGGACGAGATCGTCGGCCTTCCGGCTCGTTTTCGCGAGCTGCTGGAGCGCAGCCACCGGCTCTATATCCGCGTCGCCCGGCTCGACGAGATGATCCGCCGCCAGCTGCATTAGGCGGCCCAGTAGGCGACGGGGGCGCCTATTTCTTGAGGGCGAAGCCCTGGAAGCGCTTGTTGAAGCGGGCGAGCTGGCCGCCGCTGTCGTTGAGGCGCTGCTGACCGCCGGTCCAGGCCGGGTGCGACTTCGAGTCGATGTCGAGGCGCAGCGTGTCGCCCGGCTTGCCGTAGGTCGAACGCGTCTGGTACGAGGTCCCGTCGGTCATCACGACGGTGATCTCGTGGTAATCGGGGTGGATGCCGTCCTTCATTGCCGCAACTCCATGAATAGCGGCGGGTTATAGCCAAGTGCGCCGGCCGACGCAACCTCTCACCGGTCGGTCAGCTTGATCTCGATGCGCCGGTTGCGGCGATAGGCGACCTCGTCGTTGCGCGCATCGAGCGGCTGGAACTCGCCGAAACCCGCTGCGGCCAGCCGTTCCGCCGGAACGCCCTGGTCGACCAGGTACTTGACCACCGAGATGGCGCGCGCCGTCGATAGCTCCCAATTCGAGGGGAATTGCGGCGTCGTGATCGGCCGCCGGTCGGTGTGCCCATCGATCCGCAGCACCCAGTTGAGATCGTTGGGAATCTTGGGGATCAGCTCGCGGATCGCGGCGGCCACCGGCTTGAGCTGCGCCTTGGCGTCGTCGCCGAGATCGGCGCTCGCTGGGGAGAAGAGAACCTCGGACTGAAAGACGAAGCGGTCGCCGACGACGCGAATATCGGGGCGGTCGCCGAGCACCTCGCGCAGCCGGCCGAAGAACTCGGAGCGGAAGCGGGCGAGCTCCTCGACCTTGCTGGCGAGGGCGAGATTGAGGCGGCGGCCGAGATCGGCGATCTGGACCTGCTGGTCCTTGCTCTGGCTTTCTGTCAGCTGAAGCGCCGCCGAGACGCGCTGCAGCTGGTCGCGCAGCGCCGCGATCTGCTGGTTGAGCAGATCGACGCGGTCCTGCGCCTCCTTGGTGAGCTTCTGCTGCCCGGCCAGCGCCTCGCTCGCCTGCTGGCCCTGCGCCGCGAGCTCACCGAGGCGGATGTCGCGCTTGTCGATCTCCTTCTGGGCGAGCGCAGTGCGCTCCTGCTCGCTGGACAGCTTGGCCTCAAGCTCCTTGGAGCGGTCGCGGGCGGTGGTGAGGTCCGTCTGCGATTTCTGCTGCGCGGCGGCGAGATCGGCGACTCGGCTTTCGAGATCGCTGCGCACCTTGCGCAGCGCTTCGATGTCGCGCCGCAGGCTCTCGAGCTCGCGCAGCTGCAGCTCGACCTTCTCCTTGTCGGCGGAGACGACCTGGTTGGCGTCGGCGAGCTGCGTGTTGAGGCGATCGGCGCGCGCCGCCTCGTCCTGCGCCCGCGCCGCCAGCTCGGCAACCCGCGTGGTCAGCGCGTCCTTCGCCACGCTCGAGCTCTGTAGCTCCGTGGAGAGCTGGGCGACGTTGAGACGGAGATCCTCGTTGCTGCGCTTCTCGAGATTGAGCAGGTCGGTCAGCTCGTTGATCTGCTGGGTCAGGCGCTGCAACGCCTGATCGCGGCCGGACAAGGCGTCGGTGGTGAGGAATTGGGCCACCGTGAAGATGAGCAGCAGGAAGATGATGGCGATGACGAGCTGGCCGAGGGCGTCGACGAAAGCGGGCCAGATATTGACCTCGGTACGGCGGGAGCGGCGGGCGATGGACATGCGCTTACGACGCCCGATCGGCCTCTTCGGCGAGCGCGGCGATCGTGCGGGCGAGCAGGCGGATCTCGCTGCGCACCTCCTGGATCGTCTGGGCCCGCCCTTGCGAGAGATCCTCGGCGAGGCGGGCGAGATACATCTCGATATTGCGCATATGGCCGCGCAGCGCCTCGTCCTGACCGCGCGCGGTGGCGGCGTCGGCGAGCCTGGTCAGCACTGGCTTCAGCTCCATCTGGTTCTCGGCCAGGCGGAGCAGCAGGTTCTGCTCGGTCTTCATCTGGTCACCCAGCATGGTCAGCTTCTCGGTCAGGGTAATGATGCTGGCATTGGCGGCGATGCGGCTCTCCTCGCCGCGCCCGGTGATGCGCTGCAGATTCTCCAGGCTGTCGGCGGTTTGCTCGAGCAGCGCCTGGATATAGGCCGGCACCGAGGCATCGCCGGCCTCCGACAGCGGCCCGCCGCCGGAGAGGCGCGTATAGCTCGACAGCCATTCTTCGAGATCGTTGTAGAAGCGGTTCTGCGCCTGACCCGCTTGCAGATCGAGGAAGCCGAGCACCAGCGAGCCGGCGAGGCCGAACAAGGAGGCGCTGAACGCGGTGCCCATGCCGGCGATCGGCGCCTGCAGGCCATTCTTCAGATCGTTGAAGGCGCGCCCGACATCGCCGGCACCGATCGACAGCGTGCCGATGACGCCACCCACCGAGCGCAGCGTCTCGAGCAGCCCGTAGAAAGTTCCGAGGAGACCAAGAAAGACCAAGAGGCCGATGAAGTAGCGCGAGATCTCGCGCGATTCGTCGAGCCGCGTGGCGATGCCGTCGAGCAGCGTGCGCAACGAGATGGCCGACAGGCTCACTCGCCCGCCCTTGCGCTCGCCGAACATCGTCGCCATTGACGACAGCAGGCGAGGCGCCGCCGCCGTTGCGGGATTCTGGTTGCGCCTATAGCTCTCGATCCAGGCGACTTCGGGATTGAGCAGCATGACCTCGCGGAAGATGTAGATGATGCCGGCCAGCATGGCGCCCATGATGATGCCGTTGAGCGCCGGGTTACCCATGAAGGCGCTGTAAAGTGCCGGTGCGATGACCGCGCAAACGACAATGACCGCGAACAGGAACACGATCATGCGGTTGAGGAAACGTTTCGGTCGGGTCAAGGCAGAATTCCTAAGGTTGAGGCCATCTCCACCTCGATTATAACCCGATCGGCGACGAAATGACGGGGGGCACGCACGGTTTAGCGCTGCGTAACCACGAGATCGATACGATCCGGTACGGCACCGGGTTCCGATTTGTTGCCGAGCGGCCGGACATCGATCTGCTTGATCTCGACGCCATGGTCGACGAGATAGCTGCGCGCGGCGAGCGCTCGCGACAGCGACAGACGGCGCGCCTGGCTCGCATCGCCGCCGCTGCCGCTGCTCGCATAGGCGACGAGCTGGACGTAGAGCCGCGCATCGGCGCTCAATCGCGCGGCCAAGCGGTCGAGCTCCTGTTTGGCCTCATCGGCAAGGTTCGTGTCGTCGGGCTGAAAGACGATGCGCTCGGCCGCCACGGTGGGGGCGGGCGCAGGCGCAGGGGGCGTCGGCGACGGTGCCGGCGGCGCAACCAACGCCGGCGGCGCCAGATTTGCCTGCTGCGCCGGTGCTGCCGCGCTCGGCGGCGCTTTGCCCGCCGCTTGCGGTTGGCTACCGGCCTGATCCGGTGCGGTTTTGCCGCCGCCCGCCGCCGCCGGCCGCTGCGCGGGCGGTGTCGGCCGGTGCAGCCTGATGCGGCTACCCGGATTGGCCGTGGGATCGGCCGGGCCGAGCGTGTCGAGGACGCCGAGATCGACCGTCACGGCGGAGCGCTGCGCCATCGCCGTGGGGGCGGCAAGGCCGACCCAGGCGAAAGCCAGCAGCATGACCGTACATGCGCGCCGCCGGCCGATCCCGGGCTGCGGCGAGAACGGCGCGGCACCGCCGCCCCGGAGCATCCGGCACGGGCGCCGCCGCCGCGTCGTCAGGCTGCTCATCGCCGTCGTACCCCGTTGGATTCAGCCGCGCGACAGGTCGGCGCGCGCCGATAAAAATAGCGCATACCGATCAGGTGCGACAAATCATTTGCTCGCTGTCCGAGGTGCATCGGTGGCACCCCGAACGCAGTCGGCGAGCTCAGCCCGGCGCCCCATGGCGCCGCATCGCGTCCTTGACGAGGGCGGCGAGCGGCAGGTGCAGATGGTCGTTGGCGGCGATGATATCGCCCGAGCCGAGCATGTCGTGGCCGCCGGCGAGATCGCTGACATAGCCGCCCGCCTCGCGAATGAGCAGGATGCCGGCGGCGACGTCCCAGGCGGCAAGGCCGAATTCCCAAAAGCCGTCATAGCGTCCGGCCGCGACATAAGCGAGGTCGAGCGCGGCGGCGCCCAGGCGGCGCACGCCGGCCGTCGCCGACATCACCGCGCCCAGCGCGGCGAGATAGGAGGGATGATCGCCGCGACCGCGGAACGGAATGCCGGTGCCGATCACGGCGTCGCCGAGGCTGCGCCGCGCCGAGACGCGCAGCCGATGCTCGTTGACATAGGCGCCGACGCCCTTTTCCGCCCAGAACATCTCGTCGCGTGTCGGGTCGTAGACGACCCCGGCGACGATCTCGCCGTCGCGCTCGAGCGCGATCGAGATGGCAAAATGCGGGATGCCGTGCAGGAAGTTGGTCGTTCCGTCGAGCGGATCGACGATCCAGCGGTGGCGCGGATCGCTGCCCTTGCTCTCGCCCGATTCCTCCATCAGGAAACCATAGCCCGGCCGGCCTTTCGAGAGCTCGGCGCGCAGCAGCTTCTCGGCCTTGAGATCGGCGTTGGAGACGAAATCGGCGGGTCCCTTCATCGAGACCTGGAGCTGCTCGACCTCGCCGAAATCGCGTTTGAGGCCGCGCGACGCCTTCAGCGCCGCGGCCGTCATGACATTGATCGTCGCGGAACGAACGGCCATTGCTTGGATTCTACTCGGTCAAGGCGGGTTGGTAAGGCGGGGCGTCTCGCGCGGCGCGCTAGTCTTTAGCACGTTCGATGTAGCTGCCGTCGCTGGTATTGATGACGATGCGCGTGCCGGCGCCGATATGCGGCGGAATCATCACGCGGCGGCCGTTTTCGAGCTTGCCCGGTTTATAGGAGGAAGAGGCGGTCTGGCCTTTGACGACAGGATCGGCCTCGACGATCTCCATCGTCACGGTCTGGGGCAATTCGACCGAGAGCGCGGCGCCTTCGTACATCATCACGTTGCAGATCATGCCGTCGTGCAGGAAATCCGCCGGCTCGCCGATGATGTCGCGCGGCACGGTGATCTGCTCATAGCTCTCGTTGTCCATGAAGGTGGCGAGATCGCCCTCGAAATAGAGGAACTGCATCTCCTTCTCATCAAGCCGCACCCGTTCGACCGTCTCCTGGGTGCGGAACCGCTCGATCGTCTTGTTGCCGCCGCGCAGATCGCGCATCTCGACCTGAGCGAAGGCACCACCCTTGCCCGGCTGGACCAGCTCGCGCTTCATGACCAGCCAGAGCTTCCCTTGATGCTCGAGGACGGCGCCGGGCTTGATGTCGATGGCATTGATCTTCATGCGTTGGATCTCGATCTGCGCGGAAAGGGGGGCTGTTCGGCAGTTCCTACCAGCTTGCCCCGGCCAAAGGAAGGGGGACGCGCGCAAAGCGACACGACAACGGCTGAACGGTTGCGCACCGAGCTGCACGACGAGAGAGCCGTGCAACCCGGCGCGTTTATTGTCTCGACTAGCGGCTCGTTCGCGTTGAACCGCTAAGCCCTATGGCGAGAACTAACCCCTAAGGCGAGAAGAGGCGTCAGCGCTCCCAGACCGGTTTGCCGAGATCAACCGTGCTCGGGCTGGTCAAGGCGCCCGTCGCAGCGCCGACACCGGCGCCGATCGCCGCGCCTTCGAGCGGCGCGCCGACCAAGGCGCCGCCGACAGCGCCTACCGCGCCGCCGATACCGGCGCCACTCAACCCGCGGTCGCCGGTCGACTGCCCGCAGGCAGTGAGCGCCAATAGACCGACCGCCAGTGCCAGCTCAGCTCCGATCTTTTTCATAACCGATCTCCATCCAGGTGGAATGTGCATCCGTTCGGTCTGCCGAACGAATCAAGGTTCGTTGGTCGTGAACGGCGAGCGGCGTGCAATTGGTCCCTGGGCGGGATGGGTCTCGGCGCAAGCGCCTGCAATCCCAAGATATTTTTGGCGCCGGAACATTCGGGTATGCGGCTATCGACCGCCTCGAATGTCGGCGGCCGGGCGCAGCAAGGGCGGATGGCGTCCAGGCGTCACGCCCCGATGCTTAGTACGCGATGCTTAGGATGTATCTGATGCCGAGTATTCGAACGATGACTGGACGGGCCCCAGGCCCGTCCAGTCATGTGGAGATTGGCGACGCGCGTCAGAGGGCTTGGCCTCGGAGCGTTGGGCGCGCCGGCGAAACGGAGCCTAGCGTTCCCAGACCGGCTTGCCGAGATCGACCGTGCTCGGCCTGGTCAAGGCGCCGGTCGCCGCGCCGACGCCAGCGCCGATCGCCGCGCCGGCAAGCGGGGCGCCGACCAGGGCGCCGCCGACGGCGCCGACAGCCGCGCCGATCCCGGCTCCGCTCAAGCCACGGTCTCCCGTGGTTTCGCCGCAGGCGGCGAGTGCAAGCAGGCCGACTACCATCGCCAGCCTAAATCCAACGCGTTTCATAGCCGATCTCCTAGAGATTGAAGTGCGCATTTCTTCGTTCACGGGTAAGGTCCGTGTTGTGGAGAACGCCGCTCACGCGAATTTGTTCCCGGCAATTTAGCCAATAGGTGTGGGGGATCGATCTTCTCGCCATTCGCCGCCGGCAACCCGCCGCACAGATCCTCGAAGGCAACAATACGCCGCCGGAATCCATTGTTGAAGTCTCGATTTCGAAAGGATCCGACGATGCGGAAACTTGCCTTCGCTACTTTGGGTTTGATTACCCGCGCCGGTCGATCGCTAGCGGCTTTCACGCGAGATGATAAGACGAATCCCACCACCAAGCGCCGGGCGGGCAAGTCGTCGGCGCCGCGCCGAAGCGCCCGCGCGACGCGCACACGCGAGATCCCCGCCTCGGGAACAACGTAGGGCTGAGCACGTTAGCTTGACGGAACCATCGTCGGAGCTACAGCCATGCGCGCCACTCTGATGTATCTCGCTGCCCTCGGCTTGCTTGCCGGTTGTGCCGATCAAACGACGCCGCAAACCGTTGCAGCGACCCCGCCCAGCGTTTCCTACCAAATCTATGGCAATGACGTTGCGCAGGCCAATGCGCAGGCGGACGGTTATTGTCAGCAATATGGCACGTACGCGAATCTGCAAAGCGTGCAGCCGAACGGCGCGCAGAGCGTCGCCACCTACGTCTGCAACGGCAGCCGCGTCAGCAGCAATGCCCCGCCATATAATGCGCCGCCGCAGCCCTATACCGCCACCGCACCTTACACCAGCGCGTCTGGGTCGGCGGTTCGGTGTGCCGATGCAATGCACCAGAATCTGCCGGGCGGCACCGACTATCACGGCCCGCCGGTCTACGGCTGCCCCTGAGCGGCGGCTCCTGATCGGATCGACCCCGACCGCGCGGTTTCGCGCCGGGGCGATTTTCGGATGGGAGAAAGCCGATGCGCGGCGTCTTGCTCTGGTTGGTCGGAATCCCGATCCCGGTGATCATCCTGCTCTATCTCTTCCACGTCATCTGATGCGGCCCCGTCATCCAGCGAGGCGCCGGCGACGGGCGGTGCCCTCAGCTACCGTCGCGCTGCAAGCCTTCGACCCGATTCTCTCGATCGCACCGGTCCCTTGCGCGCGTCGCCGGCTGAGCCCGCGACTTCCGCTCAAACGAGGAGAGCCGCGCCGAGCAGGATGAGGGCGGTGTGGATGACGGGGATGAATTTCTCGCTCGGAACGGCGCGATTGAGCCGCTCGCCGAGCAGCACGGCGACGAGTGTTGCCGGCAAGGCTGCCAGTGCCACCAGCCAGACCGTGCTCGTCCACAACCCGCCGACGGCATGGCCGGTCAGCGTCAGCAGCCCGGTCGGCAAGTAGAATCCGTGAATGCTGGCGCGGAATTCAGCCGGCGGCCACTGCCGCAACGTGCCGTAGACGACGATCGGCGCGCCCGACATGTTGTAGGCGCCGCCGAGCCCGCCGGCGATGAAGCCGAACGGATAGGCCCAGCGCGCATCCGTGAGTACGGCGACAGAAGGCCGCCAGAGCGCGTAGCCGCCGAAGAAAATGAGACTGATGCCGAGCGCGGCGGTGACGAGCCCCGCGGGCAGCGCGGTGAACAGCCAGATTCCGACCGGAATGCCGAACAGGGCGCTGATGGTCAGCCGCATGATTGCCGCCCGGTCGATCCGCGCGTGGCTGCGCCAGACGATGAGCAGGGTCACGGTCAACCCGACCAGCGCGATGATCGGCGTCGCGCTACGGATGCCGAGCAGCAACGTGAGCAGCGGCATCGCGATCAGCGCGTCGCCGAAGCCGAAGGTCGAGCGGGCCAGCGTCGCGATGAACAGCACGCCGACGGCAATTGCGATGACGGTCAACGGCTCCATGCGAGGGCGAGGCTAAGAGCGGCGGAGTCGCGGCGGCAACCGGTTTATTGTCCGGGTGACAATCGCCAAGGTTATCAGCCGATCGCGTAGCGGATGCAGCGGTGATGGCGACACCGAGCGGTCGCCGCGTTTGATGATGGCGTGGCGTCGATGCTACGCTCGCGACGCGACCCGCCTCAAGCGCCGAGCGGCCGGGCGGACGCTGGAGGAGGGGCGATGCATTCCATCTTTCGCCGTATCGCGCCGTCATGCATCAGAAGATGACCGGCGGTCAGGCGCGGCTCATCTCGACGCATCGGGACTCGGATTCGGGCAACGGCATCATCCGCTCGGCCGATCGGTATTGGGAGTGACTGCGCGCTGGTGGCAGCCGGAGCGCTTCGCCGCGCGCATTCCCATGCTCGCGGCGCGCGCCCGCATCGTCGCGGCAATCCGCCGCTTCTTCGCCGAACGCGACTTCCTCGAGGTCGACACGCCGGCGCTGCAGGTGTCGCCCGGGCTCGAGCCGCATCTCATGGCGTTCTCGACCGAGCTGGTGACGCCGGAGGGGGCACGGCGGGCTCTGCATCTCCACACCTCGCCCGAATTCGCCATGAAGAAGCTGCTGGTTGCCGGCTTGCCGCGCATCTTCCAGCTCGCCCATGTCTTCCGCAACGGCGAGCGCGCGCGCACTCATCATCCCGAATTCACCATGCTGGAATGGTATCGCGCCGGCGCCTCCTATCGCGACCTGATGGCGGATTGCGAGACGCTACTGCGCGACACGCTCGCGGCGTCCGGCGGCGATGCCTTGCGCTGGGCGGGGCAGAGCTGCGATCCGGCCGGCACGTGGCAATATCTCAGCATCGCCGAGTCATTCACCCGCTTCTGCGGCATCGATCTCCTTGCCACCGCGCCCGATCCGCAGCGTCCGAGCTTCGCGCTGCTTGCGGCGGCAGCGCGCGGCATCGGCATCGCGCCGCACGACGGTGACGATTGGGAGGATCTCTTCTTCCGCCTGTTTCTCGAGCGGATCGAGCCCAATCTCGGCATCCGCGTGCCGACGATTCTCTACGATTATCCGATCGCCCTCGCCGCGCTGTCTCGCCCCAAGCCAGGCGATGCGCGCCTTGCCGAGCGCTTCGAGATCTATGTCTGCGGCCTCGAGCTCGCCAACGCCTTCGGCGAGCTGACCGACGCGGCGGTGCAGCGCGCCCGCTTCGAAGCCGACCGCGCGCGCAAACGAGCGCTCTATGGCTACGACTATCCGCTCGACGAGGATTTCCTCGCCGCGCTCGCCCATGGCATGCCGCAGAGCGCCGGTATCGCCCTCGGCGTCGACCGGCTGGTCATGCTGGCAACCGGCGCATCCTCTATCGAGGACGTGCTGTTCGCGCCAGTGGCGGAGTGACTAACGCCGCGTCCAGTGCCGGGTCAGCGGGCCCGTCGGGCCGAACACCGGATCGGCTTCCGGCACGGGCACGCGTGCGATGTTGGCGAGCACGTTCGGCCGCTCGCCGCTCTTGCCGGTATTGAGATCGGGCCCGCGCCCCTCGGGATAGGCGCCGACGACGACGAGGTCGGCGCTGGCGCTTTCCCGCTTGTGGCCGATTCCGGCGGGAACGACGACGACATCGCCCTGGCGCACATCGACGCTCTCGCCATTGTCGCCGCCGAAGCGGACGCGCGCCTGCCCGCTGGCGATGCCGAGCACCTCGTGCGCATTGCTGTGATAATGGTGATAGGGGAAGATGCCGTTGCGCCAGCCGCCGCTCCAACCGTTGCGCGCGAACAGCGTTTCGAATTGTCGGGCGACGTCGCCGGATGGCGGCAGCGCGCCGCGATAAACGATCAACGGCAGCGCCGCGTTGTTGGGGATCACCCCATCATCCGCGAGCCGATAGAGTTCGATCGTCGCTTCGCCGGTTTGTTCCGCCATGCGTGCTCTCCATCAGCCGCCCCGAGACCAGCCGAGCGAGCCTAGCCGAGATTGCCGTCCGCAGTCATCTCGGCTAGCGTTGCCCGATGCCGATAGAACGCCCGCTCGATCACCTTGTTCTCTGCGTGCGCGACCTCGACGCAGCGCGCCGCGTCTATGAGCGCCTCGGCTTCACCCTGACGCCGCCGGCGCGTCACCCGTTCGGCACCGCCAACAGCCTGGTCCAGCTGCGCGGCAACTTTCTCGAATTGCTCGCCATCGCCGATCGCAGCCTGATCAAGCCGGCGGGTGCGGGCGAGTTCGCCTTCGCCGCCTTCAACGAGCGCTTCCTTGCTGAGCGCGAAGGCATGTCGATGCTCGTCTTCGCCAGCAACGATGCACGGCGCGACCAGCGCGAATTCGCGGCGGCGGGACTCGATACCTATGCGCCGTTCGATTTCTCGCGCCAGGCCGTGCTGCCGGACGGCAGCGCGGCGACTGTCGGCTTCTCGCTCGCCTTCGTTACCGAGCGGCGCATGCCGGAGGCCGCCTTCTTCGTCTGCCAGCAGCACGCGCCGCAATTTTTCTGGAAGCCGGAATACCAGACCCACCGCAACGGCGCCCTCGAAGTCGAGGAGGTGGTGATGGTGGCGCCCGAGCCGACAGCTTTTGCCGCCTTCTTCGCCAAGCTGCAGCCCGACGGCGCGGTCGAGCGCCGCGGGACCGGCCTTGCCGTCGGGACGGCGCGCGGCGCCGTCACCGTGCTCGATCCGGCCGCCTTCGCCGCGCGTTTCCCGGCTGCCCCGCCGCCGGCGGCAACGCCGCATTTTGCCGCCTATCGGCTGCGCGTCGGCGATCTGGCAGTGACCGAGGCGGTGCTGCGCGCCAATGGCGTCGCCGTGCATCGCCACGGGGCGGCGATCCAACTTGGCCCGGTGGAGTCGTTCGGTGTCATCCTCGAATTCGCCGACACATCGCGCTGAAGAGGCGATGAAGGAAGCCCGGGATTAAGTCCTGCGATGCAGGCGTTAACCAAAACGGGCGGTCAGTGGGAAAGGTGGTTATGGCACTGCATTTCGCCCTGGCGGATTACGCGCCGAAGCGGGGGCTGCTGGCCGGGCCGCCGCTTGCGCGTTCGTCATCGACCGGCGAGCGGCCCAACCGTAACCAGATCGCCGCCTCGCTTTTCTTCCATCTTCTCGTTCTTTTCGGTCTTTACCTGCTGCCGCCTACAGCGCCCGTCGACGTCGTCGTGCCGTTGGTGACGCTGGAGCTTCAAGAGAGCGGCGCCGCTGGTTCGGCCGGCGGCGAGGCGGGGGGCGGCGGTGGCGGCGGTCACGGAAGCGAGGCGAGCAGCGCCGCCTCGACGGCCGCGCAAGCGGAGCCCGAGGCCACGCCGAGCGAGCCGACG
>WNFM01310762.1_pt1 | contig 14700 bp, 12 predicted proteins | sample 5400271 | NCBI WGS metagenome assembly WNFM01 (sample SAMN13153352, study PRJNA577476) | soil metagenome | isolation source: 60 cm saprolite on Douglas fir-dominated hillslope | place: USA:California | collected 2013-09-17 | reverse complement strand
CCCCGATGCCGGGATTCTACGTCACGCCCGCTCCGCCGAGCGCACCCGGCGGGCGAGCGCGATGCAGGCGAAGGTCCCCGCCGCGGAGAGGATACCGATCATCCAGTAACGCGTCAGCTCGCCCTCGGCCGAGCGGCCCACGACGAGGCTCGCAACGAGGGAGGCCGCGCCGGCGGCGAGCTGCTGGATCGAGGAATTGAAGCTCATCACGCTGCCGCGCAGGCGCTGCTCGGCACCCGAGGTGATCAGCGCCATCGCGGGCACCATGCGCGCCGAGGACGCAGCGAACATCAGCATCGAGACGAGCACCGCGACGTAGAGCGGCGAGCGCGGCAGGCTCGTCATCGCGAGCGCCGCGATGCCCGTCGCCACGGCGGCCACGGCGAATACCGCGCGCCGCCCGATGCTGTCGCTCCAGCCGCCGACCAGGCGCGCGGTGAGCAGCGCAGCGATCCCGGCGACCAGGTACACCAGGGGCAGTTGCGCCTCGGTCACCCCGACGTTCGTCACCAGGTACGGCGCGATGAACGGAAACACCAGGAACCCCGAGAAAACCAGCAGAGCCGAGAACGCGAAAATCCTCAGATGGTTGGCATCGCCGAACACGGCTCTGAGCCGGGCGAGCGCGTTGCGTTCCACGCCGGCCGCGAGATGTGCGCGCACCGGCGGGATGACGAACCAGGCCGCCAGCAGGATAGCCGAACAAAGCGCGGCGAGGAACACGTAGGGCGCGCGCCAGGTGAAATGCAGCGCGAGGTACAGGCTGATCGGCACGCCCAGGATCGAGGCGAGCGAAAAGGCCGACATGACCGCGCCGAAGGCGCGGCCGCGCCGGCTCTCCGGGACAACGTCCGCGACGATGGTGAAAATATTCGCAGCGACCACCCCGCCGAAAGCGCCGGCCGCGGTGCGGGCGGCGAGCAGCGTCGCGTAGCTCGGAGCGAGGGCGCATGCGGCCATGGTCGCCGCAAAGCAGGCATAGAGCGCGAGCATCGCGGTCTTGCGGTCGAAGCGGTCGACGACGAGCGCGGAGAAAAAGCCCGACAAACTCGCTGCCACGGCGTAGATCGAGACGAAGAATCCGAGCTGGGTCGGCGTGATGTCGAACGTTCGCATGAGCTGCGTGCCGAGCGGCATCAGCACCATGAAATCGACCATCTGGCTGAACTGGATGCCCGAGAGGACGAGCAACAGCAGCCACTCGCGCGGCGCGGGTCGAGTCCCGGGGGCCATGGATCAGGCGCCGTAGGCGGCGCGGCGGCGGATCGCCCAGGCCATGGCGATCGCTCCGGCGCCGAGGCTCACGAACGCCAGGCCCCAGGCGAACGCGCTCGAATTGCCGCCGGCGAGGTCGAGCACCGCGCCGAACACGAGCGGCGCGAGGAATCCCGCGCCGAAACCGAGCATCGAGTGCACCGCCATGGCAGCGCCGCGGATCCGCTCATCGATGCGCGTGACCAGACCCGCGGTCAACGCGGAGGAATCGCCCATGATGAGGCACATGTGCAGTACCACCAGTCCCACGAGCGCGTGCGAGGGAAGCGCGGCGGCAAAACCGAGCGCGCAGGTGAGCGCGCCCGAGGCGAGCATCGCCTTCCAGATCAGCCGCTCGCGCCCGTGGCGCATCGCGAGCTCGTTGCCGCCGATGCTCGCCGCCGGCCCGAAGAGATTGGCGATCGCCGCGATCGTCACCGCCGACCAGGCCGCGGGCGCCGCGCCGCCGGAGATCGGCTGCTGCTGCGCGAACACGATAAATGCGACGAGCCAAGAGCGCGAGCCGAACAGCTCCCAGCAGTGCACGGCGTAGCCGAAGATGTAGGGCCGCACCCCGCGGCTCGCGAGCACCGGCCGGAAGTCGAGCATACGCGTGCCATGAAGGGGAACCGGTTGCCTCGGCGGCAGCCCCAGCGCGACCATGAGCCCCGCGGCGAGCGGCCCGATCGCGCCCAGGCCGAACGCCCAGCGAAATCCCATCGTGCCGGCGATCCAGCCCGAGAGCAGGATCGACACGCTCGTTCCCAGGCCGAACACCGCGGTGTAGAACGAGACGGCACGGCTCTGCTCGCCCGTCCCCGAAACGTTGTCGGTGAGCGCGCGCAAGCCCGGCATATAGGTGCCGGCGATTCCCGCGCCCGCGGCGAGCTGCAGGAGCGAGGCCGAGACGAGCCCCTTCGCAAATAGCGCCATCCCCGCGAGGGCCGCCGCCGCGACGACGCTCGAGACGAGGTAGACGCGCCGCGCGTCGACGCGGTCGGTGAGGCTGGTGAGCAGCGGCACCGCGGCCATGTAGCCGGCGAAGAACGCGCCGCTGATGAAGCCTGCCTGGGAGTTGTTCAGGCCCCACTTAGGTGGAGAAGCCCGCCATGCTCGTCACGTGCGCGGCGCACATCCAGGCGATGACCCGCCACGATTTCACCTGTGTCTGAACTTCGGCTTGCGTTTCTCGACGAACGCCGCCATGCCCTCCTTCTGGTCCTCGGTCGCGAAAAGGGCGTGAAACAGCCGCCGCTCGAAGAGCATCCCTTCGGCGAGCGGCGACTCGTACGCGCGGTTGACCGCTTCCTTCGCCATCATCACCGACGGGAGCGAGAACTCCGCGATTTGCGCCGCCGCGGCGAGCGCTTCGCCGATCAGCTTGTCGGCGGCGACCACGCGCGAAACGAGGCCGGCGCGCTCGGCCTCGGCCGCGTCCATCATGCGCGCGGTGAGCACGAGGTCCATCGCCTTCGCCTTGCCGACCGCGCGCGGCAGGCGCTGCGTGCCGCCCGCGCCCGGGATGATCCCGAGCTTGATCTCGGGCTGGCCGAATTTCGCCGTGTCCGCCGCGATGATGATGTCGCACATCAGCGCCAGCTCGCAGCCGCCGCCGAGCGCGTATCCCGCGACCGCGGCCATCACGGGCTTGCGGATCGACCTCATGCGCTCCCAGTTGCGCGTGATGTACTCGCCCTTGTACACGTCCATGTACCCCCAGTCCTTCATCGCGCCTATGTCGGCCCCCGCGGCGAAGGCCTTGTCGCTGCCGGTGATGACCATCGCGCCGATCGCTTCATCCGCGTCAAAGGCAGCGAGCGCGTCGCCCAGCTCGTTCATCAGCGCGTCGTTGAGCGCGTTCAGCGCCTTGGGACGATTGAGCGTGACCAGGCCGACGCGGCCGCGGGTCTCGACGAGGATCATTTCGTAGGCCATGCGGATTCCCTGACGGAGGATGGAGGAGCCGGCGAAGCGTATCGAGCCGCCATTCTAGCAGCGCGAACCCGCGTCCCGCCTCCGGGATAGGTTTTGGCGAACGCCGGGGAGACACTCATCGCTGCTAGAATCGCATGAAACCGGACATGAAACGCGACGTCGTCGAGATCGGGAAGCCAAAGGGCGCGCTCCGCGAGCGCGTGAGCGCGGAGGAGTGGCAGCTGCGCTGCGAGCTCGCCGCCGCCCACCGCCTGATCGCGCATTTCGTCTTCGTCGACATGACCTACAACCATGTCTCGGTGCGCTTGCCCGCCGAGCCGGATCATTTTCTCGTCAAGGCGGACAACGTCTTCATGGAGCAGGTCACCGCCTCGAACCTGGTGAAATACGACCTCGACGGCCGTCAGGTGGCCGACTCCGGTCACAAGGCGAGCCCGGCCGCGACCAACCTGCACGCCGCGGTGCTCAAGGCGCGGCCCGATATCGTCGCGGCCGTGCATACGCACTCGCCCGCGAATCTCGCCGTGTCCGCCCAGAAGGGGGGTCTGCGCCCCATCACGCAGCAGGCGATGCGCTTCTACAACCGCATCGCGTACTACCCGAACGCGGTGGACGACACCACCCCCGAGGGCACGGCGCAGCTCGCGCGGGCGCTCGGCGACAAGTGGACCATGATTCTCGAGAACCACGGGGCGCTCGTGTGCGGCACCTCGCTCGCCGAGGCCTACATCTACCATCACTTCTTCGAGCTCGCCTGCCGCGCGCAGGTCGGCGCGCTCTCGGGCGGCGCGGAGCTCATCACACCCGCGCCGGAAGTGTGCGAGGAGCGCGCGAAGAAATTCGGGCGCATCGGCCAGTACAACCGCGAGAGCCGCGACTGGGTGGCGAGCATGGCGTTCGCCGCGAAGCTCTTCCCCGATCACAAGGAGTAGCCGTCATGGCAAGGAAAATCAATGGCAGGTTCGACGTCGGCGGCGTGCTGCTCGCGCAGCCGTTCAAGATCCGGCGGCTGGGACACTTCGGCCTCAACGTCCCCGATCCCGCGGCCTGCCTCGATTTCTACTGCGAGGGGCTGGGCTTCCGCATCTCCGATCCCCTGGACGTCGCCGAGCACCATCCGAAGCGCGACGAGCTGAAGAAGCTCGGCGACACCAACATGTATTTCCTGCGCCACGGCACCGACCATCATTCCGTGGTGCTGTGCAACGGCAAGATCTACAACGCCGCGGGCCGCGGGGGCGACGTCCCCGCGGATGTTACCGTGAACCAGATGACCTGGCAGGTGGCGAGCCTCGCCGAGGTGTCGAACGCGGTCGACTGGTTCAATGCGAGGGACGTCCGCATCAGCCGCGTCGGCCGCGATATGCCGGGTTCCAATTGGCACTGCTATCCCTATGACCCGGAAGGCCACCGCAACGAGATCTACTACGGCATGGAGCAGATCGGCTGGACAGGCCTGCCCAAGCCTCGCGCGATGCACGAGCGCGGATTCCGCGAGCGCCCGCCGCTTCCGCAGATCCCGGAATACGAGGAAGTGGAGAAGAGCCGCGGCCAGGGGGTCGATTTCAATTCGGGCTTCCGCCACCCGGAGAAAATGCCCGCGAAGTACGACGTCGACGGCATTCTGCTGCCGCGGCCGTTCAAGATCGTGCGCCACGGTCCCATCCGCCTTTTCTGCCGCGACATGAAGAAGATGGAGGCCTTTTACACCGGCACCATGGGCTTCACCCGCACCGAGGCGATCGGGTGGAAGGGTCACCGCTGCGTGTTCTTCCGCTGCGGCACCGAGCACCATTCGCTCGCGCTGTATCCGATCGCGCTGCGGAAAAAACTCGGGCTCTCGCCGCACACCACGGTGATGAGCTTCGGCGTGCAGGTAGCGACCTACCGGCAGCTGCGCGCGGCGATCGATTTCCTCAAGGGGCGCGGCGGGAAATTCATCGAGATCCCGAGCGCGCTCTCCCCGGGGATCGACTACAGCGCCCACGTGCTCGACCCGGCCGGGCACGCGATCCAGCTCTACTACTATATGGAGCAGATCGGATGGGACGGGCGCCCGCGCCTCGGGAGAAGGCGGACGCCGGCGCGCGTCGCCGACTGGCCGAAAGCCGTCGAGCCGAAGTCCGATACGTATACAGGCGAGCCTTACCTCGGGCCCTGGGGCTGACAGCCTAGAAGAACGCGTGCCACTGCAGGAAGACCTCGGTCGCGTTCTGCGCGTTGTTCTGGGGAATGCCGTTGCTCTTGCGCGCGCCGAGGCGGAACTGCGTGAACTGGAAGGGCACGTATTCCCACACCGCGCTGTAGCGCTCGCGCTGATCCTCCTTCAGATCGGCGTTGGGATCGTAGTATTCGTAGGTGAGCTTGAGGTTGTGGCCCTTGGCTGCCTCGTAGTTGCCCTCGACGAGCGTCGCCCATTGCTTCAAGCGCCCGGTCGGGGTTCCGTCGTCTGTGATGTACACGCCCGAAGCGAGCCAGCTGATGCTGCCGGTGCGCAGCCCCGCGAAAATACTCTGCATGCGGCGGTCGGCCGCTCCGTTGAAATTGGTGCTCGCGCTCAGGCCCGCGCGCCAAGCGGACTGCACGTAGGCGAAGAGCGAGCTGATCTGCTTGCCGCGGTTGGTTTCGGTGCCTCCACCCGCTCCGTTCGTCACGGAAACCTGGGCGGACCACGGCCCGAGCTCGAGGCCCCCTTCGACGCCGTCGTCGGATGAATTGAAGCTCGTGCCCGTGACCTGGCGGATGAAGGCGGTGTCGTCCTCGATGCGCAGCCCGAACGGAACGAACATCCGCCCCGCTTTTACGTATGCGCTCTTGTTTGCGAACCAGAGCATGGCGTAGGTTTCGCGGTTGGTCGCCGCACCTGGCGAGACGCGCTCGTCGAGGTAGATCGTCAGGCGATCGGCGATGGGCTTCACCTCGAGATAGGCCTGGGCACGCGGGGTGAAGGCGAAGGTGTCGGTGTCGTGCGGGACGACGACGTATTGCGCGTTGGCCCGCAGGTCGGCGCCGACCGCGAAATGATCGTTGAGCTTTCCGGTCCACGACTCCGGCTCGGGTCCGCCGGCCGGAACGGGCTGACCCGTGCGAAGATCGAGACGCTCCGCGGGCAGTGCGGTCTGGCCGTAGGTCGCTCCGAATTCGGTGCGTTTGCCGCCGCCCGTGGGATTGACGTGGCACACCATGCATTTGTACCCGGTGCGCACCGCGAGATACGGCTCGGCGAGCGAGGCGGCGGGCGCGAGCAGAACGAAGGCGAGCAATGTCGCCGCAGTTACCGTTCCGGTTTTCATTGCACTCCCTTTGTTATTGGGTCGGCGCGCCGTCCTGTATCCACTGGCGGATCACGTCGGTCGTCGACTGCGGAAGATAAGGCCCGCCATCCGGCATGCGGTCCCCCAGCGTCTGCGTGCCTTCGAGCTTCTGGATGATGAAGCTCGCGTCGGGATTTCCTGGGACCACGCGGATCAGGTTCGCGTCGCGGGGACTTGCGGGGATCGAGCCGCAGCCCCTGCTGCGCGCCCGCGCCGCAGTGGCAGCCCGGGACGGCGCAGTTGACGTTAAAGACGTTCGTCTGAATGGAATCAAGCGTCGGCGTGAGCCCCGACACGGGCGGCGCGCCGCCCCCCGCAAGGGGCTGCCCGTTCTGGTCGAGCCCCTCGCCGCTGCCGGCTCCGCAGGCGGCGAGGGCGAGGGTCATGATCGCGATCGCTACCCGCACGAGGGACCGGTCAGGGCGCGTCCTTATTGGACTGCGATATTTCCGCGGATCTCGCCGCCCCCGCAAGCAACAAGAGCGGGAGGGGGGGAAGGGTTAGGGCAGAGGACATTGGTGCTGTGAACGTTGAAGTAGAGATAATTCGTGGAGAAATCCGTCAGATTCTGCGCGGTCATTTGCGATGCCGCGGCCGGGTACGCGATATTCGTTCCGGCGCCGTCGACATTGGTTTGAAGAGTGGGGAATCCGAGGATGACAGGACCGTTGCACGTAGGTCCTCCGGCACACGTAGGAGCGGTTGTTTTCACAGACGTGTGGATATGCGCTGCGCTCGCATTGCTCACGTTGTGCGCGATGTACGTGATCAAGACGGTGTGGGTCTGGGTCGCCGCGTCGTGGGGCGCCGCGTCCACTATCACCGTACCGTTGCCGGTCGCAGTCGACTGGCTGGCCGGCACTTCCTGCGTGTTGTCGAGCGATGCGACGCTGGCGAAGACGCCGCCCTGTACGTTGATCTGGCCGCGTATCTCCCCACCGGGATTCGCCATCGTGTGAACGTTGAAGTACAGCGTTCCCGCGAGCAGCTCCGCGTAGTCCGCAGGGCTGAGCGCAATATTATTCAGCACCATCCCCGTTGCATTGTCAGAGGCCAAGGTCAATCCGACGGCGATCGTTGTATCGCCGCGGTGAATGTGTGCAGCTGTCGGAGCACCGGACAACCCGGTGAAGGTGATGCCGCCCGTGATCGCCCTTGTAGTCGGATTGACGATCACTCCGCCTTGGCCTGTGCCGGTCGCCATCGTGCCCGCTTGCGCGCCATCGAGCCGCGCTGAGCGGATGACCGTCTCCGTTCCCTGTGCGGCGCAGGTGACCGCGACGTTGGTGACGTTCGCCACGCCCATCGTTCCCGCGCCGTTGGGGGAGACCGTGCAGCGGTCATTGGCGTCGACCACCTGCACGTTGTAGGGGGCTTGGTAAGGGAGCGTGGTGGCGAAAGTGAAAGGGCCGTTGGACATAGTCATGTTGCTGGCGCCGTTGAGCTTCAGCACCACGGTGCCGGTGGCGCCCGAAAGCGCGCCGCCTACCGTGTACATCGGCGTCGTCGAGGCGCCCGACGGCCCATACCCGCCGCCACCTCCGCAGGAAACGGCGACCACGGCCAGGACACCAGACACGATCAGGCCTATCAATACGTTTCGGACGGTCTTCATGAGCATCCTCCTTCGTAGCGTTTGCCATGCCAACGGCATGGCGGTCGTTCCTCAGCCTGACGTGTTAACAGAAACCCGGCGCGATTATTCCGCGTCGAAAGGAGCGGCGCACTTACGTTCTGTTACAAGAGCGTCGCGAGGAGAGGTGCATTAGAGGCTGCTTATGTTCCGGAGTGCGCAAGCCGCGGGGCAACCGATCGATGGCGCGCCTCAGGCGCAATTCGGCGGCAGCCCGATCGGATGCGCCGCTTCGGCGAACTTCGCCACGGTGAGGATCATCGGCTCGGAAAACCTCGGGCCGACGATCTGCAGCCCCACCGGCAGCTTCGCGGCGGTGAGCCCCGCGGGCACGCTCGCCGCGGGCAGTGCCGCGAGCGACACGAGGAACGTCGGGCCGATCCAGTCGATGTAGCTCTGCATCTTCCTGCCCTCGACCACCTCGGGATAGTTCTTCTCCACCGGAAACGGCGGAACCGGCGCGGTCGGCGTGAGGAGCGCGTCGTAGCGCTCGAACAGCGCGCGCCAGCGGTGCCAGATCTCGGCGCGCTTGCGTTCCGCGCGCGCGATCTCGCTGATGGTGAGCGCGAGCCCCGCGCGGATGTTGCCGGCGAGATTGTCGCCGAGCTCGCCGATGCGCTCCAGCCGGTCGAAATGATTGCCCACCATCGCTTCGCCGCGCAGCGCGAGAAACGCGTCGCGCCCGTCCGACAGGTTGAATTCGATTTCCTCGAGCGCCGCGCCGGCGGCGTCGCGCAGGTCGTGCGCCGCGGTCCGGCAGATGCGCTCGATTTCCTCGTCCACGCCGATTCCGGCGATGTCGGGCGCGTACGCGAGGCGCAGGCCCCTCAGGCTCCTCGCCTTCGCGACCGCGTCGCGCGCGCTCTTCCACGGCGCGTGAGCCGAGAGCGGCGACTTCCCTGAAAGCCCGGTCATCGCATCGAGAAGCAGCGCGCAATCCTCGGCCGAGCGCGCCATCGGCCCGGCGACGCTCTGGTCGTGCCAGGGCATCGCCGCCGGGTGCTTGGGCACGAGGCCCGCGGTGGTGCGAAGCCCGAGCACGCCGCAGAAGGCCGCCGGCGTGCGCAGCGACCCGCCGAAATCGCTCCCCTCGGCAAGCGGAGTCAACCGCGCCGCGAGCGCCGCCGCCCCGCCGCCGGTCGAGCCCGAGGCCGAGAGCGCCGTGTTCCACGGATTGCGCGTCGCGCCGAACACCTTGTTCACCGTGTTCGCGCCCGCGCCGAACTCAGGCGTGTTGGTCTTGCCGAGAACGATCGCGCCGGCCGCCTTCAGCCTGCGGACGACTTCGGCGTCTTCGGTGGGGATGTGATCGCGGAAGAGCGTCGAGCCGAAGGTCGTGCGGATGTCCGCAGTGAGCGTGAGGTCCTTGATCGCGACCGGAACGCCGTGCAGGGGTTTCAGCTTCGCGCGCTTCTTCACCGCGCGCTCCGCCTCGCGCGCCCAGGCGAGCGCCTTCTCGGCGGCGACGGTGCAGAAGGCGTTGACCGCGGGGTTGATCCTCTGGATCGCCGCGAGATGCGCCTCGACCACTTCGACCGGGCTCACCTTCTTCGTGCGCACGAGCCGCGCGAGCTCGACGGCGGAGAGATGAGTCAGCTTGTGCGCCATTTGCAGGATCCCGTGTCCGCCGGAATGATATCTCCCCTACTCCACCTTCGCTCCCGAGCGGCGGATGATGTCCGCCCACTTCCCGCTCTCGGCGCGCACGAATTCGGCGAACTGATCGGGCGTCATCGGGCGCGCCCCGATGCCGAGGTTCCCCATGCGGCGCGCCACTTCCGCGTGCGCGAGCGCCCGCGAAGCGCGGTCGTTCAGCCGGTGGATTATCTCGCGCGAGGTGCCCGAGCGCGCGCCCAGGCCCAGCCACGGCGTCGCCTCGAACCCGGGCAGGCCCGACTCCGCGAGCGTGGGGATGTCGGGCGCGGCGTCGATTCGCTTCAGCTCCGCCACGGCGATCGCGCGCAAGCGGGCGTCGCGAACGTGCTGCAGAGTAGTGCTGGTGTTGACGAAGCTCATCGCCACGCGGCCGGCGAGGAGGTCGGTCGTCGCCTGCGCGGCCGAGCCCTTGTACGGCACGTGCGTGGCATCGACGCCCGCGAGCGACTTGAGCAATTCCATCGCGAGGTGCCCGGTCGAGGCGACCGCCTGCGAGGCATAGTGCGCGTGGGCGCCCTCGCCGCGCAGCCAGGCGAGCAGCTCACGGAGATCTTTCGCCGGCACGGAAGGGTGCACGACGAGAACCAGGGGCGCGACGCCCAGCATCGCCACCGGCGCGACGTCGGTCGCCGGATTGAACGGCATGAAGTCCATCAGATGGGCGTTGATCGCGAACGGCCCCGGCGGCGCGACGAACAGCATATGGCCATCCGCCGGCGCCTTTACAACCAGATCGACGCCGATGTTGCCGTTCGCTCCCGGCCGGCTCTCCACCACGAACGGCGCGCCGAAGGTCCTGCTAAAGTCCTCGGCGAGCGCGCGCGAGAGGAAATCCACCGACCCTCCCGGCGGGCTCGTCGCGATGATGCGCACCGTGTGGCTCGGCCAGGTTGGCTGGGCGCGCGCCGCGAGCGGCAGCGCCGACGCGGCGATGAGCGTCAAAACGCTTAGCGCGCACCTCATCGAACGGATTATCGCATCCGCGCGCTTTCTTCCGCTCCGCGCGAGGCCCTTCCCCGCGGAGAGGGAAGGGGTGAGCAAACGAACTACGCCGCGAGGGCAGCGCCCCGGTCCATTGGAAATCCGGCTTCCATCCAGTCCTGCTTCCCGCCCGGATATACGGCGACGTTCTCGTAGCCGAGCTGTTCCAGGCGGTGCGCCGCTATATGCGAATTTTGGCAACTGCGGCTCGCGCAATAGACGACGATCTCGGCGGCCTTGTCCGGCAGCACCCTGGGCGCGAGCCTGTCCACCTCGTCGTGCGGCAGATGCCGCGCGGAGGGCAGGTGCCAGTCGCGCCAGTACTTCTCCGGGAGGGCCTCGACGAGCACCGGTCGGGTGTCTCCCGCGAGCTTCCGGCGCAGCTCTTCACGATCGATTTGCTTCAGCATGATTCTCTCCTTGAAGGTTGAATTGCGTCACAGATAGTTGCAGATGCAACGATATGCTGCCACCAAATCATTGCAAATGCAACTACCTCTTGTCATAATTCGCCCTGCCCATGACCAAAGACAACGATCCCAAAAGCCATGCCTGGGCGGTGCTGCTGACCGCGCACGCGACGCTCGTCGAGAAAATCGAAGCCGCACTCGCCGCGGCGAAGCTCCCGCCGCTCGCGTGGTACGACGTGCTCTGGGAACTGGAGAAAGCCGAGGGCGGGAAGCTGCGCATGCACGAACTCGCGCGCCGCATCGTGCTCTCGCGGAGCAACCTCACGCGCCTCGCCGACCGGTTGGAGCACGCCAGGCTCATAGCGCGCGAGGACACGCCTCACGACCGCCGCGGCTACCAATGCGTCATCACCCGCGCGGGGCTCGCGATGAGGAAGAAGATGTGGCCGGTCTACAAGACGGAGATCGAGCGCCTCTTCTCGCGGTACATCACCGTGGGAGAAGCGCGCACCATCGGGGAAGCGCTCGCGCGCGCGGTGAAGGCAGCGCGGGAGGGTTGATCGCGACGGCGACTTCCCAAAAAAAGCCCGCGCAACGCGGGATCTCCGAAGCCAAGTCCTTTATTGCCAGTTTGCTTGATCCCAACTCCCCTGGTCCCAGGCGAGTTGCGGAGAACTTCCGGAAGGCGCTGGGCTTCCGCTGCTTGCTCCACCGCCGTGGCAGCCGGCAAGCCCAACGAGCGAAAGCACCACGATCATCAGAAGAAAAGGAAGACGTTGCATGTTCTTATCCCGCAAGACTAGGCATTCCTAATGCAGCAAAAACACGGGGTTTCCGGTTACGTTTAACGCATACCCCGCCGAACCACTGGTAGGCGTATTGGCCGTAACCGTTGCGCCGGAATTGATACTGCTGCCAGTGCCTCCATTGCCGCCCGAAGCACCGCCGCCTCCACCACCATAGCGATCCGCGGTGGTAACCTGAGTCGCAACCGATCCACCCGCTCCGCCGCCGACATTGATGGTGCCGGGCGAGCTGATCGTTGGCGCGACAAAAATCACGATGCCGCCGCCGCCACCGCCGCCGGCACCGCCGAAATTGAAGGAGGGACCGCCATTCCCGCCGATAGCGTTGATCGTACCGGCGTTAGTGACTGCAGAAGTCGAGGCGAGAACCACGATGCCACCACCGCCGCCGCCGCTGAGCAAGCCGGGAGTACCTCCGTTCGCGTTGATTGTGCCCGTGCCGGAATTGGCGACATCGCCCGTGCAATATATTTTCACCAGCCCGCCACCGCCTTCCGAACCGGATCGCCATCCCGCACCGCTGCCCCCACCGATTCGGAACGAGTTGAATGATGTCATCGCGGTCGTACGGGGAATCCCGTCACCTCCCATCCCTCCCTGAATAAATTTGGTTGCAGCGACAGCATTGATGTCATAACTGCCGCCGCTAGCCGGTCTGAACGAGTCTCCCGGATGACCGATACTGTAGATATCCACCGTCGCCCCAAAAGCGAAATTGTCGAACCCTCCCAAACGAGCTCCCGGCGCGACCAACAAGATGCCGTTATTGGTGAACGTTCCGGAGCAGCGAATCGTCGTCCCCGCGGGAACCGTCAGCGTCTGGCCGGAGTTGATAGTGACACTCGCGAAATTCAGATTCACCGGAGGCGTGACACTCCAATCCGTGCTGGCGGAAATCGTAAGGTTGCCCGCGCTCCCGTCGCCGCCGAAGAAGCTGAGCTGTTGGCAAACGACCGAACCGTCCGCGTTGACGGCGCGGATCGAACTCCCTGCCGGGCAGGTTCCGGTCACGAGATTCTGCTTGCCGTTGATCGCGGTCGCGGTCGCGCTGAAATTTTGGTTGACGCTTGCGGCCGACGCGGGGGTGCCCGTTACAAAGGTGTTGGGAACCGTGAATATCTGCGCCCACCCCAGCGGCGAGGCGCACACCAGCAATAGTAAAGTCAAACAAAAAGTTCCACTGCGAAGCGTTTGCATATGCCCCCCGAAATTGCAGGTGTGGTGATCCATAGAGAGAATTCTCTTTTTCCCGTCAGTTGTTCGGCACTCCGCTGATGATCCAATTGAGGAACTCGGTGTAGTTGGTCGAATTCGCATTCGTGAACCCGGTCTGCTGGCCCATGCCGCAAGTGCCCTGCGCAGGGCAGTGAACGATAAGGCTGGCGGTAGTATTGGTCGAGTCCACACGGTTGGTCACCCGCTGATACAGCGTCAGACCACCAACCATTTCGTCCACCCACGAAGGTGGGATGGTACTGCCCGACGAGTGGCATCCCGTGCATCCCAGACTTACGAACCTGCTCTTCATCGTCGTAAAGGTGATCGCGTTGGCGTTCACAGTGATGGTCCGTGTCGCGGTATTGCTCGGGCCGGGCGGCAGCCCGTTACTGACAAATAGTTGAACCGTGTAAACGCCAGCACGGTGCACTGTGAGCGTTGTCGAGACCGAGCTCGGGCTGGCGATGGAAGCGGTGTAGGCGCCCGTAGCGTCGACCGGTGCAGAGATGATCGACCACGTGTAAGTCAGGGTACCCGGGCCGGTGCTGGCGGATCCGGTGAGCGCGATCGTCGGGGCCACCGGGATCCCGGTATTTTCGGGCGCTGGGACCCCGCCGCCAGAGGTACCACTAACTGGATTTGTGAACGTCAGGGTATTCGTGGAGTTGGCGCCTGCGTTGGCGACGACGCCCGATCCTGCGCTCGTCACCGTCAGGCTATGGGTAACTGGAGTAGTGCTCGTCCCCAGACTCGAAGTCGGGGTGAGCGTCACCACGTAGGTACCGCTTACGCTGCTCGAAGGTACATTGAGGATAGCCGGCGACCCACAGGACTTCGTGAGCGTGGCGGGTGTTGCGACACCATCGAGCTTGCCGCCCACCGGTCCCGTCACCTGCCATTTGCAACTTGTCGGGCTCCCGCTGCTCGAACTCGTCAGAGTGATATTTCCGGACAGAGGATTGCCAGAGAAGGACACGGACTGGTTTACAGGCGGGCCGACAGCTCCCGGTGTGAAGTCGGCGACCACCGGCGTCTCGCTCACGGTGATGGTTCGCTGCATCGTGTCGCTCGAGATACCGTCGCTTACCTGGAGCTGAACCACGTAGGCGCCAGCATTGGGCAGGTTCAGGGTGGGGGGAGCCGAAGGCGAAGTCACAGCAGAAGCCGAAGTCGGATTCGAGACCGAGGGAGATGCCCCGGTCGGTCCATTCGGTCCGGATACCGACCAGAGGAAGCTCGTCGCACCGACGCTCGCGCTGCCGTCAAGTGCGATGCCGGTTGCGAACGGCGGCACCCCGCTGAATGTGAGAGCGACGGGGCTGGCACCACCATTGACGACAGCGTTCGCCGCGACTCCGCCAGGCAACATGCCCGCGAGAACCCAGTTGTAGAGAATCGAGTAGTTTCTCAGGCCACCACTGCTGCTGGCATCCGTTACGTCTAGAAGCATCAGACCCTTGTGATGGTTCCCGGTAGGCTTGCGCAGCAGCGGG
>WNFM01125715.1_pt1 | contig 14700 bp, 16 predicted proteins | sample 5400271 | NCBI WGS metagenome assembly WNFM01 (sample SAMN13153352, study PRJNA577476) | soil metagenome | isolation source: 60 cm saprolite on Douglas fir-dominated hillslope | place: USA:California | collected 2013-09-17 | reverse complement strand
CATCCTGCCGGACGATTTGAGAGTATGGCTCAAAACGCTGCCGGATGCCCGCAAGCCGATTGAAGAAAAAAGCCCCGCTTAGACGGGGCTTTTACTTTTCGGCGGCGCGGCGGAGCCGACTGACGGTTGGGAGAAGCGGTAAATAGTTGGCAATCTAAAAACAACACGCCTGAAAAAGTGCAACAATTATTGGATCTTATCTGATCCCATCACGGATCATATATCCAGCGCCGCGTATCGTATGCAGCAACGGGCGCTCGAACCCCTTGTCGATCTTGGAACGCAGTCGCGAAATGTGCACGTCGATGACGTTGGTCTGCGGATCGAAATGATAATCCCAGACGTTTTCCAGGAGCATGGTTCGCGTCACCACCTGGCCGGCATGCTTCATCAAATATTCCAGCAGTCGGAACTCGCGCGGCTGCAGGGTCAATTCATCCTTGCCGCGCGCCACCCGGTGCGACAGGCGATCGAGCTCGAGGTCGCCGACACGATAGGTGGTTTCCTCGGCCGGACCGACATTGCGGCGCGACAGCACTTCAACCCGCGCCAATAGTTCGGCGAAGGAATAAGGCTTTGGCAAATAATCGTCACCGCCGGCGCGCAAGCCCTTGATGCGGTCGTCGACCTGGCCGAGCGCCGAGAGGATCAACACCGGCGTGCGGTTGCCCTTCTCGCGCAGGCTGCCGATCAGCGACAGCCCGTCGCGCTTCGGCAGCATGCGGTCGACCACCAGCACGTCATAATCGCCGGACTCGGCGAGTGACAAGCCTTCCTCGCCATCGCCGGCGAGATCGGCGACATAACCGACCTCACGAAACGCCTTCACGAGATAATCGGCGGACTCGCGGTCGTCTTCGATGATCAACAGGCGCATTTCGGGGTCGGTTGTACTCAAGTGGGCCAGCCTTCTGTCACCATGGCGCGGTCGGCATCTTCATGCAAGACGACCCCCGGCACCTCGGGGGTTGAGCCGAAAAAAAGGTGGGCGGTGAAGCTGGGGGGACTTCACCGCCCTTTATACCTTCCGACGGAGGGGGGCGTTGTTCCACCGGAAGGAACGAAGGGAGCGGGCTGCTTGACCCGCCCCCCGGAAAGAGCCGTCGGCGGGGGCGACTGATGCCGGCGACACCCTCCATCTCTTCGATCATGATCCGACTTGGTCGGATCATGATCTCATCTCTTGTCTGAGCATGATCTTTTCGGAAAACCGGTCTCCACTTTTCCGGATCATGCTCGTAAACGCTCGGATGGGTTAGCCCTTCGCGAGGGGTACCGCGACGAAGCGCGAGGACCCACCGCTCTTGACCCGCATCAGAACGCTATTCTTGTTGTCGGTGCGCGCGGCATCGATGGCCTCGCGTACGTCCTTGACATTGGCAACGCTCTTTCCAGCGACTTCGAGAATCACGTCGCCTTCCTTGAAGCCGCGCTCGGCCGCCGCACTCTGCGGATCGACCTCGGTCACCACGACGCCGTCCTTGCCGGCGCCGGCAACGGAGTTGGCCGGCGCGAGCGTCAAGCCGAGCTTCGGCACGTCGGTGCCGCGGTTCACGCCGCCCTTGTCACCATTGTTGTTGTCGGTGTCGGCCTTGGCTTCGACCGAGTTCGGCAACTGGCCGAGCGTGAGGTCGACGACCTTGTCCTGGCCCTTGTGCAGCACGTTGAGCTTCACGGCATTGCCGGGCGGCAGAGCGCCGATGGTGCGCGCGAGTTCACGGGCATCCTTGACGCTCTCGCCGTTCACCGCGGTGATGACGTCACCGGATTCGATACCGGCCTTGGCCGCCGGACCGTTGGCCTGGGGCTCCGCAACCAGCGCGCCTTCCGCCTTCTTCAGCCCGAGGCTGTCGGCGATGTCAGTGGTGACCGGCTGAATCTGGACGCCGATCCAGCCGCGGCTGACCGTGCCCTTGTCCTTGAGCTGGGCGATCACGTTCTTCACGGTGGAAGCGGGAATCGAGAACGCGATGCCGACGCTGCCGCCGGACGGCGAATAGATCGCGGTGTTGACGCCCATCACCTCGCCCTCGGTGTTGAAGGCCGGACCGCCGGAGTTGCCCTTGTTCACGGGCGCGTCGATCTGGATGAAATCGTCATACGGGCCGTTGCCGATGTCGCGGCCGCGGGCCGAGACGATGCCGGCCGTGACAGTGCCGCCGAGGCCGAAGGGATTGCCGACCGCGAGCACCCAATCACCGATCCGGGGCTTGCCATCCGAAAGCTTGGCAAACGGGAAGTCCGAGCCGCCCTCGACCTTGATCAAGGCGAGGTCGGTACGCGCATCGGTGCCGATCACCTTGGCCTTGTAGATCTTGCCGTCGTCGGTGGTCACTTCGACCTTGTCGGCGCCGTCGACCACGTGGTTGTTGGTGACGGCATACCCGTCAGCGGAAATGAAGAAGCCGGAACCCTGTCCCTGGCGGCAGACCGTCGGGTCCGCCGAACCGACGGAAGAAGCGCTCCATCGGCGAGCCCGGCTGGAACGGCGAATCATCGTTGTTGCCGCCATCGTCCTTCGACGCGACCTTCTCGTTGATATTGACCTTCACCGAGATCACCGACGGCTTTACGCGCTCGACGATGTCGGCAAAGCCGATCGGCTTCTCGACCTTGCGGACGTCGTTATTGACCTGCGCATGCGCAGGGCTCGAGAAAACATCAACCGGCCCATGCGACGGGCCAAAACCGTAGACGGCGACGCCGAGACCGGCGACGACCGAAGCCATCAGCGCAAATTTGCGTGCAGAAAACAGCGAACGGCGCGGTGCCTGGTACGAGGGGAAGGACGAAAGATCGTTGGGACGTTCGGTCATTCAGTAATCTCCAAGAGCCTGAAAATCGATGGTGCCGGAAGCAGCACCTTTCACGTCGGAAGATGGGGATTTTCGCCTTACCGTGCGCTGGCGAGGGAATTAAACTTTTGTAATAAAGGCGCAAGCGAATGCGGCAGTTTATCGCAGGTTTATCGCAGGGCGAAAACGGTCCGTTGCGAGGAGCGAAAACAAGCCCATTCAGGGCGAAAAGGCGCTTATCGCAAGGTTTAAGCCGGCCGGTCCGGCGTGGCTTCCGGTGCCATTAACCGTTGCAGCCGCGCTTCTTCCTCCGCCGTCAGCTTGAACGGTGATTCGTCGCCTGCCGCGGCGGTTTTCTGGCGTCGCCGCCAGTTGAGCCACAGCGCCAGCCCGCCTCCGAAGAGCGCCACGGGCGGCAACAGCCACAGCAGCAGCGTGTGGCGTTCCAGAGGCGGCTTCAGCAGCACGAATTCGCCGTAGCGCTCGACCAGAAAATCGATCACCTGCGCATCGCTGTCGCCGCCCGCGATCCGCTCGCGCACCAGCAACCGCAAATCGCGCGCCAAGGGTGCTTCGGAATCGTCGATCGACTGGTTTTGGCACACCATACAACGAAGTTCGCGCGACAAGTCCCGCGCGCGGGCTTCCTTCGCCGGATCGGACATGATCTCGTCGGGCTGGACGGCGTAGACCGGAGAGGCCAAACAGACCGAGCAGACGAACGCAAGCCGGATGAAGTTCACTAATCTCATTTCGCCTTTTACCCCGCCCCAGCGCCTCCGTCATCAAGCTTTCAGCTAGACATCGATATCGCATTGTGCGATATTGATTGCAATGGGGCCGATCAGATTCACGCCGACCGCGACCCGCCAATGGCTCAGGCTTTCGCCACAGATTCGGGAACGTATCGGCAAGAAACTCGATGCTTTTGCCGCGACAGGGCACGGCGATGTCAAGAAATTAAAAGGCCAGGCCGGCTCGCGGCTTCGGGTAGGCGACTGGCGCGTGATCTTTTACGAAGAAGGCGGAACGATCGTTGTGGCAGCAGTTGGTCATCGGCGCGAAATCTACGATTGAGAGGACGTCATGAAAGTAAAATTTAAGGCGACGCCAGACGGCGAAGTAGCGATCGTGCCACGTGCGGAGTATGAGCGTCTCAAGGCTTTGGAACAAGAAGCCCAGGAAGACGCAGGCACCGCGCGGCTGGTTTCGCGGGCGAAGCGAGAGGTCGCCGATGGCGCGCCGGTGCTCCCGAAGGCTGTTGTCGACCGTCTTGCGAATGGTGAAAATCCAATACGGGTGCTACGCCAATTTCGCAAAGAGACACAGGCAGAACTCGCTGCGGCAGTTGGAATCGCACAAAATTATCTGTCAGACTTGGAAACCGGCAATCGCAAAGGCCCGCTCGAATTGCATCAGAAGATCGCCCGGTCTCTCGGAATTCCGCTCGACCTTCTGACGTCGATCGCGGTGTCAGGGCAGGAAGCCGATCCTGCGAGATTTGCCAAACGCAAACAATTCATTGCTGATATGAAGCGTCAGCGAGGCCAGCACTGACTGCTGCTCCAATCGCCTACTCCGCCGCCTGCAATCCGCGCACAGCCTTCGCAGGCTTGGGTGCACCGACCCGCAGCCTTCGATCCGACAGCGACAGCATGCCGCCAAGCGCCATCAGCACCGGGCCGAACCAGATCAGGAGCACCATCGGTTTGTGGTAAATCCGCACCGCGATTGCGCCATCGGCCGTCGTTTCTCCAAGCGAGATGTAGATCTGGCTAAAGCCGCGCGACAGCAGCGCCGCTTCGGTGGTGGTCGATTCGCGCGTGGTGAAATTGCGTTTCGAGGGAGTCATCACGGCGATCCGCTCGCCGTCGAGACGAACCGAAAACTGCGCCGCCATTTCGCGAAAATTCGGTCCCTGCCGCTGCGCCACGCCGTCGAGCGTCAACTGGTAGCCGGCGATCCTTGCGATGTCGTCGGGCTTCATCGATCCGATATATTCGGTGTTCCACGTGGTCTCGCAGACGATCCCGATCAACGCCACGCCGACGCCGGCATGGGCAAACACCGTGCCCCAGGCCGAGCGCGGCAATCCGCGCGCGCGCCGCACCGAGGCGCCAAGCGCCACGCGAAACAAGCCGATGCGCTCGGCAAGATCGGTCAGCGCGCCGGCGATGACGAAGATCGCCAGCGCAACGGCGAGCGGCGCGAAGGTGCTGCCGCCGCCGGTCCACGCCCATAGCACCGCGAGCCCAATCAACGCCACGACGCCGGCGGCCATCAGCCGCTGCGCCGCGCCGAGCAGATCGCCACGCTTCCACGCCAGCATCGGCCCAAAGGGGACGGCGATCAGCACCGCAAAGAACAACGGACCGAAGGTGAGATTGAAAAATGGCGCGCCGACAGAAATCCTCTCCCCGGTCAGGACTTCCAGTGCCAGCGGATACAGGGTTCCGATGAACACGGTTGCGCAAGCCGTGGTGAGGAACAGATTGTTGAGCACCAATGCGCCCTCGCGCGAGATCGGCGCGAACAGGCCGCCCTGCTTCAGCGCGGAAGCGCGCCAGGCAAACAGCGAAAGGCTGCCGCCGATGAAGATGCACAGGATCAGCAGGATGAACACGCCGCGCGTCGGATCGTTTGCAAACGTGTGCACCGACATCAGCACGCCCGAGCGGACCAGGAAGGTACCGAGCAGCGACAGCGAGAACGCCAGGATCGACAGCAGGATGGTCCAGACCTTCAGCGCATTGCGCTTTTCCATCACCACCAGCGAATGCAACAGCGCGGTGCCCGCGAGCCACGGCATCAGCGACGCGTTCTCGACCGGATCCCAGAACCACCAGCCGCCCCAGCCGAGCTCGTAATAGGCCCAGTACGAGCCCATCGCGATCCCGAGCGTAAGAAATATCCAGGCCACCAGCGTCCACGGCCGCACCCAGCGCGCCCAGGCGGCGTCGATCCGGCCCTCGATCAGGGCCGCCACCGCAAAGGAAAACGAAATCGAAAATCCGACATAGCCGAGATAGAGCATCGGCGGATGCACCGCGAGGCCGATGTCCTGCAGCACCGGATTGAGGTCGCGCCCTTCGATCGGCGGATTGACGATGCGCAGGAAGGGGTTCGAGGTCACCAGGATGAACAGATAAAAGGCGCTCGCGATCCAGGCCTGCACCGCCAGCACGTGCGCCCGCAGCGACAGCGGCAGATTGTTGCCGAAGGCCGCGACCATGCCGCCGAACAGCGCCAGGATCGACACCCACAGCAGCATCGAACCCTCGTGATTGCCCCACACGCCGGTGATCTTGTAGATCAGCGGTTTCAGCGAATGCGAATTCTCGAACACGTTGACGACGGAGAAATCCGACGTGACGTGCAGCGTGACCAGTGCCGCAAACGACGCAGCGACAAACAACAATTGCGCCAGCGCGGTCGAGCGCGCGACATTCATCAACGCGGAATCGCGCCAGCGCGCGCCGACCAGCGGCACGGTGGACTGGATCAGTGCGAGCGCCAGCGCCAGCACCAGCGCGTAATGTCCGCTCTCCGCGATCACTGCGAAACCCCTTGTTTTGCTTGCGACGCTCCCTGGGTGCCCGCTTGCTTTGCGTTAGTGTCCGGCCTGGCGCCGTAATCGTCTTTCCAGTGGCCTTGTTTCTTCAGCGCGTCCGCCACTTCCTTGGGCATGTAGGTCTCGTCGTGCTTGGCGAGCACGGTGTCGGCTTTGAACACGCCGGACGCATCGAGCGCGCCTTCGGCGACCACGCCCTGCCCTTCGCGAAACAGATCGGGCAAAATTCCCTTGTAAGCGACCGGCAATTGCGCGCTGCCGTCGGCGACCAGGAAGCTGACCGCAAGGCTATCGCCGCGCACCAGCGAGCCCGGCTGCACCAACCCGCCGAGCCGGAAGCGCTGGCCTGCGTGAATATGTTTCTCGGCCACCATCGAGGGCGTGGAGAAGAACACGATGGAATCGCGCATCGCGTTCAGCACCAGCGCGGCTGCGACCGCAAGCACCGCGAGCGAGCCACCGATAATCGTCAACCGCCGCTGCTTGCGCGTCATGCCAGGTCTCTGTTTCTGCGCATGATGTACCCGAAAACCGCTGCACACTTTTCGGCATCATGCGAGGTGATCCAAAGCTGCTTCACAATTCTCACGCTCATCATCCATCGAGCCCGAGATTTTTCAGGCCCTCATTCAGTTGCCGCAACCGCTCCGCGTCATTGGCAACCGCCTGACGGGCGTCAGTGAGCGCGCTCTTTGCCTTGTCGCGATCGCCCATCACCATATAGGCGCGCACCAGCCGTAACCATCCCTCGACGTCGTCGCCATTTTGCTTCAAGCGGCCGGCGAGGCGTTCGACCATGCTACGGATCATCGCGCCGCGGTCCGCCTCGCTCATATCTTTCGCCGCAGCCATCGTATCGTCCGACAGCGCTGGTCCGGAGGAGCCGCCGACCCGTGCCAAAGCCGCCTGCAGCAGCGGGCGCCATGGCGCCGCCGCCGGCGCCTTTGTGAGCATGGTCCGCCAGATCGAGGCGGCTTCCGCGGCGCGGCCGTCCTGCTCGGCGGCAAGCCCGAGGAAATAGCTCGCCTTGACCTCGTCCGGGTTCAACGCGATCGCGTGCTCGAACTCGGCCTTGGCCTCCGATGTGACGACGCCACCGGCCGCGCCTACCATGGCCTCGCCGAGATCGGCCCGGCGCTCGGGATTGTCGCCGTTAAAGGTGATCGAATTGCGATAGGCTCGGACCGCGTCATCGTAGCGGCCGAGCCTTTCCAGCACCGGCGCGAGCACGTTCCAGCCGCGGCCGTCGGTCGGGTTCTTCTCCAGATGCGCCTCGACCTGCGCGACGAGATTATCGAGCGACTGGTTGACGCCCGGGGCGGCTGCGCGTTGCGCCAGCGGAAAATCGCCGAGCCGCGGCGAGCCGAGCGGCAGATAGAGCGCGACCGCCAGGACGGGAAGCCCGACCAGGGCAACGAGAGATGCGAAACGGCGCAAGCGTGTGTTCGACATGAGTGCCGGCTCGCGCTGGCCGTCGACGGCCCCCAGCAGACGGCGGCCGATTTCGACGCGGGCGGCGTCGGCCTCGGGCGAGGCGATCAGCCCCGCGGCAAGATCACGATCGATCTCGACGAGTTGATCGCGGTAGACCGCCGTCTCATTGCCATCGTTTTGCGGCCGTCCCGCCCGACCCAACGGCCAAAGCACGGCGAAGATCGCCGCGGCCGTCATCAGCGCGAACACAAACCACAGCGTCATCAAACGAGTGTCATCAAGCGGGTTCCGATTGAGCGGCGCAAACGCGAAAGGCACCGATGCGCCGCTTTACACTACGCCCGGCAAGCCCGGCAATTGACAATTTCAATCGGCAATCGTGTAGATAAGGTGCTGAAATCCAGACAAAATCTGGTGATAACTGAACCTAACGCTAAGTCAGTGGGCGGAAAGCCAGCTGGAGGCTAAGTGACCTGAAACTCGGCGCTCTGGGCTGCGTCCTCGCCGTGTCCGTTCAGGGCTTTGAGAAAATAGGCCCCCGGCTTGACCGAGTCGGGCAGCCTGATTCTCAGCGAGCCGCTCGGCACCGGCGATGCAATCGTGGTGACCGGATCGGGCAATGGCTGCCCGCTGTTCTTGTCGACGACCAGGACCTTGGCCCTGACCATCAGATTTCGATAGATCGCCGAAATGACGCGGTTCTCAAGTTCAACGAATTTTATGACAGGGTTCATGTCCAAACCGTACGTTCCCGCCCGGATTGCGTCAACTGGAAATTGCAAGCCGGTATTTATGCTATTTCTTAACATGTTATTTTCAAAATCGAAAGAATACCGCAGGCTGCGCCGGCGCATTGGCTTGAATGGACTAGCCGGCGCGCGACGGCTTGCGTTCGCCGGTCATCGCGTTTTCGGCGGCGCGGCTCATCAGCGAGGCATAGTCGTGGCCGAACAGCACTTCGCAGAAACGAATGGCGGCTGCGACCTGCATTTGCCGATAGGCGCGCGCTTTGGCGTCCCCGCCGCGCAGCGACTGCACCAGCGCCTCGGTGGCCTGCTCGACATAATGCTGCAGGTCCGAATAGGTCCGCGATGTGACTTCGTTGATTGCGAGCTCGCTGGCATAGTTGCGGCAGACCGCGACGAAATCGATCAATGCCGCGGTTTCGTCGACCTCGCTGGCGTCGATCCTGGCGCTGGCCGAAACATCCTTGTCGGCGCGCTGGCGCAATAGCCGCCGGACCCGGCCGGGCACGCTGTCGATTTCCGATTGCAGCGCGTTGGAGATGTCGGCCCGGATCGAGGCCAGTTGCCTGCCCCACGCCGAATCTTGGCGCAGATCGAGTTCGGTCCGCAAGCCGCGCACGCCGTCGTGAAGCGCCTTGAGATGCTCGGTGACGTTGTCGAAATGACCGCGTTTGATATCCGCCCGCAGGCCGGCCGCCAGCACGGACAAATCGTGCAGCGCGATGGTGACGGCGACGCCGTAGGGCGTGGCGGCGACGCGGAGTTCATCGTCGGAGGCGGCCATCTTGACGGCGAGGCGGATGATCTGCCACGGCGCGGTCAGCCGCTGCATGACCAGCGCCAGCGCGAACGGCAAGAGCTGCGGCGTCTGCAACGAGGGCACGTTGAGCGCGCTGCCGATCTGGGTGATCTGCGGATCGCCGAACACCCGCAGGAAACTGGGGAGCCGTCCGCTCAAGCCGTCGAGCGCTTCGCGGGCCTGCAACACCGAGCCGATCGACAGCAGATCCTCGATCACATTGGGGGCACCGACGCGGGCCAGCGCGCGCGGCTTGTCGCCGCCCGGTGCGGGCATCGCGATCTTGATGATGGCGTCGGCCGCGGCGAGCTGGAATTTGCGGATCGCCGGTTCAAGGCTGGACGTCGTCCCGGTCTGCCGCATCTGGGCCAGCGCGGCCTCGAATTCGCTTGCCTTTTCAGGCGCACCGTCGCGGTTCAGCCACTGCCATACCGGCGACAGCGAGGAGCGGCGGACCTGGCCCGGCCGCACCGCGTTATTGCCTTCGACCAGAAACGGCTCAAGCGGGCGGAATAACAGCCGCGCCGGATCGTCGGTGCGCGGCTTTGCGTCCTCATCGGCTCCGCGCACGACCTTGCGCAATTGCTCCAGCACCAGGGTGGCGACCGTGGTATCCTCGCCGCGCTCGATGGCGCGCTCGAACTCCCGCATCAGCAACGCCTGCGACTGCGGCGGAAGCTGCACGAGATAATCCTTCAGCCGCTCGATCGATGTCTGACTCATGCCTCGGTATGCAAATGGTGTCGCGCGGACGGCAAACCGCGTCCAGCGGTAAATATAAAAGGCCCGGCGTTAAGAAGTCGTTTAGGAATAAAGAATTTGGCGGCGTCGCCAGCCCCGAGGTCTTACGGCGGGAACGCGCAAAGGGCGAAACATGCGGCCAGACCGCGAAGGATCGTCGCCCCATTGCTATGGACATCGGAACAAATTGTAACTACAATATAACCTATGAAGATCGTGTGGGACGAACCGAAACGCCGAGCCAACCTTGACAAACATGGCTTGGACTTCGCCGATCTCAACGAGACTTTCTTCGACAGCGCTCTGGTTCTTCCCACATACAACAAACGTTGGGCGGGCATCGGCAAAAGCATCAGCGGCGTAATCGTTGTGGTTTTTGTCAAGTTGGGCGTTGAAGGGGTCAGCGTCATCAGCATGCGCCCAGCCAGCAAGAATGAAAGGAGGCTCTATGCCAAACGATAAGAAGAAGGGCTACAGCGCTCGTGATTTGCGTGAAGTCAGCAATAATCCAGAGTGGACCAAGAAGGACTTCGCCAACGCGAAACCCTTTGCGGAAGCTCTGCCCGATCTCGCTGCGTCGATCCGGAAGGGACGTGGCCCGAACAAGGCACCGACAAAAAAGTTGGTTTCTCTGCGGCTGTCAGGGCAGGTGCTCGAGGCATACAAGGCCAAGGGTCCGGGCTGGCAGTCACGGATCGACGAGGATTTGCGCCGCATAAACAAGATCAAGTGACGTTCTGATCACGAGCACGCAAGTCACATTCCCGGCAGCACGAGTTCGGCCCGCAGGCCCCCGATCGGGGCGTTGCCGAGGGTAAGGCTGCCGCCATAGAGGCTCGCAAGATCGACCACGATCGACAGCCCGAGCCCTGACCCCGGCTTGGACTCGTCGAGCCGCTGGCCGCGGCGGGACACCTGCGCGCGCTCGGCCGCCGACAGCCCCCGGCCGTCATCGTCGACGATGATCCGCAGCATCACGCCGGCGCCGGGCTCGGGCGGCGGCTCGACCAAAACCTCGATGAAGACGCGGGAGGCGGCCCATTTGCAGGCGTTGTCGACGAGGTTGCCGGCCATCTCCTCGAGGTCCTGCCGCTCGCCGCGAAATTTCGCCTGCGGGTCGGCATCGACATCGATGACGACGCCGCGATCGCGGTGAATCTTCTCCATGGTCCGGCGCAGCGCCTCGATCGCAGGCGCGACCTCCGTGACCGTGCCGATGATGGTGAGGCGCGCGGCGATCCGCGCACGCTCCAGATGATGCGCCACCTGATCGCGCATCACATCGGCCTGCTCCAGAACCTTGGTCGCGAAGGGATCGCTGACGTGCGCGGTGGCCTCGTTGACGATCACCGACAGCGGCGTCTTGATGGCATGGGCGAGATTGCCGACATGGGTGCGCGCGCGCTCGACGATTTCGCGGTTGGCCTCGATCAGCGCGTTGGTCTCGCGCGCGAGCGGCGCGATCTCGACCGGAAACTCGCCCTCGAGCCGCTCGGCGCGGCCGGAGCGGATATCGGCAATCCTTTCCGAGATGCGTTTGAGCGGTGCGAGCCCGAAGCGGACCTGGAAGATCGTGGTCAATAGCAGCACGATACCAAGTGCGGCAAAGGTGCCGCCGAGGTAATAGTCGAAGCTGCGGGTTTCGTCGAAAATCTCGGTGGCGTCGCCGGCGACAGAGACGAGATACTTGCCGTCGGCGCCGAGATCGACCGGCCGTTCCACCATGCGGAGATTCTGGCCCTCCGGACCGTCGACATAGCCGAGCCGGATGCCGGCCGCGGTCAGATCGATGCCGTGGTCCTCGAGCTTCGGCAGCTTCTTGTCCCACAGCGAGCGCGAGGCGCGCATGTCGGCTTTTTCGGAATCGGTGCGGGTGATCTGCCAGTACCACCCCGACAGCGGCAATTCGAACAAGGGTTCGCCGAGCGACTGGAACTGGCGGTCCGGCGGCTCGTCGGGGGTTGCGACTTCGGCGATCAGGGTCCGCAGATAGAGATTGAGCCGGCGATCGAAGGCGCGCTCAGTGGCGCTGCGGTAGACCGACGACAGCACGATCCCGGTGATGGCCAGGATCACCACAAGCCACAGGGTCGCGGACAGAAACAGCCGCGTGGCGAGTGAGCTGCCGCGCATCAGCGCACGATTTCGAACAGCACGTCCCCGGGCCGGAGCCCGGCGGATCGATGCCGATTTTCGGACAAGGTCATGCTCGAACAAAAGAGTAAGACCGGCGCCGGATCAACACCCTTGATCAGGCAACCCTGGATCAGGTACCCGGCGACGGCGGCGTCAACAGATAGCCCAGCCCCCGCACGGTCTGGATGATATCGACGTCGAGCTTCTTGCGGATGCGGCCGACAAAGACTTCGATGGTATTGGAGTCGCGGTCGAAATCCTGGTCGTAGAGATGCTCCACCAGTTCGGTGCGCGACACCACGCGTCCGGTGTGGTGCATGAGATATTCCAGCAGCCGGTACTCGTGCGAAGTCATCTTGATCGGGTTGCCGGATACGCTGACCCGGCCGGTGCGGGTATCCAGCGAGACCGGCCCGCAGGTCAGCTCGGACTGGGCGTGGCCGGCAGAGCGGCGCAACAGCGCGCGAATCCGGGCCAGGATTTCCTCGAGATGAAAGGGTTTTGCGACATAGTCGTCGGCGCCGGCATCGAAACCCTGCACCTTGTCGCTCCAGCGGTCGCGCGCGGTGAGGATCAGGACCGGCATGATCCGCTTGTTGCGGCGCCAAGCCTCCAGCACCGAAATGCCATCCATCTTCGGCAGGCCGATGTCGAGTACGACGGCGTCGTAGGGCTCGGTGTCACCGAGAAAATGGCCCTCCTCGCCGTCGAAAGCGCGGTCGACCGCATAACCGGCGTCGGACAGCGCCGTTGTAAGCTGGCGATTGAGATCGGGATCGTCTTCAACAACGAGCAGGCGCACGCTGGTCTCCAAAATAAGAGTTGCACGACATCCGCCATCCAGATGACCTCTGCCGGCGTGAACCGCTTATGAACAGAGCCAACACCGCAACGTTACTTTTTATTCATATCCGGCTTTGCCTTATTTCGATCCGGCGCCGGGCTCGATCTAAACCCTGAACGTGCCGAGTCGGAAAGCCCCAAATGCTGCGGAGCCGCGAGGGTTGCGGCTAACCCTCGGCCGGCGGTCCCCTGACCTCGATAAAATCAACCGGACCGCCCGCTTTGTCGTCATCGAAGACCCCGACGATCAACCGTCCGGTCCGCCAGGCCTGCGTGTCCAGATTGCTGCGGCCCTCGTACAATTGCGGGCCGTCGGGAAAATTATCGTGGCCGTGAACGACGTGGAGCTTGCCGAAGCCATCCGAAAATCCCTTCGGGTAACGCTTCCACAACAGCGTCGCTTCGTGCTGCCGATCGAGCGGAAGTTCCGGATCGACGCCGGCGTGAACGTAGAGACGATGCGCATCGACATGCATCAAAAGAAGCCCGTCGAGCCAGGCGATGTGGGCGGGCGGCACATCGGCCTTCTCGCCGCCATAGGAGGCAAGCGCCGCATCGCCGCCCTTCTCCATCCAGGTGGCCATCTTCGCGGGATCCCGCAACGCCTCCACCATCATGGCATCGTGGTTGCCCTTCAGCGCCACCAAACGCCGGCCTTGAGCAAGGCCTGGCAGCAGCCGGTCAATGACCTGCTTGCTGTGCGGGCCTTTGTCGACGTAGTCGCCGATCGTGACGATGACACCGGTTTCGCCGCCTGGACGCGCGGTAATGGCCGAGAGCGCATCGCTGAGCAGATCGTAGCGGCCGTGAATATCCGGAATGACGTAAGTCAGGCTCATACGGCTGTTCGCATTTCCGGACGGTCATCCCTGGACCTGACGGTCGTATTCCAACCGGGCGCCCTCGGCAACCGGCCCGTGACCGGCCGCTTCTTACCCTGGATTTGGCTTCGGGGAGCACGGGGGCGCCGCTCGATCGCCTGCCTCAGGTGCGGAACAGCACGAACCACACAAGGCCAAGGATCAGCGTCACGAGCCCGGTCGAAACCGTCAGCAGAGCAAGCACTGACGGCCCAAGTTCGCCCTGGCGTGCTTCGGTCGGGGTTTCGACGATCTGGCGATCTTGTCTCGTTGCCATGATGGCCTCGGTTGCTGATGGCGGGGCCGCTGTGCGGCGGGAGGTAACCGGAAGCAACGCATGATTCCTCATGATGTTCCGGGCTTTAGGGGCCTCCCCGGGGGCGGCCGCCGCCTCGCCCGCAGTGCGATTTTCGGAACATGGCTGGACCCGCGCTCTGCCACGGTTAACGCCGTTACGAGATTCCCGCTCCGCTTGCTTTGAAACCGGGTTGGGCGGTGGTATCCTCAGGGTTTGGTCGGTTGCGTTTTTCGGAGTATCCCCATGGCCCCCCGCGCCAACTGGAAAGGCTTTTTACGGCTCTCGCTCGTGACCTGCCCGGTTGCCCTTTATCCGGCAACGTCGGACACCGAAAAGGTCTCTTTCAACCAGATCAACCGCAAGACCGGCCACCGCATTAAATATGCCAAGGTCGATGCCGACACCGGCGAGGAAGTCGCCAACGAAGACATCATGAAGGGCTACAAGGTCGACACCGACAGCTATATCGAGGTGACA
>WNFM01236977.1_pt1 | contig 14706 bp, 13 predicted proteins | sample 5400271 | NCBI WGS metagenome assembly WNFM01 (sample SAMN13153352, study PRJNA577476) | soil metagenome | isolation source: 60 cm saprolite on Douglas fir-dominated hillslope | place: USA:California | collected 2013-09-17 | reverse complement strand
TAAAGAAAGATTTTAAATTCAAAGATTTGCGGCTAGCCACGCCTGAAGAATTTACCAGCCTGACCGGATTACCAGTCGGTGCAGTCAGAGTGTATACGCCAAACATCAAAACGATTATCGACAGTAAAGTGTTTGAAAATGATTATTTGGTCGGCGGTTCGGGCAGTTTCTCGTGCAGCATCAAATACAAAACTGGCGATCTGGTCAACATCCCGACTCATGTCGTGGCAGATGTTGTCCGCGAGGGTTAGCGGCTCAGGGCAGGTGAATCGGCCCTAGCCCAAATTGGGTGTCGGGAGGCAGGTTGGGTGATGTAACCGTAACGCCTTTCGGAGCACCATTCACGAGTGAAAAGGCCGAGAGGCTGACCCAGTAATCGCCGGGGACGGGATTCGCTCCGAGGGGAAGATGGCGCGTCTCGGTGATGATCTGTCCGTGTCGCCAGCACGTGATCGGGTAATTGTTGTCGAAGGGCTGCCACACAATATTCGGTGGCAGCGATTGTCCATTCGGTGCGACGACGAGCGCCGACAGGTAGTATGGATAGACGGCTTGTTGTTCGCCTTCCCACGAAAGCGTCAAATCGATCCCATCTTTAGTTGCCGTCGCGTGCTGCCCGATCAGAGAGAAGCTGTCGGCAAACCGAACCTGGGATGCTAGCTCACTCGTCACAACCGCTTGCGTCGAGGGCGGTGCGGAGGGCGGCGGCAGCAGTTCGGTATCTACGACTCGCAGAAAGGCGACGACGGTGAGTAGTGTGAACGCCTGTACAAGCGTAACGGTCAGCGCGGCAGCTTGCGACGAACGCGACAACTGACGCGCCGCAAGGATCAGGATGAAGGGTACGAAGAACAGCCAGACGCGGCCTGTCTCGCCACGTGCCGTGCCGGAGAGGGCCATGATCAGCAGGGCCGCACCAAGCGCGAGGGCAAGGGGGTCGAAGAGGGAGTTCACCTCACCCCGTCCTTTGGGGTTGCTTGACAGGTTGTTAGCTAGATCAATATTCGACCCCAAAGGCGCATCCCTCTCCGAATTCGGAGAGGGGGAACTGGTCAACAGGGGATCAAGTTTAGGCCCATCAGTTTTGGAGTCACGACGGAGCATATGTCGTGCTGCGACAAATATGCGGGCGAGGGCGACAAAGACGACGGGAAGCCCGGTGAACAGCGCCAGATCGTAGAGGTGTAGATATATCCAGGGCAGATAGGGTCGGTCCTGGGGCAAGTGGCGGCTCAGGATGCTCATGAGCATTGAGATGGGGTCGATGCCCGATACTGCGTAATACAGGAGCCAGATACTCAGCACGCCAAGAGAAAAGATAAGGCCGATCACAATGCCGCTGGTGAGCATCTGGCGTAGTGAGACCGTTTTTGAAAGATACTTTTGAAGGAGAAAGAAGAAGACGTACAGGTCCAGGAAGGCAATGAACGGGACAATAGAGATATTGGCGAAGGTCGCCAGCGAGGTCAGGATACCGGCTATGAGGACGAGGACGATTGCCCTCGTGCGCCGAGTTTCCCATTCTCGGAGAGCCTTATTGAAGGCTAAATAGCCGAGGATGGCAAGCAGCGGGTAAAAGGTGTTCCACATCGGCGTGAACATTGCCAGAGATGGGATCAGCGGCCACCATATAGCTGCCAGTTTGCCCCCGGCGCGATACAGCGGAAATACAGTCAACCCGGCCCAGACTGGCATCAGTGCGCCAAACCACGCCGTCGAAAGCTGCGCGTTGCTGTAGTCCATGATGCCGAAGTTCTGACATTGCAGCGGGCGCAATGCCATCCCAAGCGGATTGGAGATCGCGGGGACAGCCGCCGCGATATTGTTCAGAAGGTAGTAAAAGACGGGCAGTGCTGGCGGGCTGAGCGCGATATGACCCGACAGCATGAAGTGCGCACCCGGTTGCAGGTAAGTTTCCATAATCTGCGGCCAGTTGCGCAGAGTTTGGCCCAAGTCCGTGATCTGTGTTCCAGCCAGATGCGTTCCATTTGCCAGACCTGAGAGTGTACGTGTTACCAGCAAATAAAACGGATCGCCAAGTAGAGACAGGCACGCGACGGGGATAATCGCCGCACCTGCAAAGCTCCAGCACCGGATCGCCCACGCGCGCTGAAGGCGGTTGGCTACCACAATATAGATTGCGACGCTGATCATCGCAGGCAGGAGACGGGGCCAATCGGGAACTGCGTAGGGCCAACGCCAGCCAAAATCACCGCGTAATTGAGGGATCAGATCAACTGCCAGGATAACGCACCATGCGATGCAGAGTGCCATCCCAATTGCCAGCCAGCGAGGAATGTTGAGCGTTTTCATAACGGCGCGGGAGTATAAGAGTTTGCTGCGGGTTGCGCAACGATTGTGGTGAGCGATAGCCTCAACATTCGAACCGAGTTGCTAATTGGCAGGCAAAGTATTCTTAAACGTGAAGGACATATAGGTCGGTGTACAACTGTTATTGTGCCGGGCACAATCTGGCACATCACCAAGCACGATAGGCATCGTGCCCGGTTTATCTCCGGGGCGTGGCAAAACTTCAAATGTTGCGCCATTGTCCTGTAGATTTTCAATAATCAATGGTAATGCGGCAATGCTTGAATTGGACCAATCGTGCATGAGCAGCACCGCCCCATCGCCCCAGGCAAAAACACCATATTCGTGTACCTCTGGGACTCCGTAAAGTGCGCGGTAGAGTGCGCCATAAGGTGTGACTCTACCAGAATCATTCGTCGCCGAGGTCCAATTGTAAGTGATTACATTTGGCAGCGGGATTGGCTTAATTGCGCCGCCCGGCCAGCGAAAAGGCTTGATTGGCTCCTCAGTGTCCCACTGTGCAGCGAGGCCGCCGAGCGCCCAGCGGATCGCGCCATCAACTTCATTATATTTACTCAACATCAGCGAATCTGGCGGATTAGACGGTGCCATAATATTCAGTTCGTGCGAGATCAGATGATTGCCAATGTGATTGCCGTTGAGAAGTTCCTCACGCACATAGATTTCATTGCCATGAATATGCGATCCCTGAACAAAAAATGTGGCTCTCACGTTGTACTTTTTGAGGATATCCAGAATGCGATTCGTATTGCCGGGGATAGGTCCATCATCGAAGCTCAAATAAACCCGGAAAGGTCGGTGCGCTGCACTTGGCCTGACCACAGCAAACGATCCGGCTATAACCACGAGGGTTAGCATAGCGGCGACAAGACCACGGAATCGCAACATACCCCGCACCTTCGTTACTAGCGATGAAATGAACGGGAAGTATAGTGCGATCATTGGGTGTCGCCAACCTCCGCCACTCTGACACGTGGTTGGGCATGAATTTGCTTATGCTTTCAAGTTGAGACAGTAATCTCACAACTTTGAATGCTAGGATTATTTCATTGCGCGGAGGTGAATCATGAACGGGCTTGAGATTCTAATCATAATCCTCGTGGGGGTGGTTATTTTAAGTTCTTTTCATCCGCGAGGTCGGCGATTTTATAGCAACTATTATGGTCGTGCACGCCGCTACGCCTATGACCGCTATTATCGATATCGACGGCGATATTAACCCAGGCTTTTCATCAATTGAAACAGGCTGAACAGGATGCAACCAAGCGTAATTAAGGCCAGTCCTAGCCCAGCAATATAGGTAGCGACCAGAGACAATCGCACCTGCGGTTGAATCCTGACGGTGCCAACGCAGTCCAGGGGCGCTCGCGTGCCCTGTTGGGCCGATATCCAGAATTCGCTTGATGTACTTTGCCACAGTCTGCGGTGCTTGACTGCAAAATTAACCGGAATATTGATGGTTTGTCCAGGTGTGATCTCAACTGACGTTTGTGCTGGAACAACGCGAATGTTGTCAGAGTGACTGCCTCCCGCGAGATATACCGTCGTATTGGTCAACGTATGATTTTGCAGTTTAAGAAAATTTGGCCCGGAATCATGCAAAACTGCGGGATCAAGCCAACTGACGATATTGGGGGCATTTTTGAACACGATCCTGAGTGGAACGTTGAGTGTGATTTGTTGGCTCAAGACATCGCTCATGCAAATCATAATATCGACGCCATCCTGTGTGGGCAATGACTGCGTTTGCAACACCAGATCATGACCTTGAAGTTCACCAGAAGATAGCTTAAGACGTGGGCTGGACAATATCGCCCACTCTTTCGGCAAACCAATCGCATCAATTTCGAGTTCCACCGGGTGACTATATTTATTGTGGATTGAGACGGGGATACGGACCCGCTCCCCCGGCGCAAGATTGACCGGATTGATGGTCAATTGGGCAATTAAAAAGCCAGCGGCAATCCATGCTGTGGGCTGCGTATTATCGAGGTCCACGTAGCGGCGCTGAAGACCCTGCGTTACTGGATACAACGCCGTTGGCTGATCGACTGTGGAGAGGGCGTCTTCAGCCACTGTCAAGGCGAGGGCCAGGTCATTTTTCGCCACAGGATTGGGCTGCGCAAGATGATAGGTCGGAGCATCCTCATCTAGCGTTAACGGTTGTTCTATAACAATTGGCGCAAGGTCCGTATCACGCTTATCGAACGGGTATTTTTGAGTCGAGTCCTCGCGCGCTGGACGCCAAGTTGGTAATTGTGTTTCCGATGTCCTGCGACTGGGAGACGATTGAGCGGAGCGACGGATGTTATCGTCGTTGATGTCACGGTCCGGCTCTGATTGCAAGGACAAAGTATAGTCCCCTAACTCAATGGTATCACCGGATTTGCATGTCACAGTTTCCAGCGTTGTGATGGGAACGCCATTTAAAGATACCGACGATGATTTCCCAAGATTAAGAAGCTCAAGATTATTTCTGTTCGTCACCTTTAGCCGCACATGGGTCGGCAAAATTGCACTACTCGTCAGACGCAGATCAGCCGTTGGGCCTGAACCAATCGTCAAAGGCTTTCCAATATTGATCTTGCCGCGCTGAGCAGTCCCGTCGCGGTGAACTGCGACAATCTGATAGGCAGAGAGTGCAATTTCGCTCATAAACACCTCTATTTAATGATTGATCGGATGGCCTGCAAAACTACTTGAATTAAGTCTGGTCGAAGCGCCTGTACGAGTAAAATGATGCCCACAATCACGAAAATGAACACGAAAAAACGCAGCAGCGATGACAGGATTCTCGGACGCGGGGTCCGGTACACATAGCTGCCATCGGCCCGCTCCGTCATCCCGGAAGTCTTCGCCATGACCCTGAGTCGATAGAGCAGACGACCATCCTGCGCGGCGTCCCGCGCAGGGTTGAATTGCAACTCAACGCTTTTTTGCTCACGCGGGCCAATTGTGATCTCAGAAGCGCTGGGCTTGACATTCAGGCCGCTGGGTAGCTCAGCATAAATGATGAAACTGTCTGAATAATTCCCGTTATTCCAGATACTCAGATCTGATTTGCGACGACGATTATGCGAAATTTCTGCCGGGTTGAGCGCGACGTTAAATCGCATAAATCGGGCCACTTTGACATTGATTACCTGAACAACCGCAGGCACGTCTGGATTATCGCAGGCGATTTCCAGAACAAGCTCGTAGTTTTGCCCTCCAATTGGCCCGATGTCCGGCGGCGTGATGAGCATTTCAAAGGTCCGACTTTCACCCGGCTCGATCCGCATTCCGTTGGCAGGCAGCGTATACCAGCGCTCGTCGATGTTGGGTCCGGGCGAGACACGCAATGTATAGTAAGCGGGCGCAGTATTTTCGGGCCGCACCGTCACGTGGATGCGTTCCGATGTATTCGGTTCGATCTGGATAACGGGAGGCGTAACATTAATTCCGATACGAGGCGATTTAGGCTGATCTTGCACGATATCGCGAAGCCGCACGATGTCGGTGTTAGCGATTCGCGGCAGCAGTGGCATCGCCTCGCGACCAGATTCCTCTATTGATCGTAACGCCAGTTTAAAGTGTTGCAGGATTATCGTTTTATCAGGATTCCATAGAACGCGATTTTGCGGTTCAAGGCGCTCTCCACCGAGATAAGACCCGTTGCGACTATTCAAGTCAGTCACATACAAGGCCTTATCCTCGTTTGCATAGTCAATTTGCAGGTGTCTTCGAGAGACATCCTTATCAGCAAGTGGGAGATCAGCGTCAGTGTCGCGTCCAATGACAATCGAAGGTTTGCTAAAAACAAACTTTTGTTCCTCACCGTTAGGGTATCTGACGTACAACTGAAACGAGTTCAGGGACATTGACATATTGAGGGGAAGCGTGCTTATCCGCGATGGCTGTTCTTGTGTAAGCGTAGAAATCGGGGATTGTACAGAGGCTACTAAATTAGTGCCCGGTTTATCGCTGCTAATCTGGTTATATAAATCTTTTAATTCTCGGCCAATGTCTCGTGCGCGCTTGAAGCGGTCACGCGGCGATTTTGCCAGTGCCTTCAAGATGATTTCATCGAGTTTTTCTGGTAATCCAGGTACTTTATCAGAGGGGCGGGGCGGCTGCTCGTAGGCCTGCATCTGTAGCAACTTGCCAATATTGTCAGCCGTAAAAGGCAACTGACCCACCACGAGTTCATAGAGCATGACGCCGAAAGAGTAAATATCGGAGCGCGGGTCCGGCCTATAATCGCCGATACCGAAGTGTTCGGGCGACATATAGGCCGGGGTTCCAGCGGCATTATCAATAGTTCCGGTCCGGTTGATCTTGGCAACGCCAAAATCCGTGATCAAAAAGCGCGGCATATCTTCATCATGCACCGGCTTGAGCAAAATATTTTCAGGTTTCAGGTCCAGATGCAGCACATTTTTGCTGTGAATATAGTCCAGAGCCGACGCTACCTGTTCCATGCCCTGAAGAATAACGGGTAGCTCAAGGGTCGCACCGCGATCTTTCACCCACTTGCGCAGACTGCCACCCCGGACGAGTTCCATAATAATGAGACGCAGGTTTTGAAGCCGGTAGGCGTCATAAATCTGGACTACGTGATCATGCTCCAACTGAGACATGATGTTGATTTCAGTTTCGGTCAGATCGGCGGTTTCCGCGTCGTCCATGCGGATATACTTCACCGCGACTTCACGACCTGCCAGATTGGGGTGGCGGGCACGATATACCGCACCAAATGCGCCACTCCCCAAATGCTCAACAAACTCATATCCCGCGAAAGTCTGGTGGAGCAGGGGGTCTTCAATATTAACTAATTGTCTAATACTTTTGTTGTTTACCATAGTTTATCGATCTTTACAGCGAGTTGCCGTACCCGATTTGTGTTAGCAGACACAACAATAGGCCGTAGCTCACATTAGCGTGAAGGATGAATGTTTATCTTGCAGGGAGATTATCTATTACCTTATTGTAAACGAGTTTCGGTAATTCGCGATTAGTCATTTTCGTTAATTCAAGGATTGCAAGCTATTCTGAATTCAGGGTGAATACCGCCCTTGAATGTGATTGTGGTATAGCCCTCGCCATCAGTACTACAAAGGATTTGGAATTTCTGGGGAGGCGCATTGTAATACATTTTGAAAGACTTACTATTTGTAATAGTTGGAACGCCAATACCGGTTGAAAAGTCTGTGTTTATAAAACTGGTCAGCACCGCAGTATCTTGTTGCAGCATATTACAGCCCGTATTTGTGACAGTGAATGTTACTCTGCCATCAGCCCCTGTTCCAGGAGCAGAAGCCACCGCAGCAGAAATTGTGTACTCTGGTGGGCATAACTGTGGTTCCCCAGGTACATCACAACTTACAGTAAGGGGGTTCTGCCTGCCGCTTTGAAATGAAATTGTCGAATGACCCTTACCATCATTACTGCACAAGATTTGCATGGCTTGGGATGCATTGCGCGATAACTTAAAAGACTGTTTGTTCGTGATATCCGCAGTCGTTCCTGTGCTGTAACTCTGAAGTATCGCGGTATCAGACTGTTGCATATCACAACCCGTGTTGGTAACAGTGAAATTTACGAATACAGTTGACGCTTCGTTAGGAGTCACCTTTGCGGAAACTGCATACGCCGGGTTACATGGTGGCGGTACTTGCGTTGTGGGGTCTGGCTGCGGTGGCGGCACGGTGACGTCAGGCACTAAGGTCGGCAGTGGTGGGATACAGATTTTCTGTCCGACGGTGATAAGGTTTGGATTCGGAATCGCATTGATCTGCTGAAGAAGGGCCACACTAATCCCAGCTTTCCCCGACAGACTAAACACTGTATCACCTAGCTGGATAATGTAATACACCCAGCCTTTCTGGACATACTGAGGACATTGAGATAGCCAGACCGTTGGGTCGGTAGTGGCTGTCAGAGTAAGCGTTGCCGTATTGGTCGCTGTTAACGAAGCAGTCCTTGTGGCGGTGGCAGTAGCCGTTGAAGTACTGGTACGGCTAGGTGTGTTCGTCGAGGTTGCCGAGGATGTAACCGTCAACGTTGGTGTAGCTGTCGCGCTGCTTGTCGAAGTTGCGGTTGCCGAGGATGTAACCGTCGGCGTTGATGTCGTTGTCGCGCTGCTTGTCGAAGTTGAAGTTGCGGTTAGCGAGGAAGTACTCGTTATCGTGGCAGGTATGGGCGTCGAAGTTGACGTGCCAGCGGCGAAAAGCGTAGTGCCTACCGCATACGGGATCAAAAGTATCAACAACAGCAGCGACAATTCATAGCGTGGACGACTGCGCAGCGTAACTTCGGTACTTGCCACCAGACCATCGCGGGTAAATGCCACGAAACGAATCCTAAACATCCCGCCGAGCCACGATATTTGCTTGCGCCTCACCCTGGCCTGTGTTTGTACACTGTCGCCCGACTCAATCTGGAATTCGCCGGATGCAAGCGACACTTCAGCTGCTGGATTTCCCGTGTGACTTTCCAGATAAACATGGCGAGTTTCCGCACCGGAGTAATTCAGGGTGAGCGTTACCGTCTGCCCGGACCGTATGATCGATGGAACAGCCTTTAAATCCAGACGTTCAAGCGGTTCATAGGATGCGTTCGTTTGCTGCCTGCTCGAAACGCTGCCGACAGGCATGAGTTCAAATTGAATATCGGTCAGCGTAACCAGCGCACCCGGATGCCATTCAGTTGGCTGGTTCAGTTGGCTGGTTGGCGGTAAGCCTGTACCCATTCAGGTAGGTGCCATTGCGACTGCCCAGATCGGTTACATAGACGCGATTATTCTGAATAGATAACGCAAGGTGGCGACGCGAGATGAACGTAGATTCGATCCGCAAATCGGCGGTGATTGATGATCCTACAATCAGCGGCTGATCCGTTAGGGTGATAGTCGCAGAATGACCATCGCTTGTGGTATACCGAACCATGAAGCTATTGCGGCGCTGGCTGTAGTTGCTGCTCATCTACGCTCTCCACAGAACTGCGACATTAATTCGGTTGAAGACAATGCGGGTAAGGTATTTTTAAGTATGCCGTATCTTGCGCGTTAAACGCAATAACCTGGTTACTTTTACAATATCAGAATTGTAGGCGCTTGTCTTTCCACCAAAGTAGAACGAGGTGGTATTCAGGGGTGAATTGTCCGATAGGGGAGTCAGTCCGGTTCAAATAGTGGCGCATCGCAAACCGGATTAGCTGACCGCTCGTTGCATGAGCAAATCAGTCTGTGGATCGTCGCCTACCCGGAAGATATGCGATCCCACTTCGATGAATCCCCATTTGGTATAGAAGGCACGTGCTCTGAGGTTGTGTTCCCAGACTCCCAGCCATATGGTTTCACAGCCGAGCTTTTGTGCTTCATCCAGGCAGCTTTGCATCAGCGCCGCACCAACGCCCCGCCCAATCCAATCCTGCGCTGTATAGAGACGCCCTAGCTCAATGGGGCGTGGTCCCGTCACCTCGACGGGCACTTCACTGCGCTGTACTTTGGCGTAACCAACCGCTGAGCCATCTATTTCTGCGATCAAGAAGACGGATGAAGGATCAGCTAATTCTGCTGCCTGCTTTTCCAGGCCAAAAGCAGAGGTTAGATAAGCGTTCATATTTTCGGGCGTATTATCCACGGCAAAGGTATCGTAAAAGGTTCGCCTACCCAATTCAGCTAACAAGGCAGCGTCGCCAGTGGATGCGTATCGGATAGAAGCTGTACCCATATTCCCTCGTCCTCACGTGATATGACGCTCAGAATCTCTATTGTGGAAAGTATTGTCCAACGCTTTTTTGTTTTCGCAAATGCACAAGCAATCTCGCCGGTTGACAGAATCTATCATTTCATGATAAATTGCTATTCGTTATCTGCTATATGGACCGTCAGAAAATAATAAACGTTTTGCTAAAAATTGATACGTTTTCAAGCGTTTCATGATAAGGTATGCTCGATAAGCGACCTCTGCAATATAAGTTGCTCATCAAGGAAAAATACGATGCCGATTAAATTGAATTTTAAGCAGGCAATCTTCCGTTGGCAGGCCGAGCATGGCGAGGAGATGACATACTCGGAACTGGCAAAACGCGCGGGCATTTCTCAGCCTACCATCTATCGCCTGACATCGGGGCAATATACATCATTAGACCTGGACAAATTAAGACGCATTTGCAAAGTGCTTGAATGTCACCCCGGTGATCTCCTGGAACAGATAGACACCAGTACATTGAGCAGTATCGAGGTTACAAAACTACAGCAACAGTTACGGGCTGCTGATACGCAGGAATTGGAGCAATACACATCTCACACCGATGATTAACCACCGGGTCAACCGCAAAACTCACTAATCACCCGTAATGCGGTGTCAACTGGATCATTTTTTGCCTGGACACTGTCGGCAATCCCGCCGGCATGTGATAGTCGATCATTGCTTAGTCGAGGGTTATCTCACATGAACGTTGTCACGCAAAAGCAATTAGTGAGTTTTCTAACGGCGGTGGCACCAGTGCGCCCGGTTTTCATCTGGGGACCGCCGGGGGTTGGCAAATCGTCTCTGGTAGAGCAGTTCGCCATGCAGCAGGGATTGCCATGCGTTTCACTTCTCGGTTCGCAGCTTGCCCCTGAAGACCTGGTTGGTGTCCCGCAAATCTTCGACGGCAAAAGCCGGTTCTGCCCACCGGAACTTATCGCACGCAATGAGCCTTATGTGCTGTTTCTCGACGAGCTAAACGCCAGCGCGCCGGAAGTGCAGAAGGCGTTTTACAGCCTGATCCATGAGCGGCGGCTGGCGAACTATCATCTGCCTGACGGGTCGATGGTTATCGGCGCGGGCAACCGTGCACAGGATCACGCCATTGTGCGCCCGATGGCTTCAGCACTGATCAACCGAATGCTACATGTCGAGTTGCGGGCTAGCGTTGCCGACTGGCTGGAATGGGCCGAGGGAGCGCACATTCACCCGTATATCCTCGACTATATTAAGACCCGACCCGACCACCTGACGGATACTCCGCCTGAAATCGAAGCGCCGTTCAGCACACCGCGTTCGTGGCACATGCTGAGCGATGCGATGGGCGGCTATGGCGAGGCAATCACCGCCGAGGATGTTTCTATTCTGGTGACAGCGTGTCTATCGGTTCCACATGGAGCGCAGTTCGTGGCCTATATCAAGCAGCAGTTGAACGCCTTCCGGCCTGAAGCGATCCTGAGCGGCGAACAGGAACTACCGTTGCAAGACCGCGACCTGATGTATTTTGTCATCATGGCGCTGCGTGCCCATTTGTTGGAACACATGCCCTCGGAGCGCAAGCGGCTGACGCGCCCACAACGCGAGTTAGTGGCGCAGGCCCAGAACATCGTTCGTATCATGACGGCCTATGACGGCGAGTTGATTCAGTTGATGCTTGGTCAGTCTGAGCCAGACAAAGCCTTGCCCGGTTGGTTCGTTGCGGATCTCACCACTGTCATCCCGACCCGGCTGTCGGAGAAGCCTGCTGACGGCGAAAGGAAAGTCTCATGAGCTTGCTTAGACGCAACAACCAGACTCCCTCGCCATTCGATGACGACGAGGATGTTACAGGTACTGACAGTCCGCTGCTCTCGCTGACCAGCGCCTGGTCTGTATGGAAGCCCCTCACAGAAAATCCGGTGTTCAAGACACTGGCTGAGAATACGCGGCTCAGCGCCGAGCCACGCTATCCAGAGGGAGCATGGGCGGTGATTGGCAACAATGGGGTGATCTATGCCAATCCGCTGCGGGCTGCGCCTGCCGACGAATGGCTCTATGTGTTGGGCCATCTGTTGGCCCATCTTGGCCTACGTCATGTTCCCGGCGCGTCCGCTGCAATGACAGCGATCTATGAGCTGACGGCGAATGCGTTGGTCGCGCAATTAGGGATGGGAACGCCGCCGGAAGGATTCCTGATGCCGAGCCATGATTGGCGCACGGATGCAAAGGCAGTTTATGCCGATTGGCAGCGCAGTGAAACGGTGCTGCCCGAAGGCTGGATCACGGCGGCTGGATCAACTGCGCCGGATATCATCGACGGCGGGTCAGAAGCAGTACCAGCCGACGTGTGGGGCATGATGCTGACACGCGGTCTGCTCGAAAACATCGGCGGCAAAGGTGGCCTCGCGCCCTGGGCTACCGTCGGGGCGAGCTTAGCGCGGCAGGAACTGCACTGGTTTACCAAAAATTTTCCTCTCCTGAGCGCACTGGCCTCGCACTTCGAAGTGATCGAAGATCGCGACACGATCCGTGCCTTCCAGATCGAGACGGCAGCGGTGATCGCGGAACGCATGGAAATTTTAGTTAATCCTGAATTCAAGCTCAGCCAATTAGAGACGCGCTTCGTGATGGCGCATGAAATGCTGCATGTGGGGCTACTGCATCATAAGCGTCAGGAAAATCGCAACCATTTTGTCTGGAACGTGGCCTGCGACTACGTGATCAACGCCTGGCTAAAGGATATGGGTGTTGGAGAGATGCCAAAAGGCGGGCTATACAATCCGGCATTCGCGGGGCTTTCCTCCGACGCCATCTACGAAAAGCTGATGGCAGACCCGGATTTTGTGCGGCGACTGGTCACGTTTCGCGGTGTGGGCGTGGGTGATATTCTGCCGCCCGGTGCGCGAGGTAACGCCCGCCGCATCGGGAACCAGTTGGCGGCGGACCTTGCCGAGGAATTGATGGAACAAGGTATCAAAGCTCATGTCGAGGGCAAAGGCGGCCTGCTCCCCGCCGAATTGCTGGAACTGGTGACAGCAAAGAAAGTAGCCGCCCCTGCCTGGAAAATGGCGCTGTCGAAATGGTTTGACGCACATTTCGAGGAGTCATTGCCTGCCCGCAGCTATGCACGTCAGAGCCGCCGCCAGCAGGCAACGCCAGACATTCCACGACCACGGTATGCGCTTCCACAGCTTCCCGACGGATCGAGCATTTTTGGCGTAATGCTGGATACATCCGGCAGTATGAGCAACGATCTGCTCAGTAAATGCCTGGGTGCGATTGCAGCACTCGCCGCGAAATACCGCATTCGCCAGGTGCGGCTCGTGTACTGTGACGCTATGCCCTATGACGAGGGTTATGTGCCTATTAAAAAATTGACCGAGCCGATCAAGGTCAAGGGACGTGGTGGCACGAAGTTGCAGCCGGGGGTCGATCTGCTCACGACTGCCAAAGATTTCCCGAAAGACGCGCCGATTTTAATTATCACCGACGCGCAGTGTGATCATCTCACTGTCAGGCGCGACCATGCGTTTCTGATCCCTGAAGGCAGGCGGTTGCCATTTGCGCCGGAGGGGCCAGTTTTCCATCTCAAATAGGGGGTTTCTATATGGAAGACTTTGACCGGATTAGCTTTAATGACGACATTATGATCGGGCAGGCGTGCATACGCGATTCACACGTTTCGGTGTCAATGACTGTGGGCATGGTGGCACGCGGCGCACAGGTGGAAGAAATCCTGATGGAATACCCGTGCCTGGAAATTGAAGATGTCAAGCAGGCGCTTGAATATGCAGCGTGGCTCGTCCACAAGCGCGTGTACCCGTATCAGAATTAGGGTAAAAGCTGCATCGGCATCTTCTAAATAGTGTACACGGAGAAGTTGCGAGATCTCGGTTTCAATACGGGGGATAGTAAATGTCGGAAAAACCAATTTTGTCGCATAAAGAGGGTAATCAACCCGATGGTAAGCCTTGGGCTTCGGTTACTTCTGACGCAAATTTGAGTGAATTCTTCGCAGAAATGTACTCCGGCACAGATAGAGTAACAGCAATTGTCACGGTAGCGTATATCGAACAGCAAGTAAAAGAAATTTTGGATCTATTTCTCGTCAATTTTGAGGCGGGAGATGAAAAAGAAATCATTGACGTGAGGGGTCGTATTTTTAGCCCAAGTAATAACGGTGCGTTGTCAACATTCGCAGCAATGGTGGATATTGCGTTTTTTTTAGGTCTCTTGCCTCGTCTGACTTATAAACAAGCAAGAGTTATGGCTAAAATCCGGAATGATTTTGCCCATAACCATTTCATTCGCAACTTCGACGATTTATCCCTAAAAGATCGGAAATCAGCGAAATCCATCAAAGAACTGAGACAACTAAGCCGTGTTACGCGATCTTATCCTGAGGTTCAAACTCGTGGCGTATACCACGCAGTATTTACGGAGGTATTCGGTGTGCTTCAGGCTGCACGTCTTAGATGCCTAAATTTGCGATGTCAGGAAGTAATGGAGCACGAAATCGTGAGTACGAATCTCCCTAGATATGATGGTAAACCTAAGTCCTCCCCATAGATTAAACAAAAGCAACATATTTATCAGATTTTTTCAAATAACATAAGCCGAGGAATTATGCCAACCAAAGCACACCAGTCTATTCGCGAATATG